>ENA-OSEY01000194-OSEY01000194.1-marine-metagenome-genome-assembly--contig:-NODE-194-length-44880-cov-5.584046_pt1 | contig 44880 bp, 46 predicted proteins | sample MGYA00248465_ERZ534230 | MGnify/ENA primary metagenome ERZ534230 (study PRJEB26409, sample SAMN06344110) | marine metagenome | isolation source: Sea water from surface | place: Atlantic Ocean:Southern... | reverse complement strand
GAGTTTAACTTTTTGAAATATTCTGTAAATATATGATATTTATGTTTTTTTTAATTGATTATAAAATATACAATTTGTTGGAGGCAATATAAAGAAATATGTTATTTAAAATTTTCTCCATTTATTCACAGTTTTATCCACAGAGACTGTGGAAAAACCTTACATCAATTAGTTATTAAGGTTTCATCCGAAATAGTATAATAACTTATGAAAAAAATAGTCAAAGTTGCCTTAGATGTACCGCTATACAAGGTGTTTGATTATTCATTTGAAGATGAGGATTGTAATATCTCTCAAGGAGTAAGGGTTGAGGTACCTTTTGGCTCCAAAAAAAAAGTAGGCATAGTAGTTGAAACATCTGATAAATCCTCTCCTGGGCAGAAATACAAAATTAAAAAAATTGATCGAGTGTTAGATATCCTCCCAGTTATAGACAAAACAATGATGTTTTTGTGTAAGTGGGCTGCCGATTATTATCAACATCCGATTGGGCAAGTATTATTTTCTTCATTACCCACGAAACTCAAGCAAGGATGTGATAGATATTATTATTCTAAATCACAACTAGTCTATGAAGCTAATCGAATCAAATCTAAAACTAAAATAGTATTAAATGATGATCAGAAAAAAGTTCATCAAGAAATAATATCCAATTCATCTGCATTTAACGTAAATCTGATTGAGGGAATAACTGGTAGCGGCAAAACTGAGGTCTATATTAAAATTGCTAGAGATATAGTTGAATCTGATGGTCAGATCTTAATATTAGTTCCTGAGATAAATCTTACCCCTCAAACTGTCTCTAGATTTGAAAAATATCTAAATTGTCATATTAAGCCATATCATTCTTCTCTAACCGATAAAAATAAATTTCTTGTTTGGGATGCTTGCGGTAATGGTAAAATAGATATAGTAATAGGAACAAGGTCCTCCATCTTCCTACCGTTTAAAAACCTAAAGATGATCATAGTAGATGAGGAACATGATTCGTCTCTGAAACAAACAGAAAAATTCAAATATCATGCAAGAGATATTGCTCTTGTAAGAGCAAAAAAACTCAAGATACCTGTTGTTCTTGGGAGCGCCACACCTTCATTTGAAAGTATTAATAACGCAAATAATGGTAAATTTAAACAACTTCATTTGAAAAAAAGATATTTTACTAAAACTATGCCGACAGTAACAGTAGTTGATTTGAATAAAGATACTTCAGAAGATAATTTATCCTCTACATTGATAAGAAAAATAGAGAAAGAGCTAAAAAGAGGAGGACAGGTCTTAGTATTTATAAATAAAAGAGGCTTTAGCTCTGTGATGATGTGTAAAACATGTGGTTGGATATCAAAATGCACTAGTTGTGATGCCTTTATGACTTATCATAGAACTAATAATTGTCTACAGTGTCATCATTGTGGAAAAACTCAGATTCTCTCTAAAAAATTATCTTATCAATGCACTAAAAACTGTGAATATATATTTCTGGGAGCAGGAACAGAAAGAATTGAAAAAAAACTTAAAGATATCTTCCCGAAGAATAATATAATTAGAGTTGATAGTGATTCTATTAACAGTATAAAAAAATTAGAAAATTTCAGACAGCAATGCTTGGAAGGAAAAGTTGATATTATTGTTGGAACTCAGATGTTAGTAAAAGGACATGATTTCCCTAATTTGAATTTAGTTGCTGTTGTGGATATTGACTCTGCTTTGTTTAGTCATGATTTTAGGAGCACAGAAAAAATATCACAACAACTCGTTCAAGTCTCTGGTAGATCTGGAAGAAAATCTGATAATAGCGAAGTTGTTATTCAAACCAGAGTTCCAAACCACCCTCTTATCACTGAACTACTGAAAAAAGGATATTCTAATTTTTCATTAAAAGCACTTGAGAACAGAAGAAAAACTAATTTGCCACCATTTTCATATCTGAGTTTACTGAGAATATCATCGATTAAAAAAAATGCTCCTATGTCTATATTAGATACTATTGCAAACAAATTGATAAAGGATAAAAATCTTAAAATACTCGGGCCTGCTCCTGCTCCAATAATGAGAAAAAATAATCGTTATATATATCAATTAATTATTCAATCCAATAATCGAAAACTTTTACTACTAAAATCATCACAAATAAGAGAATATATGGTAGATAATAAAAGTTATGATTTAAGATGGTCATTAGATATAGATCCTATTGACCTCTTTTAGGAAGATAAATTGAAAGAAACTATTATAGAAAAACTCACCAATATAGTCATTAATAAATTTGGGAAGGAGTATGCTCCATTAATAGAGGTAAGCAGGGTAACAAAACCTCATATTGATGCTGATTTCTATTCTAACATTGCAATGAAATTAGCTAAATCTCTAAAACAAAACCCTGGTAATATTGCCAAGGATATAACTGAGGCGATTGTGGATTTAGATGGTATTTCCGTATCAGTTGCAAAACCAGGTTATATAAATTTTCAAATTAATAAAAATTTAAAAAATAATTCAGTTTATGAAATTGCCATGACTGATGATTTACTCGCATTTTTTAAAGTTGATAATCCAAAAAAAATTCATCTTGAATTTGTATCTGCAAACCCTACTGGTCCTCTACATGTGGGTCATGGAAGAGGAGCTATATTTGGGAATGTCCTTAAAAAATTCCTTAAAGTCCAAGGTCATGATGTTCATAGCGAATATTATGTAAATAATGTAGGCAACCAAATGAGGAATTTGTGGGAAAGTGTAAGAAGAAGACATTCGGGAGATAAGGTAGATTTAAATGAGGATGATTTATATGTTGGAGATTACATAGATGATGTTCATGCCGCTATGTCAAAATCAATAAAAGGTGATTTTGAAAATTGTAATGAGAAAGAGGCTATAGATATCTTGTGCGATATCATGATTAGTAAATTTATAAAACCTGATTTAGATTATTTAGATATAACTTTTGATGAGTGGTATAAAGAGAGTAATCTCGTTGAGGACGATAGTGTTAAAAAAATAATTGAAAAATTAAAAAATTCAAAAGATGCAGTAGAGATCGATGGTGCTTTAATGTTAAAAGCTGACGAGTTAAGAGCTATGATTAAATCTAATGGAGATTTAACATACTTTGCATCTGACTTAGCCTATCATGACAAAAAACTCAAAAATTATGAATTAGTAATCGATATTTGGGGCGCAGATCATCACGGATACGTGCCGAGAATCAGGGAAGGGTTAAAAAAACTTGGCCATGACGATAGTAAGCTTCAAGTAAAACTCATACAATTTGCAAACTTGTATAAAAATAAAGAGAAAATATCAATGTCTACTAGGAAAGGTACATTTGTAACTTTAAAAAAACTAGCTGATGAAATTGGTAATGATGCTATTTATTTCTTTTATCTTACGAAGAATAGCAATCAACATTTAGATTTTGATTTAGATGTAGCTGTCTCTCAGGATAAGAATAATCCTGTCTACTATATTCAATATGCTCATGCAAGAATAGAAAAAATATTAAACCAAGTTGGTCCAATAGAAAATTTGAAATTTAATCCTGAATTAATTTCGGAGAGAGAAGATACAGACTTAATTGATAAATTAAATCAATATAAGGATATTTTTGGAAAATCTCTTCTTAATCTTGAACCTCATTTATTAGCTAATTATTTATTTGATTTAGCTTCAGAATTTCATAGTTATTATTCAAGTGTAAGAATTATTACTGAAGATATAAATTATAGTAGGGTTTACCTAATCAATTCTGTCCAAAAGGTTTTGAAAAATGGATTAGGATTACTCAATGTGAGTGCTCCAACGAAAATGTGATGAAACAAAATACAATTGCAATAATTTATGATTTTGATGGAACTCTTACTCCAAAGACAATGCAAGAGTATACGTTACTCCCAAAACTTGGAGTCAAATCAAAGAGCTTTTGGGATGAAATAAGTCAAGAGGTCTCAAAAACAGGTGCAGAAACAATGATGGTTTATATGAGACAGCTTTTAGATCATGCTAAAAATAAAAATATAAGAATATCTAAAGATGAATTTTTGAAAATGGGGAGAGATATTAAATATTATAGTGGAGTAGAAAAATGGTTTAGTAACATAAATAGCTACATAAAAAAAATATCAAAAAATGATGTCAATATTAAACATTATATTATTTCAGCTGGACATACAGAGATTCTGGAGGGAATTTCTATCAAGAAGTATATTAAAAAAATATTTGCATCAGAATATTATTATCGTGGGAAAGTTGCAGTGTTTCCTAAAATAGTTGTAACCGATACCACTAAAACACAGTTCATTTTTAGAATAAATAAAGGGAAAGAAAAACTATCACAAAGCATAAATGAACATATGCCCGAAGCAGATAGACCCATACCTTTTGATAATATAATTTATATTGGCGACGGCATGACCGATGTTCCGAGTATGGCATTAATAAAAAAATCTGGTGGCCACTCTATAGCAGTTTTTAAAAAAAATAATAAAGAGCAAATTAAAATCAGTAAAAATCTTTATAAAGCTCAAAGAGTTGATTTTATTGCTCCTGCTAATTACAATCAGAATCATCCATTATTTAACAAAACCTGTTTATTACTTGATTTTATGGTTGCTAAAATAAGATATAATTTGCAAATAAAAGATTAATTTTTTTCCTCTAGTAAAATTAAATTCGATTTTCGATCTAAAAATTTATACTCAAGTTTTTCAACATTAAAACTATCATTCAGCAAATTTATTACTTTAGACAGGGGAAAATCTTTGCAGCTATATATATCTAGTTGAAACAATCCGGGATCAATTTCATCCCATATGTGCAAAACAATATGACTGGTCTCTATGAGAGCCATACATGTTATACCTCTATTACCTTCTTGATCAACATATGTAATGTTAGGTCCAAACATAACTTTCATATCAATAGTTGATGTAAGAATTTTCATCCAATCAAGAACTTCGTCAAGATTGTTCTTAGATGGGCAATTTGATACTTCTGCTCTTATGATAAGATGTTTGTGTTCAAGCATATGAAAATATTTTATAACTAGTGTAATGTAGTAGAATATTATATCAAAATTAAATCTATTGAGAAAATGATTGTAAAAGAATTTAACATAGAATCCAGTACTTACTTTGGCATTAAATGTGATAAAAAAATTTTTTCAAAAAAATCACAATTTCAAAAAATAGATGTATATTACTCAAAGTTTTTTGGGAATATTCTTATGTTAGATCAGTGTTTTATGATCAGTCAGAAAAACAGCGAGGGCTATCACTTGAAGTGTTTAGAACTCATCGGTAATAAGAAAAAAAAGAATGTTTGCATTATTGGAGGAGGAGATTTTGGGATAGTACATCATATTCTGAAGAATAAGATTACACACAATATAGATTTGATAGAAATTGATAAAGATGTTATTGAGGTATCAAAAAAATACTTTAGTCATTATTTTAAATACGTAAATCATAACAATGTCAATATCATTATAGAGGATGGCGTAAAATGGATTAAGAAAAGAAAAGGTTTGAAATATGATGTAGTAATAATTGATTCTACTGATCCTAACGATGTATCTAAGAAGCTTTTTTCAAAAAGCTTTTATGAGCTAGTTTATAATAATCTAAAATCCAATGGTATTTTTATTCAACAAAGTGGCTCACCAGTTCTACATGCAAAAAAAATTATCGATCCTACCATCAAAAAGTTAAATAAGGTTAAGTTTACAAATATCACGTGCCATAAGTTTTCTATGCCGTTATATCCGCTAGGAGTATGGTCCTTTATTAAATGCGTGAAGGCATAATAAATATGCCTTCACTAAATCAAATATGATTTTGATTATTTTTTAGGGTAAACAGATGGAGCAGCATCAGCTGATTTACTAAACTCTGGATAAGCTTCTAAACCACACTCTGATATATCAACTCCTTCATCTTCTTCTTCAGATGAAACTCTTAAACCAAAGAACATTTTGATTACTGACCATACAATCAGACTCACAATAAATGTCCACAAGAAGATTACTATAGTCCCGTAAATTTGGGCACCAAGAGAACCTCCGGTTAAAGCTACAGCTAGCAGTCCCCAAACACCGCAAGTACCGTGTGCAGAGATTGCGCCAACAGGATCATCGATTTTCATCTTATCAAGAGTAACAATAGAAAATACTACTATTAATCCACCAATGATTCCTATGATTGTCGCAAGACCTGGTGTAGGCGCTAGAGGTTCTGCAGTTATTGAGACTAAACCTCCAATTGCTCCATTTAAGGCCATTGTTAAATCAGATTTACCAAACATCATTTTTGATAAAGCTAGTGCACCAATTACACCTCCAGCTGCAGCAAGGTTAGTGTTCACTAGTACAAGTGACACAGCATTAGCCTCAGCAACATTAGAGATGATGAGTTCCGATCCACCGTTGAAACCAAACCATCCTAACCAAAGGATGAATGTTCCCAGTGTTGCAAGTGGTAAATTAGCACCTGGCATAGCATTTACTTTGCCATCCGCATATTTGCCTTTTCTAGCTCCAAGGACCATAACGCCCGCTAGAGCTGCTGCTGCACCACATAAGTGTACTACTCCTGAACCTGCAAAATCTGAGAAGCCTGCAGCATCTAAGAAACCACCGCCCCATTTCCAATAACCTTGTACTGGGTAAATTATGCTTGTCATAAAAACACAGAATAATAAAAATGGCCATAATTTCATTCTTTCAGCTACAGCACCTGAGATTATAGAACATGCAGTTGCAACGAATACAACCTGGAAAAAGTGATCTGACATTCCAGAATAGTAGACATCTCCACCACTAGCTATAACAGCTTCAGCTGTATTATCAGCCCCGAGGAAAAAACTCAGTGCCGGTATGATTCCATTGCCATCAGAAGGATACATCAGATTATATCCGACGATCATATACATGATTACTGCAATAGAATATAGTGAAATATTTTTTGTTAAGATTTCTGCAGTGTTTTTGGCTCTTACAAGACCAGATTCTAACATAGTGAATCCAGCAGCCATCCACATTACAAAAGCTCCCATAACAAGAAAGTAAAATGTGTCTAGCGCGTAAGCTAGCTCAATGACTTTCGCTTCCATAATTAGCTCTCCTAATTAAAGTTAGTTAATTAAAGAGCCTCACTTCCTTTTTCGCCAGTGCGAACACGTACTGCTTCTTGTATATCAAGAATAAAGATTTTGCCATCACCAATTTTACCAGTGGTTGCAGTTGATAGTATAGTGTCGACAGTTTGATCTGCTAACTTGTCATCAACAGCAATCTCCAGTTTAATCTTGGGAAGAAAATCAACAACGTACTCTGCTCCGCGATAAAGTTCGGTATGGCCCTTTTGCCTGCCAAACCCTTTCACCTCTGTTGCGGTAATGCCTTGAACACCTATGTTGGACAATGCTTCTCTCACCTCATCAAGTTTAAATGGTTTGATTACTGCTATCACTAATTTCATTTGGTCGTCCCCCTAAGCTAATTGTAACTCAAATTTATACTAGAAACTATAACCTAGGCTAAAGTTTGCGTAAGTAGTATTCTGGTTAGAGTTTGGAGATGCTCCAGCTCCACCATCATTGTTAGCACCGATAGTTGCTGTAAAATCAACGCCACCAATAGTTGTAGAATGGCTGATTTCATGCGCTGCATAATGCAACGAACCACCAGTGAATGTCATATAACTATAATCGATCATACCTAGTGGAACTGTTACCATAAAGTGACCATAATCAGAACTTGCGTTGTCTGCGTCACCTTTGTAACTTCCATACGGTACTGCATCAATTGCGAATAGACCGAAGTCCATTCCTATATTAATTTCTTCGTAGTCTCTGTCAAAGTTATCTGTGTAGTAATACCCAGTGACACCAACATACATTGGAACCATGAATTCGAAGTTTATACCTGCGTATAAATCGATTTCAGTACCGGCACCTGAACCTGCTGCGTCACCGACGTCAGCGCCCCACATACCGATGTAAACCATATCACCTTCATAATCTACGCCAAAGCTCATAGATGACTCAGCTTGGTAAGCACCACGATACCAATATTCTGACATGTATCCAACGTTGAAAGATACTGCAGAACTATCATCAGCAACTGCTGAATCTGATGCAAACGCTGAAGGCAATAAGATAGCACTTGAAAGTACTAATCCTAATAATTTGCTCATTAGTGTTTTCATATTTACTCTCCTTTTATATATAATGTTAAATTAAGTTTAATTAGCTTAGTTGAACGACCTATAATGATACTAGTTCAAGCTAAATAAATAAATGCATAAAGTGTGCCATAATGAAAAAATGATAATGTCTCTTAATTATGTAATGATTTTGAGCAGAACTAAGCACATATAAGGCACACATGCACTATATAAGAGCATAATATGAAGAAAAAGAGAATCTCAGACATCGTAAATATTATTGAAAAATTACTACCGAATGAATCAAGCAACTTTACTGATGAAATTAAGGAAAATATAAAACAAGCAATACAAGATCACTTGCACAACTTGGATATTGTGACTAGAGAAGAATTTGATATTCAAAAAGAGGTTCTTCTTAAAACAAGATTGAAGATTGAAGAATTAGAGAAAAAGATAAAGGCTAATTAGACTCATCCAATAGATAGTCTACGGCTGCTCGCACTTCTTCATCAGTAAGTGATGATAATCCGCCTTTTGCTGGCATAACTCCTATACCGTTTATCGCATTCGCATATAATGTGTCTTTCCCTTTAGATAGACGGTCGGTCCACTGGCTACTATTACCAATCATTGGTGCACCAGCAGCTCCACTTGTGTGACATGACATACAAACATTATTATATATGTCCTTTCCTGAGATAGGGCCAGAAGAAGCTACTACAATCGGTGCTTCTTGCTTAATAGTTGGGTTGCTAGCCAAATTAATTTTTCCTTCAGGCTCTGTACGAATTTGTTCAGAATTTTCGATTTCTGTTTTATATTGATTGCTTGGATGAAAAGAATAGGAAGCAAAAATGTTAGCTAAAATTGCGATGATGATAGCAATGATTATTATCCCTACTGTTAATATCCCAAAAATCTTATAAAATTGTCCGTCCGTCATATTGCTCTCCAAATCTTCTGTTCTGTTAATGATAACTGAATAGATTATACTAAAAGAAATAATAAAATCATTATAAAAATGCGCCTGTAGCTCAGTTGGATAGAGCGTTAGCTTCCGAAGCTAAAGGTCAGAAGTTCGAATCTTCTCAGGCGCTTATATCCTCTCTGCTGCTATAATCGTATTTTCAATCAACGCACAAACAGTCATTGGGCCTACACCACCAGGCACAGGGGTTATTGCCGAGGCTTTTTCAGATGCAGTCTCAAAATCTACATCTCCACATAATTTACCATCAATGTTATGTATGCCAACATCAATAACAATAGCACCGGATGGGATTTGATCGCCATTTATGAATTTAGCAACACCAACGGCAACTATAACCACATCGGCATCTGCTAATTTAGCATTTAAATCTTTTGTGCGAGAATGACACATTGTAACGGTAGCATTTTGCTGCTGACATAATATAGATACAGGCTTACCAACTATATTTGATCTGCCGATAACGGTAACATTCTTACCGTTCAAATCTGTACCTGTAGATTCCAGCATAGACATGATTCCTTTAGGCGTACATGAGACTAACGTCTCCTCGCCTAAAAATAATTTACCTACATTGGTAGGGGTAAAGCCATCTACGTCTTTTTTTGGATCAATTCTATTTAGAACTTTAGTTACAGAAATATGATCGGGTAGTGGTAGTTGTACTATAACACCATGGATTTCATCGTCTTTATTAATCTCATCTATTTGATTGAGGATTTCTGATTCACTTATTTCAGAATTGAATCTTAACACTTCAGAATCTATACCCGCTTTTACAGCAAATTTTTCTTTTTGCGCGACATAGCTAGCCGACGCTTTCATATCACCTACAAGAACAACAACTAATTTAGGAGTGATATTTTTTTTCTTGAGAATGTCAACACGTTTTTTTAAATCCTGAAGTATGTTCTCCGCAACTTCTCTTCCACTTATAATTTTGGCTGTCATTTCTAACTCCTGATCTAATTGACCCTTTCTTTTTGTATTAATAAATCTATAACTTCAATTAATTCATCATATGAACTCACAAAAGATCCGCTTGTTTTATATTTTCCATTTACAACAATAGTTGGTACAGAAGTTATTTGATATGATTGGGCTAACCTCATTGCTTTTTTTACTCTTATTTCAGTCCCAAATGAGTCAAACATTTTTTTAAATTTGGAGTCATCGTGTCCATTGTTTTTAACAAATTGTGCTAGAGAATCTTTTGTGTCAAGTCTTATTCCGTTTATGTGTATTTCGTTAAAAAGTTTTTCATGTAAATCATCATCAATATTCATTTGTTTAAGAGCATAGTATGCTTTTGCATGGTTCATCCATGTATCACGTAAAGCTACAGGAATTTTAATAAGAACAGTATCCTTCTCTAAATTTGATTCAATGGCATTCATTGTTGGTTCTATGTTGAAACAGTGAGGGCAACCATACCAAAAGAACTCATAAACAATAATTTTATCACTTTCAGTTTGCTTTATATCAGAGATTTGAACGTATTTAGGAGAAGCTGTAACGACACTAGCTAGTATGACAAAGATCGCAAGAGATTTAATGGTGTTAGAAAAATATTTATTCATTAATACAAGCCTTCTATATACTCGGAAACTGCTTTCATTTCTTTATCTGACATTCTACTGACAATATTGCGCATCATTTTATTATGATCATTTGAGCGAATATCGCTCTGAAAATTTTTAAGTTGGGTATAAATATATTCTGAATGTTGCCCTGATAACATTGGAATTCCAGCTAGACTATTTCCTTGCCCATTGGGACCATGGCATGCCATACACGCTTGAATACTGTATTCCAAATTGCCTCCCCTGTACATGTTCTGACCTTGTTCCAAATACTTATCATCTACAGTACCAATAGATTTTTCAAGTGACTCATAATAAGCTGATAAATCTTCTATATCTTCATCAGATAATACTGCAGCAATTCCGTACATTACTGCATTGTTTCGATTTCCATTAGATCCTTTTCTAAATTCATAGAGCTGCGCAGAAAGATATTTTGCATTCTGCCCTGCTAATTTTGGCCACACTGGATTAGCGCTAACACCATTATCTCCATGACATGCAGCACAAGATGCGCTTTTCATTTTACCACTGTCAATGTCGCCTGCTGCCGATAATAAAGGCATAAATAACAAGGAAAAAAATAGATGTTTTATATTTTTCAATCTAATCACAGAGTCATTATATATGAAATGTGTTTTTCTTCAATTGTGCAATAGAATATATTAGTGAGCTTTATCCCAATTGTTACCAACTCCAAGATCGACATCTAATGGCACGTCGATAGAGACACAATTTGACATGAGAGATTTAATCTTCTTAGATGCTTTATCAATGAAATCAATGTCTATTTCAAAAACTAGTTCATCATGAACTTGCATAAGTAACTTTACTTTATCTTGATGATTTTGCATCCATTTAGAAATATCTAACATCGCTATTTTCAAAATATCTGCTGCAGTACCTTGAATTGGAGCATTGATAGCAGTTCTTTCAGCAGCACTTCTTACCTGAAAGTTAGAATGTGATATGTTTGGTAAATATATTTTTCTACCTTTCATAGTTTCTACAAAGCCATTTTTTTTAGCTTGCTTTTTTGTATCTTCCATAAAATCTCTCACTCCTTCATATTTTTTGAAGTATCTATCGATGTAATCCTTTGCTGAAGAATTGTCAATTCTAAGTTGTTTTGCAAGACCATATGAGGAGATACCGTATATCAAACCAAAATTAATAGCTTTTGCTGCTCTTCTGTCTTCTTTGGTTGGTTGTGATTTAGATTTAAAAACCTCTCTAGCCGTAGCCATGTGGATATCCTCTCCATCCATAAAATTTTGTTTTAGGGTTTCGTCTTGAGACAAATGGCTCATTATTCTTAATTCTATTTGCGAGTAATCAGCAGAGAGGATTTTATATCCCTTTTCAGGTATAAAAGCTTTTCTAATATTCCTACCGTCCTGATTTCGCACAGGAATATTCTGTAAATTAGGATTTGATGAGGATAATCGCCCGGTAATAGTAACAGTTTGATTATAGGAAGTATGCAATCTATTTGATATCTCGCTAACCTGTTCGCCTAATCTATCAGTGTATGTATTTTTGAGCTTAGATAAATTTCTATACTCAAGTATAAGTTTTGGTAAATCATGAATTTCAGAAAGGTCATTCATAACATCTTCATTAGTAGAAGGAGCTCCTTTTGGTGTTTTTTTAAGCACCGGTAGTTTTAAAACGTCATAAAATATTTCTTGAATTTGCTTCGGTGATCCTATGTTGAATTCTTGACCTGCTTCATCGTAAACTTTTTTCTCTATCAGCTGTATACGTTTACGTAAATCCTTACTTTGTTTATTTAGGTCTTCACTATTAACCTTTACCCCTGTGTACTCTATATCTGCTATTACACTCACAAGAGGTAATTCGATATTTTTGTATAATTCGTACTGATCATTAGCTGATGATAGTTTATCTAGAAGATAGTCATAGAGTTGCAAAGTGATGTCAGAATCTTCGCAAGCATAAGTTATTGCCTCCTCTAACAATAATTCATTGAAAAGAATTTGTTTAGACCCTTTACCAACAACATCTTCATAAGATATTGACTCATGATTAAGATATTTAGATGAGAGTGTTGATAGATCATGTTTGCCGTTAGAATTAAAAATATAAGACATAATCATCGTGTCATGATATTTGCATGAAAAAGCAATATTATATTTTCTAAGAACATTCATTTCATACTTTATATTCTGACAAACAACAGTATTAGATTTAATATTGAAAATATCTTTCAAAAAATTCTCTAAGATCTCCATGTTAATTTCTGTTTTAAGATTTTTGTGATTTATAGGAATATAAACTGCTTTATTTGCCTCAAATGAGAATGATACACCCACAATTTCTGCAACCATTGGATCAAGCGATGTCGTTTCTGTATCAAAAGAAAATATCTTTACAGTTAATAATTTTTTTTTGAATACCTCGAGTGATTTAATATCTGTTATAGAAACATATTCAACTTCTTTTTTATTAATCGAAGGCTTTGTAGTTAATCCTAAATCTTTCGATATTTTTCTTAATTCATACTTTAAAGTGAGTTCATTAAGTTTTTCCTCATTTTTCCCACCCACAGAATAACTTGTAATATTTTCATCAACTTTTAAGTCACTTTTTAATGCAATTAATTCCTTAGCTAGATTTATCTTGTCTAAACTATTTTCTATATTGGTTTTTAGATTCTGTTTAAGGTCAGATACATTCTTTACTATATTATCAACCGAGCCATATTCTTTAAGAAGTTTGACAGCTGTCTTAGGTCCAACCTTGTCTACGCCTGGTATATTATCGGAAGTATCGCCAACAAGAGTAAGATAATCCAGTATTTGCTCTGGCTTAACGCCAAACTTATCTAAGACACCTTTTGGGTCTAAAAGTGTATCATTCATGCTGTTAATAATATGAACATTTTTAGTTACAAGTTGAGCTAAATCTTTATCGCCTGTTGAGATTAATATTGGGACTGTGGATGAAAATTTGTTAACAAGTGAGGCTATAACGTCGTCTGCCTCAACATCTGGTTGTTGAATTATATTAATTCCAAGGCTTTCAACAAATTGTAAAATTGGTTCAACTTGCTCAGATAATTCTTGAGGCATAGATTTTCTATTGCTTTTATACTCCTTATAAATCTTGTGTCTGAAATTCTTACCTCGGGCATCAAAAATCATTGATATATATTTAGGTTGATATTCGCTGAGTATTTTTTGAGTCATATTAGCAAATCCAACAATAGCGCCCGTATGGAGACCAGCTGAGTTTTTAAGATGAGGTAAAGCGTAAAATGCTCTATAAAGATATGAAGAACCGTCTACAATAATAAAAAAATCTTCGTTTTTTTTAACCAAAGTTGTTTAACCTATGATATGTTTTACTCATTCAAAGTTATAACTTAAATAGAATAAAATAGCTATGTCAGTATATACAAAAATAACGTCAGATGAGGTCTCAAAATATTTAGAGGACTATTCATTAGGCCTATTCGAATCACTGGAAGGTATATCTGATGGCATTGAGAATACCAATTACATTTTAAAAACTTCTAAGGGCGAATATATTTTTACAATATTTGAGAACATAGATATTAATAAGGTTATACAGTATCTTAAATTAATGAATTTTCTGAATGAATCTAATTTTAAATGCGCTAAAGTTCATAATAGAAAAGATAACCAGCTTTGTGGTTCGATACAAAATAAGCCTGCGGCAATTATAGAAAAATTATCCGGTTCGTCTATTTCTAATGTAAATGAAAATCAGTGTGCTGAAGTTGGCGGATTATTAGCTAATTTTCATATTCTGGGTGATGGCTTCGAAGATTATTTAAAGGACTCTAGAGATCTTACATGGAGAAAAGATGCATATACAAAATTAAAAAAAGTCCTGCTCCCCGATGAGGAAGAATTAATTGAAGATGCCTTAGTAGTTCAACAAGAGTTTAATGATTTTGCACTGCCAAAAGGAATAATTCACGCTGATTTGTTTAGAGATAATATTCTTTTTGATTCAGGTAAAATATCGGGAATGATTGATTTTTATTACTCATGCAGTGGCCCGTTTATCTATGATCTTGCAGTTGTAGCAAACGATTGGTGTATTGATACACACGGAAAAATAGTTACAGAAAAACTGCGAAAGCTAAAGGAATCATACTCATCGATAAGAGAATTAAATACTGATGAGAGAAAATTTTGGAATCATGCTCTTATTTCAGCCTCTCTAAGATTTTATCTTTCAAGACTTCTTGACCTTCATTTCCCTAAGATTGGGGAAATTACCCATATTAAAGATCCTAATGTATTTAAAAACATACTAACGAATCATTTAGCGAATGTTACTCTGGAATCTAATGATTGCGATAATTAATAAATTAATTAATAAAATCTCTATCATTCTCATGGTAATGATGTTCTTGATGCCTATCATTACATCAATCTTGATCTTAACAAGATCTATATTTGGTATTGGGAGTATTTCTGCTCAAGAGCTAGTCATGTATTTTCATGCAACAATTTTTATGCTTGGTATTGCTTATACTCTGAAACATAATAGACATGTATCAATAGACATTCTCTATAATTCACTTTCAACCAAAACAAAAAAAAGAATAATTAAGTTAGGCTACTTGATATTTATAATTCCTTTTGGCGTCTTTTTGATATATATAAGTTCAGGAATGGTTTTTGAGTCATGGAGATTATTAGAGGGCTCATCAGAGGCAGGTGGACTCGGTTATGTTTTTATTCTTAAGTCTCTTATACCATTGTGTGGCGTATTAATTGTATTACAGTCTTTTGTGATATTAACAAAAGAATTTAAAGGGAAAGTAGAGGATGACTGTTGAGATTCTAGCTATCATTTATGTATTTAGCACTTTTATACTTCTACTGACTGGTCTCCCTGTAGGATTTGTACTAAGTGGTTCTGCATTATTATTTTCATTAATTGGTCATGCTTTTGGCTTATTTGACCTGGCATATCTTTTGGCGCTACCCAATAGAATATTTGGAATAATGACAAATCAAAACTTACTCGCTGTTCCAATGTTTATTTTTATGGGATTAGTTCTAGAAAAAACAAAAATAGCAGAGAGGTTATTAATTTCAATGAATAGCATTTACATGAACACACATGGTGGATATGCTATTTCTGTTGTAATTGTTGGAGCGTTAATGGGTGCAAGCACGGGAATAGTTGGTGCTAGTGTCGTTACGTTGGGATTATTATCTCTACCAATCATGATTAAAAATAACTATCCTGCGAGTCTATCATGTGGAGTAATTTGTGCTTCAGGTACTCTTGGACAAATAATACCTCCGTCTTTAGTATTAATACTTTTGGCTGATGTTTTATCATCTGCATTTCAACAAGCTCAATTGAATATGGGTATATTTTCTCCAGAAACAGTGACGATCGCAGACTTGTTTGCTGGAGCGATAATTCCGGGGATTATACTTCCTATACTTTACATAATATATCTCAAAAGCGTGAGTATAGAAAAACAGACGTTCAAAACTGAAAATATAATTAAAAAATCTGAATTTTTAACTTCTTTTGTCCCACCAATTTCACTTATATTAGTTGTGTTGGGATCTATAATAACTGGGTTAGCTACACCCTCAGAAGCTGCTGCGCTCGGTGTGCTAGGAGCATTAATAATCACGACTATCCAAAAAAAAATAAATTACAAAATCATTAAAGATTGCTCTGATGAGAGCATTAAGCTGACAAGTGTTATTTTCATGATACTTATTGGAGCTACATTTTTCTCATTGGTATTTAGGGGGCTTGATGGTGAAGAATTAATTAATAATATTATTTTGGATACTGATGTAGATAAAACTACTACATTGATCATTATACTTGCGATGATGTTTTTCTTGGGATTTATATTAGATTTTATAGAAATAATATTTATTGTAATACCTTTATTTGGTCCAGCGCTTTTTGAATTAGGGTTTGATCCTGTATGGATTGGTATACTCATTGCTATGGTTCTACAAACATCTTTCTTAACTCCGCCTTTTGGCTTCTCTATATTTTATTTGAGAGGAGTTGCTAATGATCAGATTAAGACAGTAGATATATACAAAGGCGTAGTACCATTCGTAGTCATACAACTAGTTGTTATATTATTAATTTTTATTTTCCCAGAGATAGCAACAATTTTACCTAAGATAATTTTTAATTAATTATTTCCTTCTAAATATGCTAACTCTGAAATTTTTGTCCATGGTCTAACTTTTTTTAGAAAAGTATAATATGATTTATATATCTTCTTTGTGTAATCATCATGATTACCTACTTCATCCATGACTTCTTTTGATATTTCTCTGAGTTTTTTTATTACACTGTCAGGAAATTTTTTTATTTTTATGTCCTCTTTCTTAAGGAAATCTAATGCTAGGTTATTTTTTGACATATAATCCGATAACATATCAATATTCACGGCCTTGCATGATATATCTATTATATTTTGCAAATCACTTGGTAATGACAAGTATGCTTTTTTATTAATTATACACTCTAATGAAGGGCCGGGTTCATGCCATCCCGGATAGTAATAATACTTAGCGGCTTTATATAATCCGAATGCCCTGTCATTATATGGACCTACCCATTCTGTAGCATCAATAGTACCAGTTTGTAGTGCCGTAAAAATTTCTGCACCTGCCAGGGTTACTGGTACACCGCCGGCTCTTTGTAGAACCTCACCACCTAGACCAGGTATTCTCATCGTTAATCCTTTCAAATCTTCGATTGTATTTATTTCCTTATTAAACCAACCGCCCATTTGCACACCTGTATTACCAGCAGGCCGTGGTACAAGATTAAATTGGTTATATAATTCCTCATAGAGTTCTAGTCCGCCACCATAATACATCCAAGCATTCATCTCTTGTGCATTCAAACCAAAAGGGACTGAGGAGAAAAACTGACAAGCAGGATGTTTTCCCTTCCAGTAATACGCTCCTGTATGACCAATTTCTGCTCCACCCTCAGAGACAAAATCGAAGACGCCCAGAGGAGGCACTAGTTCATTGGCTCCAAAAACTTTTATTTTTATTCTTCCGCCAGAGAGATCATTTATCATCTTTGCAAGATTCTCTGCACCAACTCCTAAACCAGGAAAATTTTTTGGCCATGACGTTACCATTTTCCATTTATATTTTTTTGCATCCGCTTGTGCTCTTTTGCTACCAAGAGTAGCTACGGCAGTGGTAGCTCCTAAAGCTTTAATAAAATTTCTTCTCTTCATTGTGTTAATTAATGAATTCCAATTGTGTATACGACAGTACTAACCATTTTTTTCCATATTTCTCAAAATCAACTTGTACTTTAAGATCATCTTTTTTACCAGTATAACTTAGTATTACACCATGCCCAAATTTAAGATGGTTTACTCTCTGACCAACTCGAATAAAAGGAATTACGTTATCCTGAGAAATATCGTCATAGATCTCCTCTTGAGAAAATTCGTCATAATGATTACTCTCGGTATAATTATCATTACCAAATTTCTTTTTAAATTCAGTTTTAATTGGCTCAATAAGTTCATTAGGTATTTCACCTATAAATCTGGATGGAATAAAATCTGATGATGAGCCATGCATATATCTCATATTAGAGCACGTCAGAAAAAGCGTCTCCATAGCTCTTGTAATAGCAACGTAACAGAGTCTTCTCTCCTCTTCTAAAAATCCAGGCAGGATATCCCGATTAGGATTAGGGAAAATTCCCTCATCAAGACCTGTTAAAAAGACAACCGGAAACTCTAAACCTTTTGCTGAATGTATGGTCATCAACTGCAGAGGATCACTATCCAATTTCGATTGATACTCTCCTGCTTCTAGAGATGCATTATCAAGAAAATCTTGGATGAGATTTTCGCTATCTAAATTATTATGAGTAAATCTCTCCGCTGTAGAAACAAGCTCCTCTAAATTTTCTATTTTGGACAGAGATTCCTCATTCTTTTTTGTGTCGTAATATTTAGTCAATCCTGAAATATCTATAATCTTTTCAATAATTTCTTTGAGTTTTAACTCACTAAGCAAGCTAGTTAATGAATCTATGATTTGTTTATAATTGTTGAGCGAGGATACACACCTTGAACTCATCAATGACAGTGTGTTCTCATTATGGATAGATTCCCATAAAGAAATATTATGTTTTTTAGCCTCCTCTCTTAATATAGAAATACTTTTTTCACCTATACCCCTGGGGGGATTATTAATTGTTCTTTCAAAAGACGAGTCATCTGACGTATTTACAGCAACTCTGAGATATGCCAAAACGTCTTTGATTTCAGCTCTCTCAAAAAATCTAAAACCACCAAATATTTTGTACGGAACAGACCTAGAGTTAAGCTCTTCTTCAAACCTTCGTGATAAAAAATTAGACCTGTATAAAATTGCAATATCCGACCTCTTCATCCCGCTTTCAACAAACTGTTCAATTTTATCGACTATAAAAGAACACTCATCATCATCATTATATGCTTCATAAAAATAAACTGGATTACCTTGATTTGTATTTGTCCATAAATTCTTGCCCATTCTATCTTTATTTTTCGCGATTAAATTATTTGCTACATCAAGAATATTAGTCGTTGAGCGGTAATTTTGCTCTAATCTAAATATTTCTACGTCTTTAAATTGTTTATTAAAATATTTTATATTCTCACTTCTAGCTCCTCTCCACCCATAAATAGATTGATCGTCATCGCCAACAACATATAACGAGCAATTTTCTTTATTTAATAATTTTAGTAGATTGAATTGTAGCGTATTTGTATCCTGAAATTCATCTACCATGATGTTTTTAAAACGCGAAGAATAATATTTCAAAATCTCGGAGTTATTCATAAACATTTCATAAGTTAAAAGAATCAAATCTGCGAAATCAACAGAGTTAGTCTGTCTACAAATTTCATCATACTCTTTATAAATATCTATATATAACTTGTCGTCGTTATTACATTTGTCGTATCTCAGTCCTCTGTCTTTTTGACTATTTATAAAAGACTGTAGTTGCTTGGGGTCATAAAAGTTATCATCAAGTTTTCTTGATTTGACTATTCGTTTAATGATTCTTAATTGATCTTGGCTATCGAGAATAGAAAAAAAATCTTTAATACCAGCTTCTTTCCAGTGTATTTTTAAAATTCTCCTACAAATTCCATGAAACGTACCAAACCAAAGACCTTGAGTAGATATTTTTAAAATAGCTTGTAATCTCTGCTTCATCTCATTAGATGCTTTATTGGTGAATGTTAATGCAAGTATATTGCTCGGTTTAATATCATAGTCATAAATTAGTTTTGCTACCCTGCATGTCAAAACTCTGGTTTTACCGCTACCTGCTCCCGCTAAAACTAATTTGTTACCTAACGAGCAATTTACTGCGAGTTTCTGTTGATCATTCAAAGATTCAAAAATATCCGTGTCCATTTAGAAACTTTTTGGTTTATAGATTAATATGAAAATTAGAAAAATTAATGAACCTACTAGCAAGATAATGTTATTAATGACCGGAAAGTTGAATAAAAAGTTAATATAGATAATGGAGACTAATGAGAAAGTAATGACAAATCTACAATAAAATTTATTATTCCTTTCAATCATTTTTTCTATTTTATTCAATTTATTGAAATTGCTTTCCAAATCTAACTTATTGTTATTCATAAGATATACAAATTTTTTTATACTTAATGGGAGGTCTGGTAAAATATCAAGAAGGTCTGTAGAGTTTTCTTTTAACTTAGATAATAACGCACTAGGTCCTTTCTGTTTACGCATCCATTTTTCTAAAATTGGTTTTGATGTTTTCCATAAATCAAGCTCTGGATAGAATTCTCTACCTAAGCCTTCTGTATATAAAAGTGTTTTTTGCATTAGTACTAATTGAGGCTGTACTTCAAGCTTAAATTTTCTCGCGGTATCAAATAAGTTAATTATTACCTCACTCAGAGAGACATCTTTGATAGATTTATCGAGCATTGGTTCACAATTTTCTCTAATTGCTAATTCTAATTCATCAATATCTGTATTCTTTGGAACCCATTCAGATTCGACATGAAGTCGAGCAACTCTTCTATAGTCTTTATTAAAAAAAGCGACAAAGTTTTCTGCCAGATATTTTTTATCGAAACTACTTAATGAACCCATTATACCAAAATCAACTAATACAAATTTAACGTCGCCTTCATCATTTTGTACGAATATATTTCCAGGATGCATGTCTGCATGAAAAAAATTATGTTCAAAAACCTGAACAAAAAATAATTCAACTGCATTTTTAGCTAATTTTTTAAAATCTACATTGCATTGTTCTAATCTTTTTTTATCATTAATAGGTATAGCAAATGTTCTCTCCATTACAAGGACATTTTGAGTTACATAGTCCCAATAAATTTCTGGGATATGAACTAGCCTAGAATTACTAAAATTTTCTTTTATTTTTTTTGCATTATTGGCTTCCTTGAATAAATCAGTTTCATCATAAATAAGGATTTCATAATCATTAACCACTTCCACTAAATGCATTCTCTTAAAATCGTCCGACAAAGATGTAAGGTATTCAGCGATCAATTTCATTAGCTCTATATCCTTCTTTATATCTTCTTTAATATTAGGTCTAACAACTTTAACAATCACATGCTTATCATTATGGAGTTTTGCGGCATGTACTTGTGCAATTGATGCAGATGCCATTGGTTTTGGATCAAAGCTTTTAAAGATTTTATTCAAAGGACTATTCAATTCGCTAGTGATAATTGACTCGGATATACCAGATGGAAATGGCTTTACTCTGTCTTGCAGCTTTGATAATTCATATGCAATCTCTGGGGATAATAAATCTTTTCTGGTTGATATTACTTGGCCAAGTTTAACAAATATTGGTCCCAAGTCTTCTAACATCTGGCGTATTTTTGTCGCAGTATCAATGACTGGTTTAGTTCTGAACCAGTTCCAAGGCAAAAAATAAAAATAGAATTTTCGGGAAACCAGTGATGAGTCGACCAGCATCTTGTCAACATCATATTTTATAAATAATCTTATTATTTGGAGTATCCTGAATAAATTTTTGATCACTTTTTAAACTTCTGTAATAATTTTTCTGTTCTACTGTTTAAATCATCTACCTCATTGAGATAGTTGTTTATCTCATCTTTAGTAGGAACAAGATCTAAATCAAATACAATATAATCCCTAATAGAATTCTCCATGTCTGAGGATAATATTCCTATATTATCAGAGACTAAACCATACATCTTCTCCAAAAAAATAAACTTTTTTTCACCAACCAACTTGGCTATGATAGATTTTATATTCTCAGAATCACTCAAAATTGAATTAAATTTGGATGCTGTGTCTACATCGCCGTTAATTATTATTTTAGATGAGTATGATGATGATCCTCTCGATATTATAAATAATAAATAATTGGCGAGTGAAGATTTAATCTCTACATCGAATTCTTCTGATGACTCTGATAGGGTTATACTGTTCTCACTCAGTTCTAAATAAATATCATATGATATATCATCTATTCTCAGTTTTATAATTTTTTCAGCTAAATCGGTGAAAAGTGAGTCTGGAATACTTTCAAGTATTTTTTCACTAGATAAAAATCTGTTGATGATTGATAAAGTAGTGCTCTCTTTTTTCATGACTTATATCCTAAATGAATTGATACAAAGTCACCCGGCATAGATTCAGATTTAATATTTATAAAACCTGTTCTACTCAATAATTGCGTTACCTGATCAACCGACATGTATGTTTTAATCGAATCAGATAAATATCTATAGCTCTCACTATCGCCAACTACTTTTTCACCAAGAACTGGTAGAATATTGTCTGTATAGGAAGAGAATATTTTTCTAAGTATTCCGTTATTTGGATTCTTAAAATCCATTATTATCAGTCTACCTCCTGGTTTAAGCGATTTATATATATTTTTTAGTGCTTTCTCATGATCGGTGAAATTTCTGAAGCCAAAAGATATGGTCGCTAGATTATATTTATTCTCGCTTTTTGAAAATTTCTCAATCGATGAATTAATAAAAGATAAATTCTTAAAAAAACCGTTATCTAATAATCTATCTTTACAAATTTCTAACATTTCTTTATTTTCATCCAAACAAGTCACAGAGATATTTTTATTTTTTTTCATAAATTTTAATGCAAGATCACCTGTTCCAGATGCAACATCTAAAATAGTTTCATTATTTTTGATTTTTGCCATCGAGTGTAATTTCTCTTTCCATAATCTATGCTGACCAAGAGACATTAAATCATTCATTAGATCGTATTTCTTTGCAACGCTTGAAAACACCTCAGAGACTTTGTCTGTCTTCTCTGATTTAGGAATATTTTTTAAACCAAATTTAACATTATCATTCATCAGCTCTTCTTCCTTTTAACTGTTAGAACATGATTTGTCTTACGAAGTTTGGTTATCAGCTTATTAAGTGATTTTAATCCATCAACAGTTACGACAAATGTCATGTTATTATGTCCTGTCTGTTTTGTATCATCGTATGTAACACTTACGATATTCGATTCTGATTGCGCTATTTCAGATGAAATTGAAGCAAGAACACCTCTTTGATTCTCCACCTCAATTTTAATACACGCATCAAAAACATCGTCAATTTCATTATCCCATGATAAATCTATTATCTCATCCTTCCTTTTTTTTGTATTCGAAACACTCTTACATTGATTTCGATGTACTACAATTCCCTTGTCCTGACTAATCTTTCCAAGAATGTTATCTCCGGGTACTGGATAACAGCATTTTGCAAATGAGAGTGCTAAGCCTTCTGTTCCAGTTATAAGAACAGTGGTAGAATTTTTACTCTGATTTTGTGATGCATTAGTTGGAACTATACGCATTGCGACTAGCTTAGCTATTCTCTCTCCAAGACCAATATCACAATATAAATCAGTGATTTTATTAGTGTTATATTCATTGAGCACTAATTTTAGTGTCTTATCGGGTATCTCGCTAATTGAAAAACCAAAATCTTGTAAAGCCGAGTTTAATAGTTTTTTTCCAAGTCTTACAGCATCTTTTCTTTTTATGGACTTAAGAGCAGCTCTGATAGAATGTCTCGCTTTTTCTGTGATAACAAAATTTAGCCAACTTGGATCCGGTCTTAAATTCTCTTTTGTAATTATTTCTACACGCTGTCCATTTTTCAAGATTGTGTTTGGTGAGACAAGCTTATCGTCGATTTTTGCAGTAGAGTAATTATTACCCAAATCCGTATGGATTGCATAAGCATAATCAATTGTCGTAGACTTCTTCGGTAAATCAATAATTTTGCCTTTAGGTGTAAATACGTATACTTTACCTGGATTGAGGTCAGACTTAATACTTTGTAAGTATTCTTGTGGATTTCCGGAGTCTTTTTGAATAGATAACAAATTACTTATCCACTGTTGTTCTTTTGTATAATTTTTTATAGATGGGGTAATTTTTGATTTATAAAGCCAGTGTGATGCAATACCTGATTGTGCTAGCACGTTCATCTCATTAGTCCTAATTTGAATTTCAATTGGAAGTCCATGTGGGCCAAAAATAGATGTGTGAAGAGATTGGTATCCATTAGATTTTGGAATAGCAATATAATCTTTAAATCTTCCGGGGATTGGTGTATATAGGTTGTGAATTATACCTAGCGATCTGTAGCAATCATCAACGCACTCACATAGAACACGCACGCCAAAAATATCATGAATATCAGCAAATTTGATTTCTTTTTGTTTCATTTTTTTATAGATTCCATAGATATGTTTCTCGCGCGCGGTTATATCTTGTTTAACTCCTTCACTTGAGAGTTTGTCTAACAGTGTTCTTCGAATCTTCTCCATAATCTCATTTCTATTCCCTCTTGTTTTTATTAGTTCTTCACGTAGTACGCTATATCGTGTTGGGTATAGAGATCTAAAGGATAAATCTTCAAGTTCAGTATGAAGCGAGTGAATTCCTAAACGTAATGCTATAGGTGCAAATATTTCCAGTGTTTCTCGACCAATTTTTTTTCTCTTAGCTATATCTAGACCATCTATAGTTTCTAGATTATGTTTTCTGTCAGCAAGTTTAATTAAGATTACTCTAATATCATTACTCATTGCCAGAAGCATTTTTCTGAGGTTAGCTGCACTCGCCTCTTCACTAGTTGAAAAATTAATTTTGTCTAATTTGCTTACACCGTCAACTAATTCTGAAATTTTTTCGCCAAATGTTTTTTGAATATAATTTTTATCATAGTCTGTATCTTCAATCACGTCATGGAGAATCGCAGCCATCAATGTCTCATAATCCATCTCAAAATCTGCTAAAATTGATGCAGCTGAGAGGGGGTGTTCGATATAATCTTCACCTGTTTTCCTATATTGCCCCATATGAGCTTTACTAGCTAAACTGAATGCTTTCTCAATTTTTTTTATTTCATAATTATTGAGATATTTTTGGAGTTTTTTTTTAAAACCTAAAAAACTTTGACCAAGAGATTTCGTATAACTTTTCTGAGTACTTATGTCCATTAATTAATTCTAATGGCAGATGATCAATAATGATAGTATTTAGGCGCTTTTTAGATGACTATTTCTCTAATTCTGATGGAAGCTCTACCTCAATGTCATTATCACTAATTGGATTAGGTTCTGAAGTAACTGATGTTGATTCAGTAGTTATTTGTGTCTCAGCGGTAACTGTCTCCGCAGTGATATTAGAAGCTTCTGTGACCGCTTGATTGTCTTTTGCGGGATCTGATGCTTCTATGTGTTGGTTAAGTTCCTCAAGGACTTCACTTTCAGTTATGCCACCAAATAACTTAGATTCTGCACTCTGTTTACTAGAAATATCATTGTAATCCATACTAACTTTCTTAGCAGCGATTTCCCTGAGAGCAGCTACGGTAGGTTTGTTTTTCGATTCTAAAAGAAGCTCAGCTCCTTGCGAAATGTCTCTTGCCCTTTTGCTCGCTATGCAGCATATGTCGAAAGTATTATCTACTTCCTTTATACAGTCTTCAATTGTCACTCTGGCCATAATTACCTCTAAACCAAAGTATTGTATCAGAAAGATCACATTACACAATAAATAATACTCTAATCAGCAGGTTTGGTTTATCAATATTATAAATTTATAGCTTTGTTAGTTTATTAACCAGAATAATCTCAACTAAATCAACAAATGCAGATCTAAAATTCCCATTAATAATCACATAATCAGCAAATTTTGCGTAACACAACTCAAATCTTGCTGAGCTAATTCTCTTTTCAACAGTTTCAAGATCGTCTTGAGCCCTGGAGATTAGGCGCTCTCTGAGAGAATCGATAGAAGGTGGGACTATATATATCGTAATAGCCTCGGGATAAATTGACTTAATTTTCATCATGCCCTTATAATCAATCTCTAAAATTACGTCATGACCTTCATCTAACTGATTAAGTACATTTTCCTTAGTTGAGCCATATAAATTACCATAAACACTCTGATATTCGATAAACTGATCTTTAGAAATCATGCTTTCAAAATGTTCTCTACTTGTAAAAAAATAATCTTTGCCATCAATTTCCGATTTCCTTATTTTACGTGTGGTATATGATATCGAAGGTCTCATAAAAGCCACTCTTTTGCAAAGTTCTCTCACAAGCGATGTTTTACCTGCACCCGATGGTGCGCTTATTACGTATAAATTAGACGATTTATGAATATTCATGATCCTAAAATTGAATTATAATACATTAATCAATTAAAGGAGATTAAAAATGGGAGATCCATGGAAGTCAGTTACACCTAAAGGAGTTTCGGCCTTTGTAAATGCGTCAACTTCAGTGATTTTATTATGGATTGCTTTTGAGAGTTCTCTAGCTACAGTATTAGGAATCCATATTGCATATATAGTAGTTTTAGCATCACTAATTTCTGCTTATCTTTTACGGAATATAGGCGGTTATGATGACGTCCAAAAAAGATCAACTAAGCAAGCAATTTTTTCAGTGGTGTTATTGTGGTTCTCTACTGCTGGATATCTGAATTTTATACCTGAGATCTTAATCCAGATTGGAATTTTTTCTAATCTTGCTCACTCCCTTTTTGTTGGAACAGTCTTTTTTATTCTCATATTCTCAATATCTTATGGGTTACATGGAAAGTATTTTACTACATTAATGTTAGAACATATGCCTTGGGTTATAAACCCTGACAAATATTTGTTATTTTTCTGGGCATGGATTAATCTTATTACTGCAGGAATATTGAATATTTTTGAGTTGAATATGCTGTGGGTTTTTGTGAATCTTTTTTTCTATTTTCTAATTCCATCTTTGTTTTTCGGAACAAGAATTCAAGAGAAACATGGAGCAAATGTCGCTAAAAAAGATGATTATTTCAACGACGATTAGATTCTAAATAACTAGTCGTCAAAAGTTTTTTTAGGAAGAATATCTACGCCAAATTTTTTCCCTAGTTTGACGAGAAATGCGATGGCTAAAATACCTCCTGGTAACGCAAAAATCCCTAAAGCACCAATACCCTTAAGTATATCCTTGAGCTGCTCATTAGCCTTTGTTAGATCGTCCTTAGAGATGTTTTCTCCAGCTACATATTTATAATATATATCCAACATCTGAGAGCTCTCCTTTGATTCAGATGCTAAAAGCTGCTTTAGTTCTCTTAATGATGATGTAACTTTCTCTCTTTGCGAATCATATTGCTCAGAAAGTTTTTTGAATATATTTAGATCTTCAAATTTCATAAATATCGTATGTAAGTCTTAAAATTATCGTAACAGTGATATATTATTATAACAGTAACAAAGTAAAACTGAATGTCAGCTCAAAAAATTAAAATTAAAGTAGATACCACTTATTTGCAGGAAGCTTCAGATCCCTCAAATAATAAGTACTACTTTCTTTATACTGTATCAATAGACAATATTGGTAGAGAAGGAGCAAAATTATTATCTAGACACTGGGTAATAGAAGACTCAAATGGTAAAGTGCAAGATGTCAAAGGCGAGGGTGTGGTTGGAGAACAACCATATATAAATCCTGGCGATCAGTATCAATACACAAGCGGTACAGTTATTGAAACCTCACTTGGAACAATGAAAGGGAGTTATCAGATGATTGACGATGCTGATAATTACTTTGAAGCTGAAATCCCAGAATTTGTGCTATCTGTCCCAAGAGTCATACATTAATTTTATCATATATTATATTTCTGTAATGGGTATCTGTGCTGGATTCATATTTATCACTAGATTTTACAACACTCCAATCTTTTAAATCAAATTTCGGAAACCAAGTATCCCCATCGTAAATTTTATCAATGTGTGTAATGTAAAGCCTAGATGCAAAAGGAAGAGCCAACCGGTAAATCTCAGAGCCACCAATTACCATTACTTCTTCAACAGATTGATGTGCTTCAATTGCTTCTCTAAAATTCATATACACCTCTACTCCTGTAATCTTTAAGGATTTTTGTCTTGAAATGACTATATTAATCCTACCGTCTAGCACTTTACCAATTGATTCATGAGTTTTTCTACCCATAATTATGGGTTTGTGCATAGTTATATCTCTGAAATTTTTCAATTCTCCAGGAATATGCCAAGGGATTTTATTGTTATTACCAATCAAATAGTTTTTATCTAAAGCTACAACTAGAGATATTAATGGATGACTCATACAGCTACATCTGCTTTTATATGTTCATGAGCATCATAATTATTGAGCGTAAAATCATCATATTCATAATCAAATATAGAAGGTACGCTCTTATTAATTTTCATCTCCGGAAGATTTTTAGGAGATCTTTGAATCTGTACTTCAGCTTGTTTAATATGATTCTCGTATAAATGAGCATCGCCCAAAGTATGAATAAAGTCTCCGTACTTAAGACCAACTTGGTCAGCTACCATCATTGTTAAAAGTGAATAAGATGCTATGTTAAAAGGAATTCCTAAAAAAATATCAGCGCTACGCTGATACAGTTGACATGATAATTTTCCTTCAGAAACATAAAATTGAAATAAAATATGGCAAGGCGGTAGATTCATTTTATCCAAGTCACCAACATTCCATGCAGAAACAATATGTCTTCTAGAGTAAGGGTTATCTTTGATAGAGGTAATCACTTTAGAAATCTGATCATGTTTTTCTCCATCAGTACTTGTCCATGATCTCCACTGATTTCCATATGTTGGACCTAGTTCTCCATCATCATCTGCCCATTCATCCCATATTGATACCCCTTTATCATTGAGATATTTTATATTAGTGCCTCCCTCTAAAAACCACAGAAGTTCATAAATTATAGATTTGATATGCAAGCGTTTAGTGGTAACAAGAGGGAAGCCATCTAAAAGATTAAAACGCATTTGATATCCAAAAATGGATTTTGTGCCAGTACCAGTTCTATCCTCACGTTTAACGCCGTTATGAAGAACACACTCAAGTAATTCCAGATACTGTCTCATAAAGTTCTCTCTCTATATACAATGAAAATTAAAATGCCAGCAATTATCATTGGTATAGATAACAATTGACCCATCGTAAACCAATCATCCCACAAATATCCTATGTGTGCATCAGGTACTCTTAGAAATTCTATGAAAAATCTGAAAATACCGTAAAAAAATAAGAAAATAGCAGTAAGGTTTCCTTGAATTAATTTTTTTCTATAGAAATATATGATTACTGAATATAACACTACGCCTTCAAAAAAAGCCTCGTACAACATCGAGGGGTGTCTTGGTAAATCATCCACCATGGGAAATATAATACCCCAAGTAGATGTGGTTGGTATGCCATATAATTCAGAATTAATAAAATTTCCAATTCTCCCTAAAAAAAGACCGATAGGAACAAATAAAACAATATAGTCGGACAACATAAGAAACTGTATTTTACTTTTTGTTGAAAAATAAAATAGAGAAAAAATAATCATTAATAAAGCGCCATGGAATGACATTCCACCCTCCCAAATATATAGTATTTTTATTGGTTGAGAGAGATAATAATCAAAATTATAAAATAAAACATATCCTAATCTTCCTCCAACAATCACCGCTACAATTAAAATAATTAATAAACTATCTATCTCTTTTTTGGTTATTGTTATCGATTTAAGGAAATATTGCGTCCTCATTAAATAATCAATCACTAAAAAAGATACAGCATACATAGCTCCGTACCAATAAAAATTTATACTTCCTATCGAAAAGATAATTGGATCAATGTTATGAGTTAATATCATTATGTTTAAATTAAATTTAATATAATTATGATATCCTATGAAACAATACTATTAAACTGATATGAACAAGTTAGAAAAAGAGAAATCATTGTATCTCCAACAACATGCAAATAATCCCGTAGATTGGTTACCTTGGGGAGATGAAGCTTTTGAAATATCCAGATCTAGTAATAAGCCAATTCTCTTATCAATTGGCTACTCTGCATGTCACTGGTGTCATGTGATGGCTCACGAATCTTTTGAGGATGAAGATATTGCAGAAATTATGAATAAAAATTTTGTAAATATAAAGTTAGATCGTGAAGAACGGCCGGATTTAGACAAAATTTATCAGACTGCACAAACTATAATCACCGGGAAAACTGGAGGTTGGCCTTTAACGGTTTTTATGACACCAGAAAAGATGCCTTTTTTTGCTGGAACATATTTTCCTCCAGAAGAGAGATACGGCTTACCGTCTTTTAAAGATATTTTAGAGAGAGTGTCTGAATTTTATGAACAAAAGAAAAATGATATTGAGATGCAAAATATTAAACTTAATGACATCTTTAATAATTTGAATAAGATAAGCGATGATAAGGTAAATATCGATAAAGCATTAATTGAAAAGACATCGCTAGATATCACGGGTTCTATTGATAGGGTTCATGGAGGACTAAGTGGCGCACCAAAATTTCCTCATATCAATAATTTTTTATTTCTTCTAACATGCGGAACATCAGAATCAAATGACCTTGTGAAATTGACTTTGGATAGGATGTCCAATTCCGGAATATATGATCATTTGGATGGTGGTTTTTTTAGGTATTCAGTAGATGAATTATGGATGATTCCACATTTTGAGAAAATGCTCTATGACAATGGACCCTTTATTAGTCTCTATGCCAAAGCTTATATGTGTTATCAAAAAAATTCTTATTTAAATACCGTTAAGGAAACATCAGATTGGGCCATAACTCGCATGCAGGATGAAAATGGTGGTTTCTATTCAACTATAGATGCTGATTCAGAGGGAGAAGAGGGTAAATTTTATGTTTGGACATTAGAAGAAATTAATCAATATTTAGACGAAGATCTCGTTAAAGTATTTTTGGAAGTCTTTGCGTTAGATAATAAGACTAATTTTGAGGGCAAATACCATCTTCATGTTTCAAAAAAGAATGAGGATAAGTTGATTCAATACAAAGACGAAATTAAGAAAATAAAAAATATCTTACTTTCACAAAGAAATAAAAGAATTGCTCCAAACACAGATAGAAAAATCTTATTATCCTGGAATAGCTTAATGATTATTGGATTGATAGATGCATATAAAATCACAAACGAAGATAAATATCTTAAATCAGCAGAAAAATGTTTATTCTTCATAAAAGAAAATATGAGAAATGGAGACAAGTTGCTTGCATGTTTTCATGATAGTCCTTCTATTGATGGTTATCTTGATGATTATTCATTCTTCTGCCTAGCGTGTTTGGAATATTTAAAAATAAAGTGGGATAAGCAAATTATTGAATTAGTATTACAAACAGCGGATAAAGCTTTGGAATTATTCTTAGATAGAGATAATGGCGGATTCTTTTTTTCATCAAGCGAAAATCTTGATTTAATATTTAAACCCAAAATCTTATCTGATGAATCAGTGCCGTCTGGTAGCAGTATTTTTATTAACGTACTAAGTCAATTGTATGAATTAACTGGCAATGAAAAATATATAGCTGAAGTTGATAAAAGTATAAATGGATATGCTGCTAGCATTAAAAATACTGCTTTTTCACATTGTAGTCTTTTAACATCTATACACTCAAAAGGAATAGATAAGAGATTTATTGTTGTTAAGTGTGCTACTGATTATAGAGATAGAGTAATAGCAACTTTCTCAAGGAAAATGTATATAAATGATAATATTTATATACTAGATAAAGAACAAGTGACTAATCTAGAGTTTTTAGATAATAAGAAGTGTTATGGAGATTTTACTGCATATGTATGTGTTGGTATGACATGTTCTGAACCTATTAAAGATATTGATATTGTAGAGCAGTAGCATATGAATTTAATTCTGATCATCTTTAGGCTGCCTCTTGTTATAATTCATTTGATAAGCGGTATATTAATACTGATTTTCTTTCCAAAAAAATTAATAGAATTCAGAGAGATTCACCATCGGATAGTAAAATATTGGATGAAAATTTTGTTGTGGTTATTTGGATTAAAAATAAAAAAAATCGGCAATATTGAAACGGAGTCATCCATGTTTGTATCAAATCATGTAAGTTTCATCGATATAATAGTGATAAATTCCATTATGGATATAAAATTTATTGCAAAAAGTGAAATACAAAAATGGCCTGTGATTGGTAGACTAGCTGAGAAGTCCGGAACAATCTTTATTAAGAGAGGTGATGTTGGTGATAACTCAATAGTAATAGATAAAATTAAAAGCTACATAAATAATAAAAAAAGAGTGGCTTTATTTCCTGAAGGACGCATTGGTGATGGTGTTACGATCAGAAAATTCCATAGTAAGCTATTTAATTCTGTCAGTAATAGCGAATCGTATGTTCAACCTTTTTATATTTTATATCCGAAAAAATATCCAAAGGATTTCACAAGTGATTTATCTTTATGTTGGTCTGATAAAAAACAATCTCTATCAAAAATATCACTGAGATGTCTTGGTAGATATTCGACAACAGTTGTTCTATGTTTTAAAGATGCAATTAAATGTGATAAGTCAGCTTATGAACTGGCTAAGCTGACTTATGATGAAGTAATTTCTTGTGATGAGATAATAAATACTAAATTAAAAATTTAGATCATTCCTCTTTTATCACCCTCTTTGCCAATTTCAACATCGACAACCACATCAGTAGATGGTACCCATTGACATGCTATAACCATACCATTGTCCATCTCTTCTTTATGCAGAAGTGCGGTTGGGTCACAGGGGCTTGATGGATATGCACCCTCTCCTTCAACAATAGTAGCTCTGCATGAACCACAGCTACCTACTTTACATGAATGAGGCCATTTTACATCTGCTGCGAATGCTGCTTTCATAAGCAACTGACCTGGTTGGCACATGAATGTTTCACCTGTTCCTTTCACGGTGACTTTCACCGGCTCCTTTTTCTTAAATAATCCAAATACCATGAATAACTCCTTCTCCTAGTGTAATAAATAGTCCCCAATATAGCATAATTGTTGAAATGTGGAAATTAAACATACAGATTTTTTCTAATACCTTGATACAAAGAGTGGGAGAGTAAAATGCTTCTGATAATGAAAAATATCAAGAACGAGATCCACAAACCCTCGTTATTCGATTCTAATATAAGCTGCTCAAATACTATAAAGAAGATTCCGGACACTATCATTATGTTCCTCATAATCTTAGTAAACAGCAGTCCAATGAAAACTCCGTCAAGCCAAAATGCAACTGTTCCAAAAATAAAAATAGATAAAAGCCATTTAAGATATAGATTTGCATCAAGTTGGACTAGATCAAGATTAGTAATTATCTTGATTATAAAGTCAGATGAAGTTGCTAATATGAATATGAAAATGATGGATAAATACAAAGAAAATTTACCTGTTGCAAAAATAGCAGCGCGCAAATCCTTTTTGTTCTTTTTTCCATATGCTTCTCCGACAAGCGACTCTGATGCATGAGCGAATCCATCGATAGCATAGGAGTAAATGAAGAAAAAATTTAGTAATATAGTGTTAGCTGCAAGTGTTATATTGCCATAGGATGCTCCTTTACTAACAAAGTATGCAAAACAGGTCATCAAAATAAATGATCTGATAAACATATCAAAATTAATAACAAGTTTCCCTTTGATGGTTTGCCAATCAAAAATATCGCTTAAATCAAAATATTTAAGTAATTTATCTGTATAGAAAATATAAAAGACAAAAAATATAACCGAATACTCTGCAATTAATGATGCTATAGCAACTCCCTCAATTTTCATATTTAGGTGATATACAAAATAAAAATCTAAAATAATATTGAGGATGTTTACAAAAATAACAATAACCATAGCTGTTCTTACTTTTTGAATTCCAATAAGATAACCAATAAGAATGTCTCTCAAAAAAATTGCTGGTACGGACCAAATTCTATAATCGAGATATATTTTACTATTATCTTTAACGGTTGAAGATGCCTCCATTAGATAAAGCGATGTATCAATGATGTAAGTTCTTGAAATAATTATTAAAAATGAAATCAATAATGCAATAAAAGATATTTGATAAAGTGATGAAAATAATTTCTGAAAATTACCAGATCCACTTGATTGAGAAATTTGGCCGGTTGTAATAGATTTTATAAATCCAAAACTAAATAAAATATAGCTTATTATTATTGATCCAATGCCTATAGCACCAATGTATATACTTGAACCAAGATGTCCTACAACTAAATTATCTACAAAACCTACCAGGGGAATTGTTATATTGGATAATATTAAAGGGAGCGCAATACGAAGGACTTTGTTATCTATATTATTCAACTTCGATCATATCAAAATCATCTTTAGTTGCACCACAATCAGGGCAAACCCATGTGTCGGGCACATCCTCCCATTTAGTGCCAGGGTCAATCCCGTCATCAGGCCACCCCTCTGACTCGTCGTATATTAGACCGCAAATTAGACATAGATATCTTTTCATTTATGGGGGTAGTTTCTCATAATTCTTTGAGAAACCCAATTAATTTGTTATAAATATCGAATGATTAAAGATTCAAGATTGTCTGGTATTTATCCAATAACACCTGATGTTCTTCTCTCAGATTTGTCATATGAAGATGTTTTAGAAAAGATAATAGCCTCAGGTATCAACATATTCCAATTTAGAATCAAGAGCATGTCTATCAGAAAAACTCGAAGACTTTTTAGTCTAACCTACGATTTATGTATTAAATATAACGTCTTGCTTATCATCAACAATAATATAGAACTTGCAAAGAATTTTGATGATGTAGGGCTCCATATTGGGGACAGTGATATAAATATTTCAGAAGCCAGGAAAATATTAGGAAATAATAGAATAATTGGTATATCTTGTTATAACTCAATAGAAAAAGCCCTAAATGCTCAAGCAAATGGAGCAAATTATGTATCATTTGGTTCTATGTTTCCAACTAAAAGTAAAAAGAGATATACGCTATGTAGTCATGATGTGTTAGAAGAAGTTAAGAAACATATTAAAATACCTATTTGTGTAATTGGTGGAATTAATCATGAAAATATTAAATCCTTTAACAAAATCAAACCTGATATGATATCAATGATATCGGGTATTTTTTCTGAACAGAAACCCTCAAAAATTGTTACAATTATGAATACATTCAATGAATAAAAAATCACTAAAATTATATGCACGAGCGAAAAAAGTTATTCCTGGAGGTGTAAATTCCCCTGTACGAGCTTTTTTATCTGTAAATCAGAAACCTTTTTTTGTAAAAAAAGCTCACGGACAATATTTAGTAGACGAGGATAATAATAAAATTATTGATTATATCGGGTCTTGGGGAGCCCAAATACTAGGGCACGGTCATTCGAAAATTAAAAATACATTAACTGCATCGCTTCGTAAAGGTATTACTTACGGAGCACCGTGTTCGAGAGAGGTAGAGCTTGCAGAAAGAATTACAAAAATCTATCCATCTATAAATAAAGTTAGGATGGTTAGTTCTGGAACTGAAGCTACGATGAGCGCCATAAGGCTTGCAAGAGGTTATACGGGACGAAATAAAATTCTAAAATTTAATGGCTGTTATCATGGGCATGGAGATTCTTTTTTAATAAAAGCTGGTTCTGGCGCTGCTACTTTTGGGGTACCAAATTCATTAGGAGTTCCACCCGGTCTTGCTAAGGAGACAATATCTACTAATTTCAATGATATCGAATCAGTTAAAAAAGTTGTGAAAAAGTACAAGCTTGCTTGCATTATAGTTGAACCAATAGCTGGAAATATGAATTTTATTAGATCTGATGAAAATTTTTTACATGAATTAAGAACTATATGCTCGGAAAATGACATTGTGCTGATCTTTGATGAGGTTATGACTGGTTTTAGGGTTGCGTTAGGGGGCGCTCAATCTTTGTATAGTATCAAACCAGATCTCACTACACTGGGTAAAGTGCTTGGTGGCGGATTACCTGTTGGTGCATTTGGTGGTAAATCAAAGATAATGAATCAACTCTCTCCTGATGGTGGAGTCTACCAGGCTGGTACCTTGTCAGGGAATCCGCTAGCGATGGATGCCGGCTTAAAAACTCTAGATTTAATATCAAAGAAGAATTACTTCAAAAATCTTGAAAAAATAACCCGACAACTTACGGATGGAATCAATGAATTATCAAGAAAATATAATAAAAAAATTTATGCAGATTCACAAGGCGGGATGTTTGGAATTTATTTTACGGACAAAAAAGTTGTTAATTATGAAAGTATCTCTAAATCAGATATAAAAAAATTTATTCAATTTTTTAAATTTATGCTAAAAAATAAAATATATTTTGCGCCATCTGCATACGAAGCTGGGTTCGTGTCCTCTGCTCATACAGCAAATAATATTAATTATACATTAGATATCTTTGAGAAATGGATAAAGAATTAAATATTTCTATCCACTAGTATAATTTGGATGTCAGCAACATTGTTACCTGATGGTCCAGTGATAAAAAGAGAGTCTATTTTCTTTAAAAATGTATTTGAATCATTATTTATAAGAAAGTCTTTGATGTTAAGGTCTTTCTGTCTTAATAACTCTAGAGAAGTATTATCCAATAAAGCTCCAGCTGCGCTGGTAGGGCCATCGATTCCATCTGTTCCAACGGATAAGAGAGACCATTCTAAGCTAGCAAGGTTTTCATTGACATTATCCAAGAATGCAACGGAGAGTTCTTGATTTCTACCACCAACTCCATCACCCGTTAAATTTACAACAGTCTCACCACCTGTAATGATTGCAAATTTGTCACTTGATTCATCTTTAAGCACACTTTCTACAAGATCATATAAGTTTTTACCTTCAGTTACAGCCTCACTATTTAAATCAATATCTGGCAATATAGGTTTGTATCCATATTTATGAGCGACCGCACTGAGTTCTTTTCTAAAAATGCGATTACTACAAATGATGTTGTTTGTAATATTTTTTAAAACTTTCGGCGTCTCGGGTTTTTTATTGTCTTTTCCGGAAATTAAAATATTAAAGACGTTTTCTGGAATTTCATCTTCAATATTATATTTTTTTATTATTTCAAGACAGTCATTGTATGTTGTTAAATCAGGTGATGTTGGTCCACTTGCAATTGTGCTAAGGTCATCGTTTATCACATCAGAGATAATAAGAGAAAAGCAATTAGCCGGATTGCAAATCATGGCAAGTTTACCACCTTTAATATTAGATATATGTTTTCGTATAGAGTTAATTTCGTTTATGTTCGCACCACATTTAAGAAGAACATTTGTCGTATTAATCTTATCTTCAAGTGTTATCTCCTCAATTGGCATGCTTAGTAGTGAAGAGCCTCCGCCACTTATTAGAACTAAAACAATGTCATTTGCTTGAGCATCAGCTACATAAGCATAGACATCTTTTGCGGCTGAAACGCTTAACTCGCTCGGTGTAGGATGTGATGATGTATGAGCATTTATAGTTACATTATGAATCAACTCAGGACAGTTTTGATTTGTAACAACTATAGGATCGCCAAGAATTTTGCTTTGTAAATTAGAATCAATTATATACTTAAGAGCTCCATCCATCATACCAATAGAAGCTTTACCAAAAGAAACTACAAACAATGACTCAAAATCTTTTTCAATAAAATTATTATGTTTTAGATAATCATAAACTCTCGATGAAGGATTAAGATTCTTAATACAAGACTTATATATCGATGACGCATCGTCACGTAATGTCATTGATGATTAGACTACCTTGTTTGGAAGCTCTTCTTTTGCGAAATAAGCAAGGGAATTATCAATCGCTGTGTTGCCCATAGCTATTCTAGTCTCAATCGTTGCGCTACCTAGATGCGGATATGAAACTACATTCTCTAGAGTTTTAAGCTCGTCAGGCAAATTAGGCTCTGTTTCAAAAACGTCCAAACCTGCGCCAGCAATAGTTTTGTTTTTAAGGGCATCCACTAGTGCTTTCTCATCAACAATGTCCCCTCTAGCTGTGTTTATTAAGAATGCTGTGTCTTTCATAAGATTTAATCTAGATTCGTTGATAAGATGAAAAGTCTCTTTTGTTGCTGGACAATTCACCGAAACAAAATCAGATTGTTTACAAACTTCTTCGATAGTCTCTAGTCTCTTAGCATTAAATTGTTCTGTAACATCTTTTGGTAAATCCATTGGATCCCAGTATAAAATTTCCATATCAAATCCAAAATGTGCGCGCTTGGCAACTGCTTGACCTATTCTACCAAACCCAATTACACCAAGTTTTTTACCAGTAACTTTAGTACCCAATAAGTGTGTTGGTCTCCACCCTGTCCAGTTATTTGCTCTTAATTCTCTCTCACCTTCACCTACTCTTCGAGCTGCCATTAATATTAAAGACATAGCTATGTCTGCAGTACAATCAGTTAATACCGATGGAGTATTTGATACTGTTATACCGAGTTCTTTTGCCTTCTCAATATCAATATGATTAAAGCCAACTCCAAAATTACCGATCATATTTGCTCTTCTATTCTCAACACTAAGAACATCTGCAGTAATTTTATCTGTTACTGTAGGCATGAGCACATCACAATTTTGTAGCGCCTCTTTAAGTTGATCGCTTGTAAATGGAATATCTGTTTCATTGAGTGTTACGTCAAATAACTCCTTTAATCTCTCTTCATTTTTCTCAGGCCATCTTCTTGTTACTATTGCTACAGGTTTAGTCATGATTATTTATCTCCAGGATTTTCTGTCCAATATTTTGATGCTGCAGCTGCTCCGCTTCCAGGCTCAACTTTGATTCCGTTATCTATCATTGCCATCTCAGCTCCAGAAATAGCTCCGAATAACATACATTCATTCAAATCACCTAAATGACCAATTCGGAAAACCTTTCCTGCTACTTTTGCCAATCCGGCACCTAGAGCTAAATTGTATTTATGAAATGCGGTACTAATAACTGGTACGGCATCAGCTCCGTCTGGAACAACTATGGCTGATACTGTATCAGAATACCATTTCTCCTCTTTCGCACATAAATTAAGACCCCAGCCGTTAGTAATAGCTTGTCTTGTCCCTTCAGCAAGTCTGTGATGACGTTTCCATATGTTCTCTATTCCTTCTTTGAGTATAAGGTCGATTGCTACTCTGAAACCTCTCAATAAATTAACTGGAGGTGTATAGGGAAGATATCCTCCATCGAGTTTTGCCATCATGTCAACGACATCAAAATAACAAGTTGGATATGTAGATTCTTTCATTTTCTCGATTGCCTTCTGACTTACTCCTAAGATTCCAAGACCTGCAGGTAACATAAATCCCTTTTGGGAGCCGCTAACAACACAATCAACTCCCCATTCTTCCATTTTGAATTCATAACTTGCGACTGAACTTACGCCATCAACCATCAGTAACGCTGGATGATTTAAATCATCGAGTACTTTACGGATAGCTTTTACATCACTTCTGACTCCAGTCGCTGTTTCGTTTTGACAAACAAGAACAGCTTTTATTTCATGATTTTTATCTGCAGAGAGGTGCTTGTGATAGTTTTCAGGATTAGCGCCAGTTCCCCACTCCTCTTCCATTGTTATTGGTTCGAAACCAAGTCTTTTACACATATCAAGCCAAAGCATACTAAACTGTCCGAAACTAGCTCCTAATACCTTATCGCCCATGTTTAAAGTACTTTGAAGTGCCGCTTCCCAGCATCCTGTACCTGAAGACGGAAAGAAAACTACTCTTCCAGTTTTAGTTAACAAAATCTTTTTTAAATCCTCATTGATTGGCATGATGAGATCTGGAATAGTTGGATTCCTATGATCCTCCATGGGGCAATGGATTGCTTGTTGAACTGCGGCAGGTACATTAGATGGACCTGGTACAAATAAAAAATGATAACCTGACATATTTTTTTCCTGTGTTGTTAGTTTGAAGTTTTAAGCCAAAAATTAATTTCATATAGTATGCCATAAATCATAGTTTTTTAAACTATAATATATGTTTTTTGGGATGAAGATCGAGTGGAAATATTCTTATTTTACATACTTACTGGCTTAGCAGGAGGTCTGATTGGTGGGTTTTTAGGACTCGGAGGGGGGATAGTATTTGTACCGTCACTTTTATTAATATTCACCTCTTACAATATCTATGAAGGTTATGAATTACAGAGCGCAATAATCACATCCCTAGGGTGCGTATTTATCTCAAGCTTGTCTGCTATGATTACGCATAATAAAAACAATTTAATTCTATGGGATGCATTTAATAAAACTTCACTAGGTATATCTGTTGGAGTTCTAGTAGGTATATTTTTACTTAGTAACAGTGCAACTGAATCATTAAAGAATCTTTATTCATTTTTACTAATTATGATATCAATATTTATGATTTATCAGAAAACACCCAAAGATAAAACAAAATCTAAATATAAGTACGTACATTCATTTTCAATATTTGTTGGAAGTATAAGTACTCTACTCGGAATTGGAGGAGGAACATTAACTACTCCGTATTTTAATTTTCATGGTGAGGATATAAAAAGAAGTATTGCCACAGCCTCAGCATGTGGCGTACTTATTGCTTCAGTTGCGATAGTTTCAATACTGATTCAGAACTTTATATCTGAAAAAAATAATTTGCTAGTATTATTTTCACCAAGTGCTTTTTTATGTATATCGATTGCTTCAACATTCTCCGCTTCTATCGGCGCCTCAATGACTGTTAAATCTAAATCAAGAAATTTGAAGCTGCTGTTTGCAACCTCGTTGGTGATTGTCAGCTTGACTATCTTATTAAATTAAAAGATTTTAGTGTGCTAGCACCTGATGCCTTCATGATTACCTTAGTTTTTATGAATTCAAATTTATCGAAGATTTCCAGAGATATCTTCTTTATATGATTTGGAAATGTTTTATTAGTATAGAACTCTTTCAGAAAATTTACCGCATAATATATTTCATTATTAAATTTCCTAAATTCATAGTCACATGAAATAAGCAATTTATCATCCATATGCCCATCTGCCCTTTGAAGTAATTCATAGAGAATAAATGCTTCCTGAATCCCCATATTTAAACCCATGCCAGCCAAAGGATGGATTGAGTGAGCAGCGCCTCCCATCACTAAGATATTATCTACATAATGTTGACGAGCCTTGTAACCACTTAACGGAAAGGATGTATGTGAAAATACTTTATTAACTGAAAATAAGTCATTTTCTAAGTCATGGCGGATAGTGTTCAGGAATTTGGTTTTATTTTGACTTTTTAAATCATTAATCTTATCAAAGTCTGCTGATATTATAAGGTTATAATTTGAGTTACCTAAAGGTAATAGACCATAGATACATGATTTTGAAAATTTCTGATATGCGGTATGATTATCACTATTCTCAAGTTTAACATTAGTAACCAAAGCCTCTTGATTATAGTTTATCTCATCAAACTTTATTCTATTTAAGACAAGGTCATGATTTTTTATTGTGCTAATAATATAATCAATATCTGTAATTTTCTTTTGATCCAAAATTCTAATTATGCCGTCTCTTGATTCCTCTTCTATAATATTCAAATATGATATATTTTTATTTTTCTTGGATTTAGTTATAATTTTATCAATCAATTCACTCTCATTGACAACAAAACCGAAGTTATCAAAGGAGATATCATGGCTATCAAAATTCAGTTTTTTGTGTGTCTCATTGTCCCATGTTTTAATTTTGCTATAAGGAATGATCTTTTTATCAAGCGGCCAAAATTCCATAAGAGATAAAAAATATTTCGATAAAATATTGAGTGAAAAATACCTATTACTCTTACTGAGCTTTTTAGCAACTTTGGGTTTCAATATGAAAGATTTATGCCCAAAATTTGAAAGAACATTCGCTACTAAATGACTAACTATCCCGTCACCTAAAATGAGAAATTTCTTCATATTGTTTCAGCCGATAAATAAGGATATTTTTCTAACCCTATAATTTTCTTTAAAAACTTATTTTTCAAACCAGGATAGAGCTTCAACGATGTAATTATTGATTTAGATAGTAATTTAGAAATAGGTGAATCATTCAAAAACATACTTAATACAAAATCTATATTGTCGAATACATCATGCCTATCTTGGTCAATCTTGTTAACTAATTTATTTAATGAATTATTATCTTCGATCTGTTTTTCACTAAAATATTCAATAAAAGCCTCAACATTCCTCAACGCCAAATTATATCCTTGGGCACCAATTGTATGAATTAAATGTGATGAATTACCAAAAAGAATCACATTATTTCTCAGTAACGATTTTGCTCGTGATGTTTGCATACTGTATTGACCAACTAAGGATTTTAGCGACAATTTTTCACTATAATTTTTAAATAATCCAACGATATTTTTATCATTCAGTGAGTCATCTATAATAAATTCTGATAAAAACTCATCTTTAATAGTCATGACTAATGATGCGGTCTTTGAACTATGAGGTAAGAGAGCTAATACTCCATACTTGGTGAAATGCTGGACGGCAGAACTCGCAGTAAAAGTTCCTTCAGCACTAATGATTAATGATGTTTGGTTATAATTTATTTTTTCAACGTCATTGCATACAAATTTTACTAATGAAGATTCTGACGTATCACAAACTATTACGTATTTTGATGATACACGCTGATCGTTTTGAGACAGTGTAATGTTATTATTTGTTTTATTATGCGTTATATCTTTGACAGCAGTATTATCAAGAATTGTTATTTTCTTATTGTCTAAAATGTTTTTTCTCAAAGTATTCTGGAAAAAATTTCTATCAAAAATATATCCTAGGTTTCGAAGATTTACATCGTTAGATTGGAATTTTACTCTGCTTAAATTGTTGAAATGTTTAAGAGTAAGTTCGCTGATTGGATTACATTCGCTTTTGAGTAGATTCCATAATTTTAACTTTTCAAGAATTATTCTTGATCTGTAATTAAGAGATAGAGGGTTTATATTATTTGATTTACGTGATAACTCAAATTTGTTTTTTTCGATGATACAACACTTAAAATTTAGTTTGGAAAGCTCAGATGCTAAAATACATCCTACTAATCCTCCGCCACTAATTATGAAATCAAACTTCTTTCCCATTACGATTGTGACATTATTTTTTCGATTTCTTGAGTGGATTTAGGTACGGCTGAGGTCATGACTTCGCAACCATTTTTTGTAATCAAAATATCGTCTTCAATCCTAACTCCTATATTATGATATTTTTTTGGGATACCTTTTTATGAAAGAGCCTGAACAAGGCAATTCGACTAAGACAAAGAACTCGATTTATACACTGTGGATTGCGGAAGCTGAAGTTGAACCCACAAAGAATGACGCCAGCAAGTGGGACGTCGATGGAACTGCTCCTGATTTAAGTGCAATGATAGTATGGAAAGATCAAGTCATTTTAAATACAGTATCTAGTGATGACTCGCTAATTGGTAGGTGGGACCCAATCGCTATATCAGTGGGTGATGTTATAAAAGGCGAAGTAAGCACATCAACCGTCAAAAGAATTGCCAGAATTAGGGCGGAAAAAGATATTAAATTTAGCATTGGCATGTTTGATAAAGACATCGTCAGCAGGGATTATATTGGAGGCTGGGAAATTGAGACAACTAAATTAAGACCAGGAAAGTGCGAACTAGCGTCAGAAAAAACCCTCAAGCGTTTAGTCATCTACGTGACCCAAGATGATGATTTATCTGTTCCAGAAAGATCATTTAAAATTAAAGAAGCCACTTATTTAGATGAACCAAACGATGTTATGCTCGAGACCGTTAAAAGGTGGGCCAAAGAAGCTCAAGAAGGACTCAAAAAATTTGGTAATAATGTTGGAGAAGAAATTCAAAAAATTGGGGAACAGGTAGATCAACAAAAAGATAAATTAGAAGAGGCGATCAAAGAGACCAGCAAAAAGACCGAAGAAAAAATAAGGGAACTCCTAGAATCTTTCAGCGAAAAATGAAACGCAGGAGATCTTTGATACTAATAGCGATATCATGCTTTCTTTTTGGAAGCGCTTCTATACTTCCAATTTTTTCGGTTAAGCCTGCCGCAGGCGAATGGACTGCTATTGCCCAAATTCTGTCACCCTCAGACATGAAGGCCGTAAACTTTAGTTTAATCGATGGGGTTCGAACATTATGGAATGAGGAAGAAAAAATTTTAGCATCCATAATCGCAATCTTTTCACTAATGCTTCCTATCATTAAATTATCTGTTCTTTGGGCAGAAACTTTATTCCATGGTCTTTTATCAGAGAAATGGATGGGGTTTTTACAAATAATATCGCGGTACGCAATGCTCGAAGTTTTTCTCGTAGCCATGACAGTCTTATTATTAAAAGAGATGCCAGGCGGAAGCAGAATAACTCTCGAGGCGGGATTTTATGCTTTTGGAGGGTCTGTAATCCTTAGTTTGTTGACTGCACAATGGATAGAACGAGAAAACAAAAAAGCTACGTCCTATTGAGATTTCAATTTTTTGATAATCTCGTCAACGTTTGGAACACACCCTCCCCAAGTGCCTCCCCCCGTATTCTGTAAAGCTGCCCACAACTTAACCGATTTGGGCAAATTAATATCTTCTCTAACATCTGGATGAATAGACCGATCCCTGAATGCAGATATATCACCCAGATAATCTAT
>ENA-OSEY01000193-OSEY01000193.1-marine-metagenome-genome-assembly--contig:-NODE-193-length-44963-cov-4.796997_pt1 | contig 44963 bp, 32 predicted proteins | sample MGYA00248465_ERZ534230 | MGnify/ENA primary metagenome ERZ534230 (study PRJEB26409, sample SAMN06344110) | marine metagenome | isolation source: Sea water from surface | place: Atlantic Ocean:Southern... | reverse complement strand
GTCGTGGCGGATGGGCAATGGCTAGAGTAAACACTTTCCTGAAAATGCGTAGAGGAGGCAAAGTAAAAGATTCTTATCGCAAGGCCGACCAAGATATAGCAAAATCTTCTGTTTCTCCAATTAATGATGGGATAGAAGAAGAAGTAACTTTTACTGTTGAAGAAATGCTTGAAGCAAATCTTGATATTGAAAAATATGACCTTCTGAATGAGTGCGATTGTGACTTTGACGATTTATTCGCCGAAGAGGAAGAAGAAGGCTTTGAAGAAATCATCGATGATGAAACTTGGGCGGCAGAAGATAAAAAAGGCAAAAAGCTCAACAAACCATTTAGAACTCCTGGTGGACCAAAGAAATTTTCTGTTTATGTAAAAAATGAAAAAGGAAACGTGGTAAAAGTAAACTTTGGCGACCCTAACATGGAGATCAAGCGTGACGATCCTGCTCGCCGCAAAAGCTTTCGTGCCCGTCACAATTGCGATAATCCTGGCCCAAAAACCAAGGCAAGATACTGGTCATGCAAGCAATGGCGGGCTGGAACAAAAGTAAAGGGTTCTGAAGTTGAACTTACTGACAGCGAAATCGAAGCCATTATTCTTGACGAGCTTGATGAGACAAGATCTGCTCACAATATGTCAAAATATACTTTTGATAATCCAGGTGAAGCCATGAAGATGGCTAAGAAAATGGGAATGGATAAGATTCACAAAGCAAAGTCTGGAGAAAAAGATATTTTCATGCCTGGAGCTTCCCACAGTGAACTTCTTAAAAAGGTAGAAGAATCCGACGCTGGACACGGCTTGTGGCACAACATTCAGATGAAAAAGCAAAGAATGGGAAAAAACTATCGTCCCGCAAAACCTGGGGACAAAGACCGCCCAAGCAAGGAAGCTCTTGAAAAAGCTAAGAAATCTTCAAAAGCTGATAAGCATGAAAAAGAAGATAAAAAGGAAGACGACGAATCAGGCTTAACTGAAAAACAAAAGAAACTTCCTGATTTCATTAAAAAGAATTTGCTTAAGAAAAAGAAAGCAAAAGCTGAAGATAAAGAAGAAAAAGATGACAGTGGCTTGACAGAAAAGCAAAAAAAGCTTCCCGACTTTATCAAAAAGAATATTCTAAAAAATAAAAAGAAAAAGGAAGAAGGTAAAGAAGAGAAGAAGTAATTTTTTGTAATGTATCATTATGCCCCGAAAATCTACAATAGATCAATTAAAGGAAGGGGCTCCTGAAATCCCTACAAACACTTGCCCTTATTTTGATTTTGTTTTAGAAATTCTTAAAGAAATTAAAGAAGAGTCACCGTCTCATCAAATTGGAGAAAAAATAGATTTAATAGAAAGCCATATAGAATATATTAGATTTGCCAATCAAACCTTAAGAGATGGAGGAGAATATTGGTACCATCATTGTAAAGATTATGCCAATTCCAAAAAAAGCTAAAAATGAAAAGGATTCTGATTTCATGAAGAGGTGCATAGAAGACAAAGTCATGAGAAAAGAATTTAAAAACATAAAACAAAGAATAGCCGTTTGCCTTAGTCAAAAGACTAAAAATAAAAATTGAATTTATAAACACTAATCAGTATAATTTATTATGGCAGAAAATACAGAAAATGTAAAAAAGATTAGAGAGCTTGAGGATTTTGATGCATCTGTACAACTTTCAGAAAAAGACTATTTAATAGTAGCAACAAATGAAGATGCTGACGGGGATGGAACTAACGAGAGAGTCCCCCTAACAAAAAAAGCTACAATCGCTCAAGCTGTTGAGACATATAATAATTCTATAGCGCAACCTCCTGCGATTGACTCAGGAACAGGCCTTCCCGCAGAGCCAGACCCAGAAGAACAGCCAGGATATGAAGAAACCGATCCAGGCACAGGTGAAACCGTAAAAAGAATTACCACTCCAGTGAACGGAGGTAATTTGGATAATTTCGTTCACTCTGATTCAGGAATAGAAGTCGTTGATTTTTGTCAAAACGAAAACAAAGCCGAAGTTAAATGCAATGGCACTGAAGGGGCAGTTAAATACAAAACTAAGAAGTTAAAACTAAGTCGAACAGCTCAAGTCCAATACATCTATTCTCAAATAAATATTAGTGGGGGAGCCTCGGAACCTATGGCTTCAGGAGGAACTTACACACTTCCTATATTAAAACACGCAATCAAAAGCAATATTCCAGGTCATCCTGAAAATCTTGTTAAAAATGGCCCAGGAACACTTTTGGAAAATTGTCAATATCTGGGAGATAGTCAAAAAGATAGCCCAGCAACTGCAACCCCAGCAAATACTTATCACTACTTTGCTATGACAAAAGCCCATAATCCGTATAACCCTTTTATGTTTGACTTACACGGAATGATGTATACTCAACCCGCTACTGCTCGTAGCGTCGATAGACAGTATGAAGATCCTGGCTTCTATGGACATATAAGCAACTGGATTGGGTTTGCTTCGAGCAATGCAGGTGGAACATCTGCTGACTTCAATGGTTTTATGTATGTTGCATCCCAATTTAATGGCGAGAAAGGCGAAATGGAGATCTGGGGTTACCTTAATGATATCAACTCATGGATCTTTTTTGATAATGGAACATTTCCCAGCTTTTACATAGCTACCAGGAATGACTTTTCTAATTTAGCTCGAGTAGGATGGTACAAATGGGAGCAAAAAACAGGCGATGATCCAAAGAAAAAATATCTTACCAACAATGTATGGAGTTATAGTGATAATGCATGGTATAGCATACAAGATCCAAATTTCGATACTAACCCAGCTCCTGTCAACGGAATAGAAAGCCCAACGGACAGTGCCCCTGAAGGAACGCCCTCATCAGACACTCCCACTATAGGATAAGTTATGAAAAAAATAAAATTCTCAAAAAAAGAATACGAAAGACGGAAGACGGAGCTCGAAAAAGCAAAAAAAAGTTTTGAAGAATTCAAAAAAATAAAACCTCTTCAACCTAAAAAAGAAAAGAAGTAAATACTTTACGTCGATCTTCTAAACCTCATTACCCCGACGGTACTATTGGCTAGCTTTGGTAAATCTAAACAAAGCGATCACTCCCGACAACTCAAATGCTCTTATAGCGCCAACTGAAACTAAACCCTCTTCGTTTAAACTAATCGTAAAACCTGCACTTGCATTATCGTTGCCCAAGCCAGCACTACTACCTCCTGGAGTAAGCTTTCTTAATTCATTATTTTTATCAGCAGATTGATAAAATACTACTTGATTATCGGGATCAAAATCAGGAAATTCATACGTTGTGCTCTGCTGCTGATTCGCCTGATGAAGATGTGTGTCAATATATCCGCCTATAGAGCTAGTCGAATTACTACTACCACCGCCGCCAACCCTAAACCTCATTACCCCAACTGTAGCATTGGTAACTACTTTGCCTCCAGAAGTTACCCAAATGTAATGTCGTGCATCTCCTGATACGCCTTGAAATCCAGTTTGTAAACTATGACTTCGATACCATAATCCTCCTTGTTGAGCCCCTGTGACTGCGTTATAAGTATCTAGATCAATTACAGGTATTTGTCTTAAATTAGCGAAACTAATTTCTCCAGCTGCAAATGCTTGTTCTTCACGATCTGTTACTACAACGCAAACCTGAGTATCTGGATCAAAGTCTGAATATTCATACTCATAGACTGACGCGCTTACGCGTTCCACCTGAATAATATCAATAAAACCACCCGATCCATTATCGCCGCCTTCAGTAGGTGGAGGTGCAGGCGTAGGTGTAGGTGTAGGCTGATTTTGATCAACGATCTCAGTTACCTTGTCGAGCAACCTTTGATCATTTATTATATTTTCAATCATTTCGTTCATTGAAACTTTAAAGGCTTCTCCTCCTCTAGAAACAATAAACTCATCAGTATCTTCAGAAGTGGTGGCGTCAGTTAGTTCTGGTATTGTTATTCGGCATTCCTGAGGAATAGCTGAACAGTCAGTAGCTGTCTGAGTAGGCGTTTCAGTAGGAGTTTCAGTGGGAGTTTCAGTGGGAGTTTCTTCAGGCTCAGGAGTTTCAACAGGAGTTTCGGTGACTGTCTCTTCAACCTGTAACGAAAATAAAGCTTCGGTAATTGATTGCGTTGTAATTTTTACATTACCTACACCAGGTATATTAACAATTTCTCCTTGGCCTGGAGGTGGCCAATTTGAATCATCTTGAGTCTCATCACTACCATATGAAGGGGTGGGCCTTATAACGCTAGGAGCAGCTGGTGTTGTTTCAAAAAGAGCTGTTGCTCCCATAAGTTTTAAATATCCATCACTGCATACCGTATCACTGTTGCATTTTTTTTGTAAAGTCCAGCCTTGTCCATCTATATTGAGCTGAGTCATTCCTGCGCCAGCATATATACTGTTTAGATTTGCTATAAGCGTTTGAGTCCCTGTTATCAAATCAGGATCAGTCCCAGTTGTCCACTGAAAAGTAATTTTTCTATCATCAGCAGTAGTGTTGCTATAGACCTCTATAGACTCATAACTGTGAATGAGTGTTCCTATTGGATTGTAAGTATAAGTGGTGCTGCTAGAAAGTGAGCTTGCTGCAGAGAATCTATTTCTAACCCAGTCTTCGAGAATTAAGCTAAAAGCAGGACCTGTAGCAAAGGTTGCAATCATTTCATAACTTGCTTCTCCTGCCGCAGTGCCGTTTGAAGTAAAAGCTAATGCAGTGCCTTGTTGAGAATAACTCTTTATACTTGCGGAGTTATTGCCTGAAGGTATTCTTTGTTGAGTTATTCCTAATCCATATACTTGGGATTCGGTGAGACCATCATAAGAATCGTTTGGAAATGTCCAGGCATTTGCCCCGCTTTCTCCAGCACCTCTTGTGAAAAAATGAGGGGTAGGCATGTTAAGCTTGTCACCTGGGTTTATTCCATTTAAAAAATTCGTTCCTCCTCCGTTATACCAAGCTTCTGAGTTCTGAGGGATTCTGCTTAAAAAATTAACGACATCCTCAATACTCCATAAAGAACCATCAGTTTTTGCGTATCCAACATTAGAAGAGTGTCTTTCCAATTCTCCACCGCTTCCGTTTTGATCCAAAACACCAATTGATGTTAATTCAGCTAAAATAACTCTATCCCCAGCATCCAGACCTGCCCACCAGGCACTTGAATCATCCCAATTCATTGTTTCTTTTTCTTGTTGATTTCTTTTTCTAGTTGAGCATATACTTTCTCAACCTCACCTTCCTTAAGCAAATCAGAAGGAATTTTATTACTTAAAGATTTATTGGCAGTTTTTAACCACTGCGTAGCGCTATAAGAAGGCATGCTTTTTGCCAACAAATGGAGAACGTCGTATTTTGATAAATTAGGCATTTATATATTATATTACACTAAACTGTGTGTATTTACATTTATAACCAATAAAAAATTATGGGACGTAAAAAATCTACTCCTGATATAGAAGATATAGCAAATAATTCTTTAAGATCTAAAATAATCGTTAAAGGTAAAGAGTTAACCGAAAAACAAAAAGTCTTTCTTAATATAGCATGCGAAAAAGATACAAATATAGTTTTTGTAAATGGGCCCGCAGGATCCACAAAAACCTATATGGCGGTTTTTGCCGCACTTAGGCTTTTGCAAAAAAATTACGACTTAGACCTACTTTATGTAAGAACTGCAATTGAGAGCGCCGACAAAGGGCTAGGAGCGCTCCCTGGAACCTTAGAAGAAAAGTTTAATCCCTATATGGCCCCATTAGAAGATAAGCTTACCGAGCTTCTCCCTAAAACAAGTACCGTCAGAACAGAACTGATAACTTCAGGAAGGATTCAAGCTATGCCTATAAACTTTTTAAGAGGCGCAAATTGGATAGATAAAATTGTAGTAGCCGATGAATCTCAAAACTTTACATTCAAAGAACTAACTACCTTAATAACAAGAATAGGAAGTAATAGTAAATTATTTATTTGCGGTGACATCATGCAAAGTGACATCAACGGAAAAAGTGGCTTTAAAGACATGATTAATTTATTTAAAGACCAAGAAAGTAAATCTAAAGGAATTCATTATTTTAAGTTTAATGAAGAAGATATCTTTAGAAGCGAAATACTAAAATATATAATTACTAAGCTGAAAACGTGTAATAATTAAATATGGAAGGACTGTACATAGTAATATCAGCACTGATTGGGGCTTTTGCCACAATAGCTAGTGTTTTTATGAGGCAGAAATTCTCTAAGTCAAGAAAATTTGATCCCATCTTAACAGAGCACCAAAACAGTGATAATATATATACTGCTTTAAATTTTGTAATGGAACAGATGGGGGCAGATAGAGCATACATCTTTCAATTTCATAATGGCTCTTATTATATGTCGGGAAGAAGCCAACAAAAATTTAGCTGCACACATGAAACCACAACCCAGGGTGTAAGCAGAGAATCAGGTTATTCACAAAATCATATAGTCTCTAACTATTATGAATATATTGATAATATTGTAAAAAAAGAATGCTTCTTTTTTCAATCACCTGATGAAGTTGGAGATCATGCTTTTTCTGCACTTATGAAAGCTAAAGGTGTGCAAAGCATTTACAATATTCCGATCAAAACTTTAAATAATAAAATTATAGGCATCCTAGGGGTTGACTATGTAAAATCATGCGTAAAAGATTGTAAATTAAGTGTTTGCGATGTTGACCCTTCCGAAAAGTTTGGAGAAAAGACAAACGAGTTCATGAGAAGACAGGCAAGAATTATTGCTGGGTATTTAGTATAATAATTGATTTTTTGCACAGTTATTTTTACTATAAAAGTATATGCAAGCAATATACTGTACTGAATGTGGTTCTAAAAATATTTACTCTGGGTCTAAACCTAAATTTTGCTCTAGCTGTGGACATCCCATAGGCGTCAGCACAAAAGAGAAAAAAGTAAGCAATTTAAGAAAGAAACCTGATAACAGAACACAGGCTTCTTTGGTAGAAGGAGAAACGGACATTGATTATGTACCATCAATTAGTTCGCTAGAATATGAAATTAGTGACGATGGATCACTGGGGAGCAAGGCTATAAAAGTTGGAGATATATTTAATGCCCAAGAAAGCCAAGGAAGATCCTCCAGAAGAAGATCGTAATTTAGTATACGAAGACTTCTCTAGCCTGATCGACGAAGAGTTAAAGAAAAGGCGAAGGAATTGGTTTTTGACCTCAGTCAACTGGGTTGACTTTGACGATGTTTGTCAAATTATACGGGCTCATATAAGCAAAAAATGGCATCAATGGGATCAATCAAGACCCATTAAACCTTGGCTGAATAAAATCATAGCTAATCAAATGAAGAACATCTTGCGCAATCATTATAGCAATTACGCAAGACCATGTCTCAATTGCCCATTTAATTCAGATGTGGAATACAATCTTTGTAGCTTTACCGAAAGCGGACTTCAAGACAAAACCTGCCCTTTGTATGCAAAATGGGAGTCTTCTAAAAAACACGCTTATAATGTAAAAATCACTCTATCTCTGGATAGTCATATCCATGAAGTCGATCAAGATTCCGAACAGTTTTTAGGATCTGATATTTCCGCAGCGTCAGAGAAACTTTTCAAAGAAATGAAGATGAACCTTAACCCTAGACAATATAGAGCTTTTGAAATGCTTTATATAGAAAACAAAGACGACGAAGAAGTTGCCAAAGAAATGGGGTTTAAAAGTACCGAATCAGGTAGAAAAGCTGGTTATAAACAAATAAAAAATTTAAAAAAGATGCTAAAAGAAAAAGCTTCTAAAATATTAAAAAATAAAGGTATAACATTTTTAGGCGATGAATCTGAGTGAAGAACAAAAACAAGTAATCAGGGAAAACTTTAAAGAAACCCCTGATCTCCTAGAGCTAACTAGATTAGTCTTTCAGAATGACTCAATCGATGGAAGAAGTAGAGAGGGGAGAGCTGTCAGAGAATTTCTATCAGAAGAAAAATTAGAGTATCAAACAAGATTCAGGGAAAAAGTAGAAGATATAGAATTAACCGAACAACAAGTTGAATTCATTAAAGCTCAAGCTCAGAACGGACTGAGCGCTTTCCAAATAGCAGAAATTTTATTTCCAGAGGTAAATATAGTACGTTTTTGCAAACAGCATCACACGGTTCTTGATTTCTTAAGAGAATATGAACCAGCATTCGTGCATGAAACCGAAACAGCCGTCAACAGAGCTTACGTTCCTCCAAAGATTTTTACTACTGCATTAAATAAAGTAAACGACTTCACTATGAAAGGCCTATCAGAAGATAAATTATCATATGAAGACAAGGAATGCATAGAATCATTAATGAGAAGTCTTGCGGCGCCAAGATTTATACAGGTTATTAGTAATTATAACAGCATGAAAGATAGAGAATTATTCGAGGCTGAATTTATAAGAGCTACATGGGACAAACCAGACTTAACAAGTGATGAAATTAATCTATATATCAATGTGTGTGTTGATTATATTAATTTAAAAAATATTTCGGGGCACATTGAAAAACTAAATACCATGTTTAATGAGATACAGGACCAACAAGAGATGACTGTGCGTCTTGCTGAAGTCTTAAAATCGAAAACCGATGAATATGATAAGTGTGAAAAAAGAATGGAGTCTTTAATTAAAAAACTTAATGGTGATAGAGCTGAACGTTTAAAAAACAAAAGCAAAGAAAACGCAACCATTATATCCTTAGTAAAGAACTTTCAATCTGAGCACGAAAGACGCAGAATGATCGAATTAGCGGAAATGCAAAAAAAATTAGTTGAAGAAGAGACGACTAGACTTGATAATATGGATAGCTGGAAGGCAAAAGTATTAGGAATATCAAAACACGACGCAACATGAAAAAAGTAGAATTATTAGTAGGAGATTATGAATACTCTCAAATAGAGGAAATATTTGAGAATGAACCAAACTTTGAACCTATAACAGAAAAAGATAAAGTAATTATTGCAACATTAAAACAAGTAATAAATAAAAACAATCTTAAAGAAGAAAATGTTGGGGGCCAAGAGACTTACCAAACAACGGTTAAAAAGATCATCGAACCAGAAAACAAATCTCTCGATGAAGGCAACGTGGAATTTAAATTATGATTACTAAACAAGACGAAGAAAAGATTATCGAAGGTATTGCTAACGCAAATCTTAACTCTCTCAACATCAATGGATTGCTTGAGGCAGCTAAGTTTTATTCAATTACTCTTGCTAAAAATTCTGTCTCTGAAATGAGCGAAGAAAAAAAGAAAGAAGTATACGATAAAATGATAGAGAGTGAAGCTGCTCAAAAACAAGCAAGCGAATCTGCCGCCGAAAACCCAGAAGAGGGTCCCCAGGTAGCAGAAGAGAGCTTAGAAGCTGAGCCAGCCTCCTGATCGCGTTGTATGTAAGGTATGCCAGAAGTCGTTTAAGAACGACAAGGGGCTGCACCTTCACCTCTCCAGGATTCATAAGATTCCTGTAGCTGAGTATTATGTCAATTTTTACCAGCGTAAAGACAGACATACTGGTGAGCTTTTACCGTACACAAACAAAAGCGAATATTTTAATAAAGATTTTTCTTGTTTAAATAACTTTTATAGTTGGGCTGACTATGCCCCCGAAAAAGAAATAAAAGATTATTTAATTAACATTTTACAATTTAGAATAAATTCAAAGAATCTTTCTTTTGGCCCTTCTTATTTAGAGCTTTTACTGCATGACTTACCTGATCTAAATACTTATAAAAAATTTTTTGGTTCTTATTCTAAGGCATGCTCGATAGCCAAAGTAGAGCCATTATTTAATAAAAAATTATTTAAAAACTTTTTTAAACCCGACGAGAACGTAGACTCAGCCAAAATCCTTATTGACACTCGAGAAAAGAAACCTTTGTCTTTTGGCAAGTCGGCATCAATGAAACTTGATTTTGGCGATTATGCAGTTGGTTCTCCTCACTACGATTATACCTATGTAGACAGAAAGAGTGAGACCGACTTTAAAAGCACGATGACCACTGGCTATGATAGGTTTAATAGGGAAATGGAAAGGACTATAGAGTTTGACTCTTACTTGTTTGTAGTAGTCGAAAGTTCTATCGAAGAGATCAAGAAGAATAATATATTTGGCCCCCGTCAATCAAACCTTCCGTTTATATGGCACAACATGCGTCTCTTAACTCACAAATTCCCAAGAAGATGTCAGTTTATTTTTAGTGGCGGCAGGCGTGAGTCAGAATATTTAATACCTAAGCTTTTGGTTTACGGAAAGAAGCTCTGGTCGGTAGATATGCAATATTTCTTAGATAATAAATGAGCTGGGACACAGGCAAACAAGAGTTTATTAAGAAAGGTCTTCATCTAAACGAAGAGCTTCTTAAATTACAAGGGCATCTTGACGAACAAGATGCCAAATATCACCTCCATAATTTTCTTCGAGAAAATATTACCTTTACCACTAATTTATTGTCAGGAGTCGAGCTTTTTCCATTTCAACATTTGGCGATTAAATCAATGCTCGAAACCGATTACTTCTTAGGCATATGGAGTCGTGGAATGTCTAAATCTTTTAGCACTGCAATATACGCTTTTCTAGACGCTATATTTAATCAAGGAGTGCAGATAGGAATATTAGCAGCAACCTTCAGACAGTCGAAAATGATATTCGAAAAAATAGAGGATATCGCAGGCAAGCCAGAAGCGCAATTTTTATCTCAATGCATTACCAAAAAATCCAAGAAAAACGATCAGTGGACTTTAGAAATCGGAGAGTCTAAAATTATCGCTCTTCCCCTTGGTGATGGATCTAAGCTTCGTGGATTTAGATTTCATCGAATTATTATAGATGAGTTTCTTTTAATGCCTGAACATATTTACAATGAAGTTATATTACCATTTCTTAGTGTTGTTCAGAACCCTACCGAAAGAGAAAAGGTTAAAAAACTTGAAGACAAATTAATAGCGCAGGGAAAGATGGAAGAAAAGGACAGGTATGTATGGCCGAACAATAAATTAATAGCCCTGTCTTCTGCTAGTTATAAATTTGAATATCTATACAAGGTGTATGAGACATTTGAGGATTTAATCGTTAACGGTGTGCCTCCTGGGTCAAAAGACAACTCAAAGAGGGTAATTATGCATTTTAGCTATGATGTAGCCCCTGAAGCCTTATACGATCAAAATTTGATTAATCAGTCTAAGCAGACTATGAGTCAATCTCAGTTTGATAGAGAGTTTAATGCAATTTTTACTGATGACAGTTCTGGGTACTTTAAGACATCTACTATGGCAGCATGCACTATCAATGAAGGTGAAGCTCCTCATATGGAAATAGCTGGAGATAAAGACTCCAAATATTTGCTAGCATTTGACCCAAGTTGGGCTGAAAGTGAAAGCTCTGACGATTTTGCTATACAGGTTTTTAAATTAAACGATAATACTCAAACTGGAACACTTGTTCATAGTTATGCTGTGCCTGGTTTAAAAATGCAGGATCACATAAACTACTTTCATTATATACTGACGCATTTTAATATTGTTTGTATAATTGGTGACTATGGCGGAGGTGTGCAATTTTTGCAGGCTGCAAATGCTAGTGAGAAATTCAATCAATCAAATATCAAAATCGAAGAGATAGGCGTTGAATTTGATGATTTAGAAAATTATCAAAAAGTCCTGATAGATGCTAAAAACTCTTATAACTTAAAAGAAAAAAAGATTTGCGTACTAAGAAAGCCAAGCTCTGACTGGATCAGAAGAGCAAATGAACTTTTACAAGCAAACTTTGATCATAAAAGAATATGGTTCGGATCAAGACCTTTAGATGAGAACTATCATATGCAGGTTAAGAAAAATATACCGATTAACGATCTTATCTTTATGCCGAATCAAAAAGAGTTATTAAAAGGCTCAGGGCAATCTAAAATCATAGACTTTATAGACCATCAGTATGATATGGTTAATTATACCAAGAATCAATGTGCTTTAATACAGGTATCCTCTTCTCCTCAAGGAACTCAAACATTTGGTTTACCAACTAGCTTAAGAAGACAAAGTGGCCCGAACAAAACAAGAAAAGACTCTTACTCCGCTCTTGTACTAGGAAACTGGATGATTAAAACTTACTATGACTTTATGAATGCAAAAAGTGCGCCTGTAGATAGTACGTTTATTCCCTATATGGTTTAAAGTTAAAAGTTGACTTTTAACTTTTAAAGTAGACTTTGCTAGACTTTGGTGTAATATAATTTATGCCAAGAAAATATACGAAGCGATCAGACTATTGGAATAAATTCAGCCAAGCAGAACAAAGCCCTTCAAACATTGAAGAAGTTCTACAAAATGTAAACGAAGAAATTGTCCCTGCAAGCGCTGGAGAAGCCTACTACACTGAAGCCTCTTGTGTTACCAGGAATGTAGGTCAAATCGATGAAGAGCAATCAAGCAGGTTAAGAAGAAATAGAGCTCCTATAGCTAAAAAGCCAAACTCTTATAAAAACATAGATGCCCTTAAACTGCCTTATGAATATTCAAAAGGTTATGTATCGCCAAGGCATTCAATACACATGTGCCAAAAGGCATATGCTAATGTACCTATATTTCGTAATGCAATTGACGTTATGGCTGAGTTTGCAAACTCTGATATTTACTTAGAGGGAGGCTCGGATAAGTCTAGGCAATTTATAGAAAAATGGTTGCATCGAATAGAGTCTTGGAAATTAAAAGATCAGTACTTTAGGGAATACTATAGATCTGGCAATGTTTTTATTTATAAAATAGATGGCAAGTTTACTTCTGAAGACCTTGTTAAACTTAATCAAATTTATGCTGCAGATTCTATCGTTCCAGGCAGAAAGATTCCTATAAAATATATATTTCTTAATCCTTATGATTTTGTAGCGGATAGAACTTTAAATTTTGGAGAAAAGTATGGCGTATACAAAAAACTTCTTAGCGAGTACGATATCGAAAGATTAAAAAGTCCTCAAACCGAATACGATAAAGAAGTCTTTGAGGCTTTGCCCCCAGAAGCAAAGAAGAAAATTACAGAAAATCAATATGTCAAAGATGGGATCAAGATATACCTTGATCCTCAAAAACTTGTTTTCTCTTTTTACAAAAAGCAAGATTATGAACCATTTGCCATTCCTTTTGGATTCTCAGTTCTCGACGATATCAACTGGAAAATGGAGCTGAAAAAAGTCGATCAGGCTATTACACGAACAATTGAAAATGTAATTCTTCTAGTCACAATGGGTAACACCCCAGATAAAGGAGGAGTAAATCCGAATAATTTAAAAGCAATGCAACAGCTTTTTCAAAATGAAAGTATCGGAAGGGCTTTGATAGCAGATTATACAACTAAAGCAGAGTTTATTATTCCTGATTTAAATAAAGTTCTTGGCCCAACTAAATATCAAATTGTAAACGAAGATATTAAAGAAGGGCTTCAAAATATTATTGTAGGCAAAGAAAATTATTCTAGCACACAAGTTAAAGCTCAAATCTTTTTAGAGAGATTAAAAGAAGCTCGCAACGCATTTATTAATGATGTATTACAGCCTCAAATAAAAGAGGTTTGCAAAATCATGGGTTTTAGAAATTTTCCTCAAGCAAAGTTTGTGGAAATAGATATTAAAGATGAAGTTCAACTACAAAGGGTAGCATCAAGATTAATAGAAATGGGAATTATTACTCCTGAGCAGGGAATGACTGCTTTGAAGCAAGGTATTTACCCAGATCCAAAAGACTTAAAATCTGCACAAGAACAATTCGTGGAAGACAGAGAAAAAGGATACTATACTCCACTTGCTGTTGCTCAACCAATACTACCAGATGATTCAGCCGATCAACCTGCCCAAAAGCCAAAAGTCCCAGGAGAGAATGGTAGACCAGCTGGAACAAATACAAATACTGATAAAATATTTGCTCAAGATACTCATAGTAGAAAAGATATTCAAAATGTTATATACAAAATAGAAGATCTAAGAAAATACTCAGAGGCAAGTTTAAAAAAACAGTACAATAAAAAAAGGTTATCTAAACAGCAGAAAGAAATGCTTGACGACTTAACTCAAAGCGTTGTTATGTCTAATGAGATGGAAAACTGGGAAAGTACTGTTAAAGCCTGCATCGAAGATTTTAATAATATTGAATCACTTGATGTAATGAGTAATGTTTTAGAAGTTGGAGAAAAACATGAACTTGTTTCTTATCCAGCCGCCATACTTTATCACAGTAAAAAAATAAATAAATAAAAAACTTTTTTCCGTGTAATATATGTTTTATGGATCTTCCTTTTAAATATACTACAAGTTTTGCTGAAACTGTTGTTTTATCAGATTTAGATAAAAAAGATTTAAAATCATTTGCTTCTTTGACCTCACTTCAGGAAATTATGCCTGAAGGAATTGATCTTGAAAAAAATATCGATTTGGTTGGTGTGGCTTTTAACGCAGCGGTAGCTAATAAGTTTAATAAAAACGGAGACGGAATAGATTCCGCAACCGCAATAGCTATAAAAGATTACTTTATTCATAAACCAGCTAATATTGAGCACAATAAACAAAAAGTAGTCGGGCACATCGTAGGATCTTCATTATCTAAGTTTGGAACCAATGAATTAATTTCTCCAGAAGAAGCCTCTAGTATAGATGGTCCTTTTAATATTGCTTTATCAGCAGTTGTATATAGAAGCGTAAATCCTAAGTTCGCAGAACTAGTACAAGAGTCTGTTAATGAAAACAGTGCAAATTATCAAATGGTTTCCGCAAGCTGGGAAATTGGATTCAATGATTATGCTATCGCTGTAGGCGGAGACGATCTGCATCAATGCGAAATCGTTGAAGGTGAAAAGAAAGATGATTATAAACAATTTTTAAAGGCTTATGGTGGAAGTGGAAAAACAGACAAAGGCCAAAAAGTAAGCAGATTAATTATGGGCGACATTTATCCTTTAGGCATCGGATTTACTGCCAATCCAGCCGCTGAAGTAAAAGGATTAACGATGATCGAAAAGCAAGATTCTGAAGCCTGTGAAAACCCTGTTTACGAAAAAATTAAAATTTCTAATAATATTTTTACAGAAAAAATTTCCCATTACACAAAACGCGATGTAATTTTAAACAAGAATCAAAAACCAGGACAAAACATGGAACAAGAAATTCTCAAACAACTAACCGAAACTCTCGAGGCCCAAGCTTCTGAAAAGAAACTTTCTCAAGAGGCTATTGCTAATATCACCAAGGTCTTTCATGACGCAATTGTTGACAAGAGTGAACAATGGAAGTCAGACAAAGAAGCTCTTGAAAACCAAAAAGAAGATTTGGTAAAAGCTTCTGAAGAGTCTGCAAAAGAAATCGAAACTCTTAAGGCTCAACTCGCATCTGTTAACGAAGACCTTGAAAAGATCAAGACTGAAGTCGAAGCTCGTGAAGAAGCTGATCGTTTTAACGACAGAATGAGTGAACTTGATGACATGTTTGAATTAGAAGACGAAGATCGTATCATCATCGCTTCTGAACTTAAAGGTATCAAAGAAGCAAAAGCTTATGACGAATACAAGTCTAAGCTTTCTGTTACTTGGAAGCACAAAACAAAAGCTTTCAAGGAAGAACAAGAAAAACTTTTCAATGAAAAGCTAGAAGCAGAAGTTCAAAAACGTTTGGGCGAACTTTCCGAAAAGGAAACCGTAGAAGCTTCCAGCGAAGAGGTTGCAGAAGAAGCTATTGAAAATGCAGAAGCTGAAGAAGAAGCTGTTGCAAACAATAACGCTGACTCAACCGAAGAAGATTTGTCCCTTAGAGAACAATTCAAAAAAGCTTTCTCAAAAGACAACGTAACAATTCAACTATAAAAATTAGAGGATAATAAAATGGCAAATAGACTACTTCCATTCAGACAATACAACGAGCACTTCGTAATCAACCTCTTTAGGTTGAAACTCGAGGGTGAAACTATTGCAAACTTTAAAGCTGACAAGAGCTCAAGCGGAAATCATGACGCTGGACTTTTGGTAAAAGTGTCAGACGTAAACTGGGCAAAATCAGAGCCTGCTGGCTACGATGTAGCTGCAGCTGAAAAAGCCGTGCTTGACGGTTACCTTGGTGCTTCCAAGAGTAATTTCCCTCATGTTGCTGCTAACTCTTATCCAGCCGCTCAACCTATGTTTGAAGTGGCAGACGCTGACGACAAGCCCCTCGGAGTAACTCTTCGTCAAACTCTTGCGTTTGATGAGAACGGCGAAAAGCTTCTTTACTATCGTCAAAAGCTTGAAGATCTTTACGGAGTTCTTCCTGGTGAAGTCGTTCCTGTTTTGACAAAGGGCGTTATTACTGTTGCTGCTTCAGCAGTTGATGGAGCGCTTACAGGTGATGTTTTTGCAGCAGACAGCGGACAGTTTGCAGGTACTGGTTCCAATAAAGTGGGAACTGTACTTGGTGTAGGAGACAGAGACGACGTGTTTGATGGATCTAAATCTCCTGACTACTTTGCTGGAGACGGCACGTCTTCTGCAGGAGCTTATTACATCATCAATCTTGATCTTTAATTTTAAATAAAGAGAGGACAATAACAAAAATGAAAATCACACTCAAAAGAACTGAAGAACAAGTAGAACTTGTAAAGGCAATGGCATCCCGTAATCGTGAGGTTGCGTATGAAGCCCAGCAAGCTTTGGCCGAATTTATCGGACCTGTCCTCGCTGAAGTTGTCAATCAGGCTCCTACTCTTAGTAACCTTTTCACGAACTTCCAGTTCAATGAAATGGACAGCCCAAGCATTCCGCTTGACTTGTATTATGACATTACCGCACCTGATTACGTAAAGGTATACAGCACGACTGTTCCTGGTGGATTGCCCACTAACACCGTGACTCCTACCAGTCAGGAAATGAAGTTCAGCACGTATCGTCTCGATACTGCTGTTGACTTTGACAAGCGCTATGCAGCCAAGTCCCGCATGGATGTTGTTGGCAAGACCTTTACCCGTATCGCTCAGGAAATCCTACTTCGTCAAGAAGCTACTTCTGCTAACTTGATCTTGGGAGCTCTTAAGGAAGCTAAGACAAACGGAAAAGATCACCTTCTTAGTAGAGCTGCAGGAGCGACTTTGAATCTTGCAGATTTCAACGAAATCCTCACTCTTGCAAAGAGAATCAACACCGCATGGACAGGTTCCGCTCCAGAAGGTGGACGCATCAAGGGCATCACTGACTTGATTATGTCTCCTGAGCAAGTTGAAGGATTAAGGTCCTTGGCTTATCAACCAGTTCACAAGGGTAGCAATACTGACATTCCTGCAACTGACTCGATGCGTGAAGCTATTTACAACAACGCTGGAATTCCTGAATTCTACGGTATCAGCATCATGGAAATCAACGAGCTTGGTGAAAATGATGGCACAACTGTAAAAGCAACTAAAGATTCAAAGAATCAAAAGTTCACGAAGGTATTCAATGCTTTGGATAACAACGAAGAAGTTCGTGACCTCATTATCGGTCTTGATCGTTCCCGTGAGTCCTTGTTCCGTGCAGTTGCAGTTGATTCCGAAACTGGAGCTGAGCTCAACTTGGTTGCTGATGATCAATACAGTGTTCGTCAGTCCAAGATTGGATACTACGGATCCATGGAAGAAGGTCGCATGATCCTTGATGATCGTGTACTTACTGGATTGAAGTTCGTAAAGAGCTAATCTTTTATTTTCCACTCAAACTTCTCAAAAAATCCACCTTCTGGTGGATTTTTTGTTTAATCAAGTGTATAATAATTTAACAAGGAGAAAGGATAATATTATGCCAAGAAAAAAAGTAACCAAAAAGTCTACCGCAAAAAAAGTAGAACCTAAAAAAACTATGGAATTTGCAGATGGCAAAGATCATATACAAGAAGAGGCGGCTGCCACGAGAAATCTAGAAGCTGCCCTCGGAATGACTGAGCAAAGCCCTTTTGCAGAATCTGATGCAAGTACATTTGAAAGCAATCTGGAAAACATGAACCTAAGCGAAATGCAATCCCTGGCTGTAAAAGCTGGCGTATTTCCTTCTGGGACAAAAATGATGCTAAAAACAAAGTTAATTAAATCTTTCAAAAAATGGGAGCAAGGACAAGGAAGCGTAGTTCAAGTTACGAGACCTATCATTGATCCAGATTCAGAGCAAGGTAAAAGCTTATTAAGCTTGATAAGGGATCAGTAATATGACTGAGTATAGCTCTAACGAAGGTGCTTCGTCTTTGGTCTCTAGGGCTATATCACAGGCTGCTAGTAAAGGCAGTACTAGGCTATACATATCAGATACTTCTATATTTAGCTTGGGTGACTCTATAGTTATCAATAAAGGAACTTCGGTAGAAGAAACGAATTCCATAACTAGCAAAACAAGCACGTATTTAGAAGTTTCTAGCGAGCTTTCTAATGATCATGAAACTGGAGCTTTTGTAGAAATTTCTTCTTCTTTGGGGTCTCCAACTATAGTCAGTGAAAATTCAGTTGTCACTGACACTTTAGTCGTTGGAGATCCTGATCAAAGTGGTGAAGAAAATGTTTTTTCTATTGAAGATGGAAATGTAGCGGCAGAGGGAGACGTAAGCATACAAGGAGATCTTGATGTTCAAGGAGCTATTACAGTTCAAGGAGAAAGCATAAACAACGGACCATCTTCAGAGGAACTTAGTGAGCTACCAAAAATAGCTGATGCATTAACTGAAGGATTAAGTGGAGTAGCAGAAGCTTTAGGAAAAATAGAGAAAAGCCACAGTTGCGCTCATACAGAGGAACACCACCACCATCATCATCACTCTGAATGCACGAGTGGTGTTACTGGAAGTGGAATTAGCAGGCCATATGTTCCTCCCTTCATATCTCCAAATTACGCTATAGATCCCACCTCACCATGTCCAAATACTGGCTATTACCTAAGAGTTGATGAATGCACAAATTGCTATTTTGAGGAAAACTTAAACCAAATAGGTGCTCTTGCAAAACAGCTAGTTGAGTTTGAATTTGATTACATTACAGGAGAGGGCCCAGTAAGAAGTGAACTTTATACAGTATCTGGTTCGCTCAGCGGAAGGCTTGGCGAATTAAATATATTATTGAATCAGTCTTTTTGCTTTACTGGTTGTGATGGAAACCCATACCCTAGACTAGGAAAAGAAGAAGGAGACATCCTTCAACAACTTTACATGAGGGATTACAATACAAAACAAGCGCAAAAGATAATGAGAGGTCTTTACGACGAAACCTCAATGGCTAGCGTTGTACAAAATGAAGCTGAATGGACCGAACTCTCAGAAGGGGATACTACTATTAGAAGAAGCCCTGGAAGCTCCGCTTCATCTGCTAGCAATAGAATAGCATTAAGTAAGGATTTTAAAGCTCTCTCAGAGGACGCAGACAGAAAGATAAAGCAACTCGTTTACAATTATAACATGTACGGCGCTCAACCCAGACAAGTAGCTGGTGAAGATGGCGCTTATAAAATGATAGTGCAATCAAAGAAAGATTATTAATTCTTTTCTAATTCTTTTACTCTTTCACTTAAGTCTTTTACTGCTTCTAGCAAGAAGGGAACTAGTTTTGTATAGTCTACCTTAAGATATCCGTCTTCTCCTTTTTTAACCGCGCTAGGAATAATCTTTTCAACCTCTTGAGCTATAAGACCTTGGTCTTCGCCTGATTTGTTAGATTCTTCTTTCCATTCAAAGTTGACGCCTCTTATATTTTCAAGAAATTTTATTGGTGATTTGATAGGAGAAATATTTGTTTTTAAGTTAATATCAGAATCAACAAAAGAAGGCTCCGAATTAGCTGTAGGCTTATCGAGTTTATTGTCTAGTACCTCTTGTAAACCAGTAACGTCTGATATATTTGATGAACCTCCTCCTCCCGTAAAAAGAACACCATTCTTGTATAGATCACCTGTAAAGTTTATGTCTCCATTAACATCCAACTTGTAATCAGGAGCTGCTGTACCAATGCCAATTTTTCTGTCTAACGCACACAAGCCATGATTAATAGTTGTGTACTGAACCTGCGCAGTAACTCCACTCACATCATCCATGTGTACAACTTTTAAAAAATTTGCTTTATTTTCATCGGTTCCAAGTTTTACTCGACCTTGAAATTCCCAGCTCATGGCATGATATTCAGTTCCAGACTTAAAATGTAGAGCTAAATATTTATTACCATTATATACTACGCTGTAAAATCCCCCTATCCTATCTTGGTTAGAAAACATACCAGGGCCTTTAGACATCATCATAGCGCCTTCAGTTTGACCAGGAGCCACATAACTCGTAGAATTAGCTTGAAAAGTTATATGCAAAGTACGAGCTGCCGCACCACTACTTCCGCGAAAACCTCTTAGTTCACCACCTACATATGACGATGTGTCATATTGCAACAATAAAAGGTAATAATCTGAACTATTGTATCTTTGGTCGATATGCGAAGTGCGATAACTAGTACACCAATCTATAAATCGACCAGATCCCGAAACATCAAGCTTATAGTCAGTATTGCTAGTACTTCTAAATGCATTTGGCCCAGCAAAAATGACATTGCCGCTGGAGTCTATGCGGATAACCTCGGAATTTGTCGTTGCGAACCTTATATCCTCTCCCCTAATACCAACAGGACTTGCTTGGCCACTATCATTGTATGCAACGATACCTGCGACACTACCAATTTCACCCATATCTCCTTTAAAAGCAATATTTTTATCTGTGGATAAAGCTACTGTTAATTTGTTATCAGGATCATCTGTGCCAATACCTACGTTGCCGCTAGAGTCTATACGCACTTGCTCTGATCCATTTGTGTGAAACCTCATCGAATCCGTTGTATGCTCATATCTTACGATACCTTCATCAGATGCAGAATCAAAAATCAAGTCTCCACTAGTCCCTCCACCTGATTTAATTTTTATAGCTTTGGCACCAGTTCCATCTCCGACCTCAAGCTCAACACTAGGACTCGTAGTACCAATACCAACTCTGCCTGCATTATAAACTATATCCCCAGAAGAGTCTCCGTCTACCCATTTTCCTCCTTCGCCTTCAGTTAAAATTTTGGAGCCGTCGAAGTATAGACCGTCAGACTTTCTGTAAATTTTTCCCTCTGTTGGAGATGGATCATTAGTTAATTCATTAAAAAAAACGTCACGGTTAAAAGTAGTCGTATTATTAAAAGTAGTAGGCCCAGTGACAGAAAGTGTCTTATCTATAATTACATTTTCTTTTAGCGATATTCCGTCATCAGTGATCTTTATTTGTTCTTTGCCTCCTTGTTTTATAACGACTGGAGGCTGATTTGCTAAAGGTTGTCCATTTTCGTCTAAAATTACTTCTCCAATCCCTACGTCAATTCCTCCTTCTTCATTTTCAGAAAGTGGAGGGGAGCTACCTACTGTAGGCAAAATAGCATTTTTAAGCTGGGAGATAGTAGTTTTTACAGTGATTCTTGAATTTAAATCATTAGGGTCCTCTGATCCTCTTTTAACATCATTTTCATTAAGAGCTAAAGCTAAATAACTATTATCAGTGATAGTATTATCTTCAGTAGAGTCAAGATTTCTAATTTTTATTGTTTGCATGGCTTTTCTGTCTATTTAGATATACACTTAAAATTAAGCACCGCTTAAATCCATTAAGTCTTTCATTGATAGAGAGCCACCTTTCTTTTTGGCTTCTTCTGATAAGCTTACTCCAGTATTTGTTTGTAAGCCTAATTCCTCCATGTCTTCTTTTGTTGCTCCTACAATAGTGGAGGCTCCTTTATCTCCAGAAAATTTATTTTTCATGTCTTCTCTTGCTTCTGATGAGTTAGCGAAATCTAGAAGAGCCTCTGGATCTTGTTTTATTTTTTCTGGAATATCTTCGTTCATTTCAAAGATATTCTTAAATATTCTGGTATATATTATTAAGTTTAGCTGAAAATTAGTTAAACACATAATTGGTTTACCAAAAAAATCTCTAGAAGTTTCGCAAAAGGCATAATATATTCTATAAAAATCTTGTAAAACTAAATTCTGTATAGATAGCTCACTAAATCTTTCATGAAAATTATTATAATGCGAAACCAAAGAAGAAACTTCTGAAACTTCAGCATACTCATATTCTTCTGTAGAATAAAGTGGGTCTTTAAAATCTTTATCTTTATAAAAACTATTGACTATATAAAAATCATTAGCCCTATTTAAGGCGTAAGACTCGCAACTATTTGCAGATAAACTAGACTTTTTATTTTTTAATTCATCTAGTTTTTCTTGAGCTTCTTTTATTTGTTTGTTAACTTGCTCTAAAGCACTCTTAAGAACTATATTCTTTTTATTCCTAATTAAGCTTTCTACATAAAAAGACTGAGATTCTATTGCGGTCTCATCTTCTTCGGACCAGATCTCTTCTTTCTTTAAGTTCTCAAAGATTTCTTTTTCTGTAGGCAAACCTTTCTTTCTTGCCATAGAAAAATAAGCATCATAGACATCATCGAAGTCTACTAAGTCCGAATTAGATTGATGCTTAATAAAGCACCTTTGTTCACCTACAAAGTAAACAGAAAAACCGTCAGATATTTCTTTTAGAAGCTTTCTGTAACTTTTAAGTTCCACTCATCAGGCTAATTCTGCCTCAAGCTCTTGTTCCAGATTTTTAAAGTCTTCTTCAGATGGATTTTGGCTAAAATACCAAAAACTAATAAAAGTCATTATCTTCTCTCTTGATAACTCAAAAAGTTCATCGCCAGACTCTTCTAGCTCATAATAAGAATCTTCTTTTTCCTCAAGAGATTCGCCCTGAAAGAAAGGTTTTTCAGATTCGCCTTCGGTTTTAAAGAAAGAAAGATTCAACATGTACCAAAGTATGGCCCTGTTTTGGGCTTTAGTATCAGCTGTATGATTAAAAAGGTTTTGATAACCAGTTTCTAAATCAACTATCTCTCTTCTGTAAACAGCAAAGAGTTCAGTAAGTTCAGCTTCTTTTTCTTTTTCGGCTTCAGATTTCTTTTTCTTATCTTGAAATCTTGCTAAAGACGTAGTTGTTTCACCAAGTTCTTTATACAGTCTGGTGAGTCTTTGAGAATCTTCCTCCGATACTAAGCCTCCAGTATCACTATATTTCTTTGCAAGCATAGCTTTTGTAAGGATTCCCTTTTTGATGCACTTACTCATTTCAATACTGAATTCCATATCTGCATCTTCGACTTGACGCCTGGAAGGTTGATATAAAGTTACTTCAGTAGGAACCGATTTCTTCACAACTTTAGTTGTGGTAACGGTTTCCATTTCTCCAGTTTCTTTATTTTTACGCTTAGAAGTTTTTTCTTCTTCTACGTCTTTCTCAGTATTTACAGTGAATTGATAGATAATTTTTTTATTCATTTTTTCCTTGTTCCTATTATTATAATAAGTTTAAAACTTAAAACTTATAGTAAAATTTTCAAAATTGTTTTCCGATTCCCTTATGCTCTCATTCCCCATATCTAAAATTTTTTTTCTCAAATACTGCATCTTATTGTGGTCAAAATAGTCAGCTTGATCAATTAAACTTTTATAATCATCAGGTAAAGCTTTTTTAAGTTTTTTAAAATTAATAGCATGCTCATTATGAAGATCTTCGATGAGAACTAAAAAAGACTTAAACAGCAATTTAGTATTCTTGCTGTATATGGCATTAATGGCTTCTTGTGGATCCATATTTATTATATTAATAAGTAGAATTGTTTTTTCAATAAAGTATGTTGATTAGTGTATATAATTATATGTCCTCCTTTTTATCTTCGGCACAAAAGCAACAATTTGAAGCTGTCATGCAAAGAATGCATGAGACTTTTTCTCGCACAATATTCGCATATAAAGATGCAAAGAAAATCATAGTTAGCATGGATCCTAATTTTAATTTTCTTTACAATAATGCTAAAGGCGTAAAAACGTCACTTCATAGAACTCAATTTAAAACACTCAAGGCGAGAGTGTTGTACATGGATAAGCAGAATGAAGTCTCTTTTGATTCAGAAGTAGATAGTACAGTAAAGCTTCATCACGACATAGGAGAAGTAAGAATAAAACTTGATTCAGAAGGTTATGAATACTTCAAAGATGCTAAAAGAGTAGAGATAGACGGAAGGATTATGTTTAAAGTGACAGATGTAAAGAAACATGGGTTATTTAGACCTAAGTTTTTTACTTACTATTTAAGGCCCACAGACTAATGAGTGTAGTCTTTACAGTAGATTCAAAATCTTTCGATAAAGAGTTTATAAATTCTTTAGCCTTGCGTAATAATGCCACTCAAATTAGAAAAAATCTTTTTATAGGAAAACAAAGTCTTGATCAAGTTTTTGAAAAAATGAAAGAAAGCATGATTAGGGAATTTATAGCTCATCCAGTTACAAAAGAGATATTAGCTGGCCCAGGCGCATCAAACATAAGTGGAACACTTTCTGGATACGGCAACCTTTTTTCTTTTATAGGTTTCAACAAAGGAGAGGATCCAATTTATCCTATAATCAAACTTTTGGAGCAATCGCACCTAATCGTCTCTAGATTCTCAAATAGAAAAACTTTGAAAATAACAATAGAGCTGCCATCGCCCAAGCAAATTTTCTCAGTTACGCCAATGCCTTGGGCTACAGGCTTGAGTTGGGCCCAAAGAATAGAATTGGGAATGTCTGGCTACCCTAATTATATAGCTAGAGAAAAAAAAGGAAGATCTGGCGGAGGGATACAGGCTGAAGAAAGTCTTTTCACGGGAAAATTTAGAAATGTAAAATACATATCTCACTTTATTAATACATGGGAAAAAAAGTTTTTAAAAATATTTAAATAATGATACCGCAATTTCAACATGAAGCTAATACTAGCTTTGCTCTTTGGTTAGACTATTATATGTCTACTAAAGCTGGGGCTTTTAGTAATAAAGAAGTTGAACTATTTTATACCCCAGACGAAAGACTGCTTCAATACCCCAGCGATCCACTTGGATTCACAACTTACAGCAGTGAATATAAACAATGGATTTATGATCATCAAATTCCTAACGCCCAAGTCCCAAACGGAGTTCATATTGATATCGGAAATGGTTATGAATTTTGCCCTAGAGGTCAAAGCGGGTTAATGATTGATTTTGACAATGGGAGAGTGCTCCTTGATGGAGATAAGTTTCCAAACAACTATCAAAATTTAAAAATTAAAACCGATGTTTCAGTCAAGGATGTTAATATCTATTTAGCCGACGATACTGAAGAAAATCTTGTTATTCAAGGAAAATATAATATAAACAGCAGAACAACCCCTAATTACGGACAAGGAGTTGGGATTGAGCCATATGATCATGTAGCTCCAGCAGCATTTATTTCCATGGAAAGTTCAAGAAACACACCGTATGCATTTGGAGGCGAAGATCTTACTACATTAAATTATAGAGTTATATTATTCGCAGAAGATCTTTATCAACTTGATGGGTTTATGTCTGTATGCACTGATGCGAGAGAGTTGGCTATAAGAAACTTAGGATACGATAATCACCCTTTCGATGCTTATGGTGATTTAAAACAAGGTTCCTACAGTTACAGTAATGCCGTCAGAAACTGCGAACACCCTGGACCTCTAATGTTTATTCAAGACGTTCAAGCGTCTAAAATCAGCGACAAGTCAAACAAAATAAATAATCCAGACTTGTATCTAGGATTTATTGATTTTCAGGTTAGTCAAGCAAGATTCCCAAGAAGTTAAAAAAATATTTCCCAATACACAAAACATAATGTAATTTTATACAAACATTTATACCTACAAATAGGAGACACAAAAAATGGCAGTACATAGAAATAGAGTAATTTATCAGTCTGAAGCGTTGTTTATTAGCCCAGACGCAACAGGATATCATTTCACTGGAGCGCATGGCACAGTTGCAACGACTCAACACGGAAACGTATCAGCAAACTTTGGGTTAATGACTCCTCCAACTGGAGTTGACCAAGTTATTGGTGGTAAAAACAAAAAAGGCCAAGCAGTTGGATGGCAATGCGGAGAAGCATGGCCCGTATGGAATCCAACCGACGAACAAGGAAATGCTTCTAACGCCAGCTATGCTAAAGACCATGGTTCTATCGTCAAGCAGCTCAAAAGAGTACAATCCGCAAATTATGGCTTTACAATTAATCGACAAGATATAAATCAGTTCGGTCATGCATCAAGACTTGATAGCGTGGTAGTTGAGTCTCCTACTGTAAATCTTGACTTCTCATACTATCTTCTTGATGGGTTCAATGAAAGACAGCTTGAGTTTGTAACTAATGGTACCATAAATACTCTTAGTGGAATGTTGACTCCTGAACTTTATCAAGCAGGAAACAACTTTTTCATTCTTACTTCTCCAGAAGCTCGTGACGCAGTAAAAGGAGATGCTAACCTTAATCGTGAAGGGCTAGAAAATACGAAGAGCGTAATCTCGTTGGGCAACGGTTATATTACTGACTATTCTGTAGATATTTCTGTCGGAAGTATCCCAACTGCAAGTGTTACTGTTGAAGGAATGAATATTCGTAGTGATTTTGGAACAACTGGTAATGACGTTCCAGCAATGAACATGCGTGATGGAAGTCGAGTAAGTGACGCATGGGGACCAAATAATGATCGCACTAAATGCCATGACACATGTACTGGTCTTTACTCTTTGCCAGCTGCTAGAAGTGGATACACTGGATGTGAAGATGATATCGCTGCACTTCGCCCAGGAGACGTAGTTGTCGATCTCCAGGGTAGATCTTTGATTTCTAAATCTACATCTGGAGACTTAAGTACTCCAGTTATCGGAAGTGCTCATATTCAATCTGCAAATATCTCATTGCCTTTGGCAAGAACCTCATTGCAACGCTTGGGTTCAGTATTTGGATTTTCCAAAGCTATCGATCTGCCTCTTTCTGTAACAGTTAGTGTCAACGCACTTCTTTCAGACATTAAAAGAGGAAACATGGTTGATCTTCTTTGTGACTGTGAAGAGTTTGACGTTTCTATTTCGTTGTTCAAGCCAGATTGTAATGGTTGTGTAACCAAGCAAACTGACCTAGCAATGAAGTACATCATGAAGGGTGCTCGCCTTGAGTCTGAAAACTTCAGCAGCACTATTGGAGACAATAAATCTGTTGACCTTACCTTTACTACTCAAATCGGAAGTTCCGATGATATGGTTAGAGGTCTATACATCTCTGGAGTAGAAGCAGGAAGCAGCGCTACGAATAAAGGTGTAAAGGGATTTCCTCCAGCTTGGACAGGAGTTGGCGGTCAGACCACTGGCGCAGCTGATGGATACTTGTTCGGTTATCGCGAGTAACCAATTAAATTAAAATAATTTAATTAAAATACACCACAGTCTTAGGGCTGTGGTGTATTTATATATATGCCAGGAATAAGGAATGCTATAAGATATAATTCAGTAGGCGTTTTTCTTACTGAATCTCCTGCGTATGAACCTAAAGATGAAACTATACAGTTTCTAAATAGAGTTCAATCGGCATCTCTTTCTCTGGACGTTCAAAGACAGAATGTACAACATATTGGAAGTGATAACTTTTTAGAAAGAAAAATAGTCTCTGCAGCCTCTGTAAGCTTAAATTTAGAATATTTACTTACAGATGGATACGAAGAAGATGTATTAGGGTTTAATCTAAATGGATCGCCCATAATATACACACAAGAGTTTGGGGTAATAGACAGACCTCTTAGTGATAGAAAATTCGGAAGTATTCATAATAACATACAAGAAGATAAAACCGCTTTTTTAGTTGTTGGAGAAGAGAATTTTGATCTGACTGGATATGCAAATAGGCAGAATGGATACTCTGGGTTAGATGTAATAGGCGTAGGTAATTGCTTCATAACCAATTATTCTGTCTCAGCCAGCGTAGGTGATTTTGCAAAAGCATCCGTTGATATTGTAGCCTCAGATGTCACATATGATTGCATCGGTCTTGGTGAGGAAGGCGCAGGTGGGAAATTTCAAAAAATATCTGACAACATTCAAGCTCTGCTTCTCGAATCTGAAACTCAAGATGAAGATTTAGCTTTACTTGAAAATGATGGCAAAATATTTCTACAGCAATCCGACGATTTTGAAGTTAGAAATCTAGGTGGAGTAAATCCACCATCTATGGATTTAGAAAATTTTGCAGCTGAAAGAACGGATTCTGGATTTATATTTGACCCCAAAATTTACAAAGCAGCAGCTCTCGCAATTCCGCCTGGAGGAATATCAGTTAATGTCCAAAACTTGAATATTGGAGGGCCTGTACTAAACGACGACAATGATGCAGAATGCTCAAAAGGATATGCCCACATACAGAGCTTTGAAATAAATGTGCCTTTCGAAAGAGAGGATCTTGAGGGTTTTCAATCCATGCATGTTTTTGGAAGAAAAATAAAATATCCTCAGCTAGGAACGATTTCATTTTCTGTTATTTCTAGTGCTTTTGAAAGAGGTAAATTTTCAGAAATATTCTGTAAAGATGATTTTTATAAAATAGAGATAGACCTAAACAATCAATGTAGATTTTCATGCCTACCCATATGGGCTAAGGACACTAATATGAAATTTACTATATCTAATGCAAAATTAGACAGTTATTCACTAAATGAAAACATAGGTTCTTACGCTACATTCGATTGCAGTTTCTCTTTTGATATCAGTAAAAACAGAGGAGTTTTTATAGACGGAACTTTTGAAAATAGTAGGCTAGAAAAATGTGGGCCAGATATGCTATCTTCCCCTAGAAATATGGAAGTTTCAAACGTCTCAACTCTGGGAGATAAGGATGCACCAACTGATATAGGAGTGGTTTTCTAAAATGATAGCCAAACTAACAATACAATGGAGACTGCCTGCTGACTTAAACAATATAGCTTCCATTGTCGTATACAGAGCTGCAGACCCAAATCAAAACAAAAGCTGTGAAGATGTAGTAAACACAGGCTCTATAATATTTACAGATGATACGTTTCCTTTTTCCAATACTTATATAGATGAAGTAACAGATAAAGGTATTTATAGATATGCTACTTTTGCAATATCCCACATAGGAGAGAGTTCAAAATGCGCAACCTTCGTATATCAATATGACGATAAAGTTGATGTAACCATAGTTACTGAAAAAAGTGAAGCCACTGTTCAAAATTTTGGTACAGCGGAGGAAGATGGGAATAAATTAAAATACAAGCAAACAATTGTAGAAAATTCAGAAATAAATCTAGACGATTTAATCGTGCCAGATTATTCAGAGGGTTATTCCGTCGATCATGTATATGTATTTGCTGGAACTAACAGCTCAAAAATAGATGGAGCTCCAAACTTAACAATCACAGAAGACACTGAAATTACAGTAGTTTGTTCAAAACAAAAATTTACTATAACCATTAAAGGTGACGAAGAATTTTTCAGATTAAAAAATGGAGAAAAAGTTTACACAGACCTGTCACCTACAAAAGTCAGAAAAATATCTTTACCTATGCAAAAAGATAAAAAAGGTTGCTATGAATTTGACAAATATACAGCTGAAGGAGATGCAGATCCTTATGGGCAACCCAATTATAATCCAAACAAATCGAGCACGTCAATACTACCAGATAAAAATTATGTTTTGGTTGCCAGCCACAAAGAAAAATTATCAGAACTAAGACTCTCAAGTAATATTCCAGAAATAGGAGAAGTTAGTGGAGAAGGAGAATACTCATGCTTTGACAGCATTCCTTTGGTTGCAAAACCTATATCTGAAAAAACCAAATTTAAATATTGGCAAGTAACATATGGAGCGTCAAGAATAAGAGAAGGTGATCCAGAATCTGTCCCAGAAGGCCTTACCTCTTTAGATCCTATAACTTACAACGATTTAAAGATAGGTGGCAATGTAAATTTAAAAGCTTTCTTTACAAAAGTATTTCAGATTGCCTTAAAGATAATGGGGCCAAATGGTATAGAAGGATCAAGCGCAAGAGGTTCAATTTCAATTGATGCAACTGATCAATCCACATCTGGTAATACTATAACTGCAAATATAGAAAGCATTAACAACCCTTTTGATATAACAGCAACGCCGAAAACCAAATATCGATTTGACGGATGGCAACTAATAAACGGAAACGTTACTGGAATTTCTTCTGCAAATTCATCTATTAATATATTAAGCGATGCCGAATTACACGCTGTATTTGTAAAATTTTTCACCGTTTTTCTCAGGATTTTTTCTACTGGGGTAAACGGAGAAAGTATGCTGTCCAACAGCTCGTTAAATGGATACGACGAAGTAAACAATCAAATTTCTTTAAATTATGATACTGTCAAACCTGCTGGAAAATATCAATTTGAAAAATGGGTTATTGATTTGTTTTCGAGCCAGCCAGAATATACAACCAAGAACTTATCGCATACTCTAGATAACGATGCAATCGTAAAATTATATTTGCTAGAAGTATACTCTTTGATATTAAATTCAAATATTCCATCTGCTGTTAATTTAACAGGTCAAGGTGACTATGTTTTTGGAAGTCATGAAAACATAAGTATATCGGTCAGCTTAAACAATCCTACTGTTGCTCCAGCTTACAATTTTATTAATTGGCAAAGCCCTCAAAGCCTTAGTCTTCCAAGCGCTAAATCTGGCGCAGTGACTATCGTAGAAGACACAACCATAACAGCAAATGTAGAAGCTATTAAATATACATTAACGGTATCAAGCGAAGACAACTCTAAAGGAACCGTATCTAAAACTGGTGGGCCTGATTATGATGTATTAGAAAGCATCACAATATCTACTTCTCCTAAAGGAGGCAGTATATTTGACAGATGGGAAGTTGTTTCCTCTGACTACGGTTTAAGTCCTGGAGCTAATTTTCCTTTAACAACCTTCACTTTAGGAAATTACGGAAGTTTAAGCTTGAAGGCTTATTTCTTGTCAGTTTACACTTTGGTAGTTAAATATTACCAAGATGGCGTCGAAGACGTGAGTAAACAAGTAACTTACTCAAGGAAAGAAAACGAATCGAGTTCCATAACAGTCAATCCTTTAAATATAACTCCTGGCTATGAATTTGACAGATGGGAAGTTCAAAGCGGAAATATAACTATATCGCAACCTAATGTATTTGGAGCCAAAACAATTACTTTATCAGAAAACGCGGTTATAGAGTTTCACGCGTTAAGGGGTAATGAGCTTACGTTATTAATCGATTTACCTGGAGCAGCAAGTTTTTCACACGGGCAGGCTAATGATTTCTTTAGAAGTACAGAAGATATAGACATAGTCCTTTCTTTAAATAATAGTAATCCTGCTATACCAACCTACAGGTTTTTAAATAATTATACATCAACTGACGCTAGCCTGATAACTGGCTTAGTTAATTCAAACAAATCTAATACCATAAGAATTTCTGGAGATGTATCTATAACAGCTCATTTAGATTATGTTTTATACAACTTTTCTGCCACAGTAGATTCTTCAAGAGGAAGTATTACAGGCACATCGCCCAACGGTCAATACAACACTTTAGAATCAATAACTTTGAGAGCTGAGCCCAACGATCCAGACAAAAGTATATTTAAAGAATGGCGTAAATCAGACGGAACTTTATTTTCTACTGCCAAAAATAGCACAATTACCCTTGGCAATTATGGAGATCTTGAACTAGAAGCAGTTTTTGAAAATAAATATGACCTTAATTTAACAATAGATTATCCAGATATAAACGATGTATCGACGAATAGTGTTTATATCGAAGATTCTATTGCCACACTAGATATAAATTCTTCTATTAACTCAGGTTATAGATTTGTAAGTATTTCTATAAATGGTGGTGCCGCTCAAAATACTTTAACCTCATCAAATCAAACTTTTACAATGAATCAAGATTTTGATGTGGTTGTAGTTGTAGAAAAAGTTTTTGTATTAACACTTCAATCAAACATACCAGGAATAGCTTCTCTTTCGGGTCAAGGGGGATACTTAGCTACAGAAGACATAAATATTGAAGCAGTTGTAAACACAGTCATAGGAGAGGTTATCGGTCATGATTTCGTTAAGTGGGAAGTTATTTCTGGATCTGTGGTGGCTGGATCAGGCTCAACCCATGGTTATTTAAATAACTCTAATACTACTATAAGAATATCTGAGGATACTGTTGTTGAAGCAATCTTTAATGCAAGAGAATACACTCTTATTGTTTCTTCATCGGAATCTTCTAAAGGGCTTGTAGGAATAAATAATGGAGCAAAAGGAGCTACTAAAACAGAAAATTTTGAAACAACAGATTTAATATCAGTACAAGCGCAACCAAACAATAATTATGTATTTCAAAAATGGGAAGTTGTTAGTGCTGATATAGGTTTAATTTCTGGAGATACATTTACAGACGCCTCAGGTTTCAAATTATCCAAATATGGTGATCTAACCATTAAAGCTTTATTTTTATTTAAATTTACTTTAACTAAAAAAATATATCTTGACAATAATCTTCATGATACAGAAGTCATTAATCTTACTGAATTAACCCCTGGTTCTCCTGTAGACTATTCTGTAATATTTCCTTCGGAAGCAGGTTATTTAATAGATAGAGTGACCACAAGTAATACAACTTTTAATGTAAACAACTTTGGTGATCAAAACATACAAGTTAGCCCAAATGGAGAGATATCTTTTTATTTTAGAGCAATCGATGACTATTCACTAATAATAAAGAATCAAGTTAACGATAATGCAGCCACAACAAAACAAGTATTAACTTATGACGAGCTAAATAATACGGCAACCATACCAGCCATATCGATTCCTTCTAACGAAAAATTTGATAGCTGGGAAATAACTTCTGGAAATACTTCTACATCTTTTTCAAATTTAAATAAAAATTCATGGCCCACCGCTGAAACATTATTATTAAATAACGATGTAGTTCTAACTTATAGAACTCTATCTGGTTTTATTTTCAATATAACGGCTTCATATCCTCCAGATTATGACTCAAACGTCAACCCCAAATTCATTTCTAGTCACAATTTAAAAAATCAAAGCTCTTCTAGTCCTTATTTTCTTGGAGATATTATAAGTATAAGCTCCAGCGTTCCAGCGCATTTAGAATTTGATAGCTGGACATTAGTTTCAGGTCAGTTAAATAACATACCTACTACTTTGTCGGCAGAGACCAGCATCCATTCTCAATCAACTCCTACTGTAACTTTACGAGCAAATTTAAGCTTAAAATATTATTCTTTCACTATTGTTCAAGGAGCCAACGGAAATACATCAGGCAGCTCTAATAATGGAAATTACCACGCTTTTGAAGATATAACATTAAGAGCAAATCCAAACCCTAACTATCAATTCTCAAAATGGGAATACGAAGTTTCAGCTAATAACTGGGAAAACTTTAATGCTTCAGCTCACGACACGATAAGGCTAACTGGAAATCTTAAAATAAGACCAGTGTTTACTGGAATACCTTATAATTTAATCATCACAATAAATGAACCTAACTGGGGGTCAGCCACAGGAGCTGGAACATATAACTATGATGAGATTGCAAATATTACCGCAACCCCTAATCAAGGATATAAGTTTACAAGATGGGAATTGGTTAGCGGTACACTTCCTGCAAACTTTAATACTCAAGAAGCTAACCAATCAGTAAACATAAGAGGCAATGTAGAAATACTTTTAGTCTTAGAAGCATTACCTCTGCCTAGAGACGGAGATGGTAATATATTATTTCCAATATTATCTTCAGATAGCAACAGGGGATCAGAAATAGATAGAAACATGCTTGCAATGACTAAAGATGGAGGAGCGGTAGTTCTGTCATCTTTATATGTCCCTACTATTTCAAGAATAAGAGCTGTAACAGGTACTACAGCTTCTGATAATATAATTGCAGGAACAACGGATCCTATAGCTGCAATAAGAATCTTTAATAAAGATGGCTCAGGAAATCAAATAGAGACTTTACTTACCAGCGAAGACAGTTTATCTGGATATAGTGATGATAAGGGAGCTGAAGGAATAAGTTATTTTAATTACAGCAAAAGTGTGATTGGCATGGGGTCATATCTAAAAACAGAATCAATAAAAGGCCATAAAGGCAGACTAGCTGTTTCGCCAGACGGAACAAAAGTAATGTGCGGAAATCCAGGAGATTATATAAAAGCACAAATGATTATTTCATATAGTAATCGTACAACATATACACCTTTTGGATCTACCGAGTATGGAAACCTTACTATAGGAACAGTTTCAAATATAAATAGCGACGGGGATATAGGTACACTATCAGGAACAAACGTAATTCATACCCCTAATGCTTCAGATATTGATTATACTTTTAGTAGGCAGAGCAATAAAACTTTCTTCGGGCATTCAATATGTATTGCTAAAAACTTTGTAGCTTATTCCTGCCCGAGTAGCGTAAGCGGTTATCTTCCTGTGCCTTCTTCATCATCAACCGCTACTAGGGCTTCAAATTCTGCCCCAGCTTTCTCAACTGCTGAGGTTACACCAGGAAACGCAAACGTCGTACATGTAGTCCCTACTGCTTACGCGAATAATACAGCTATAGCACAGTATGGAGAAGATGATTTTAATGACCAAGGCCATGAAAAAGGAGATTCAAATTATATAATATTTGATCTTGGTTCAAGAGATATAGGCGGTCAATCTGACGATGGATCGTTCTCTCAATTCGGAAGATCTATTGATATATCTAGAGATAGCCCAACACTGAATGCGTCTTCTGCAACAAATCCTATATTCGTAGCTATTACATCTGTATGGAAACCTTTTAATTCAGATTTAACCTATACTAATTGGACACGATCTACATCCATAACAAAAATCATAGGTGTTTATGAAGAAAACGGAACTATACAAAAGATTGGTATGGGATTAAGAGAGCCAAGTGATGCATCTTCTGTAAAGAACCCAGCTACAACGCAAGATTTGTTGGGTTATAGAGCGGCATGGAATTCGACATCATTATATGTAGACGAAGAGCCAGTAATAGATTATGGAAGAGACTATAACACAAACAGTGATTACGGAAAAAAAGTGAAGCTATCTCCAGACGGTTCAATAGCAGTTATTAGTAACTCTAGAGATTCAGATCCAACTCTGGGCACTGGAAGAACAGACAAGGCTGCTGAAGTTAAGGTATTGCTCAGAAGGCCTATAACTATAAATTATGCTTCATCAACGTATAATTGGTTTGAATACGAAAATGTTCAATCAATAACAATACCATCAAATTTTCAAATTAACGCTAATGGAAGATTGGATTTTGCTTACGATATAGCTTTTGAAGGAAACTATTTGGCTATATCTGCACCAAGTGAGAAAACAGTTTTTATTTATAAATGGAATTCTGTATCAGAGCAATTCGATTATCATAATAGAATTTACATGTCCCAGCCAAATACATTTGGGAAAGCAGTTGTTTTCGACACAAGAGAATCTGGCACTGCAACAAAAATAGCTATATCAGCAGATGAATCTTTCTTCGTACTAGACATACCTGGACCTGAATAATGGAAGAGAAACCTTGGAAATATTTATTGTTGGCCGATTGGGACATACCTTTACATACAAGTAATATAGAGGCGGTGTTACTTTTTAGAGGGAAAAATACGCCAAGATTAGGAGGTTGTGAATTTCTTTTTAATGAAGAATTAATTTTTGAAACAAGAGACTTGACAATAACTGAATATGTAGATGAAGTCCAAGGCCCTGGAAGATGGGCTTACGCAGCTTACTCGAGAGATTTCGAAGGCAGATTGACATTATGTGCAACTAATGTTGGAGTAATATATGACACACTTCAAATAATAGTAAATTCGGACCATGGTTCAGTAGTAGGGCCACTGAGAGGTTTTCCTGGAAATGTACTAGATATAGATTTAACTGTGGATTATGGTTATGTTTTTACAGAATGGACGTCAGAAGATTATACTTTTGTAGAGCCAAGTTTAACCGCCCAATCTATATTGCTTGAAAAAACTATTACAATAAATGCTAATTTCGAGCCATCCAAGTTTAATTTAACATTAAGTAGCGCAGTTGATGGAGGTCTAGTTGACGAAACTTTATCTGGATTAAAAGATTACTTATCTGACGCTCCAATAAGAGCGATTAACACCGATTCACATAATTTTACAGAATGGATAGGTATCAATATAGCAGATAAATATTCTATTGAAACTACGATAAAAATTGACAGAGACAACATGATTGCAGTCGCAGATTTTGAAGCTGTCGAATTAACTTTTGAACTAGGTGATCCAGATAATGTACCTTTTGCAATAGAAGATGATGCGATAGAAGACGAAACAGTATTTCTTGCATTAGGAGACTTTGATACTTTCTCATACGGAGAACAACTTGAAGCATCTTTTTATGTGAGTGAATATACGGATGACGACGGTGAATATGTCTTTAGGTATAATTCCGTAGAGTATGATGGGGATTATGAAGGAGTTCCTAAATATAAGATAGATGAGTTTTTATATTTAGATAATGACGGAAACGATATTAAGGATCAAATACAAGATCTAGATGAAGAATATGATGAGGAATATGGAGAATATTTTGTATATTTTACCTTAAATAAAAACATAACAATAAAGCCTGTAATATCAGAATACGACCCTTCTTAATATATTGCTTAAAAAATAAGTGTTTTAGGTGTAATATAATTACTAGGAGTAAGGATAAATGGCAATAAGAGCAAATGTTGATTTAACGGTAGATACTACGAAAGCCAAACGTAGTATGGATCGAGCTGCAAGGGAGATCAACAAAATTGTTAACAGTGTTTCAGGCAAAGATATAAGCTTTAACGTTAATGGAAAAAGCTTTACTCAGCCCTTAGGTAGAATTACTGCATCAGCTAATGAATTTACAAAATCATTAGAAGCTTCAAATGCTCGTGTTATAGCTTTCGGTGCTTCAGTTGGAATAATCAATGCAATCACCGATTCTTTTAAATTCTTAGTTGCCGAGACTATCAGGTTTGAAAAAACTCTTCAGGATATCAATGTAGTCTTAAATTCATCAAATGAACAGATCCAAAAATTCGGACAAGGCTTATTTGATGTAGCGCAAAATACTGCTCAATCTTTTAATGTAGCTGCTGAAGCAGCTCTTGAATTTTCTCGCCAAGGCTTAAGTGTTGCAGAAGTTTTAAAAAGAACTAACGACGCCTTAACTTTGACTCGTATCACGAGCCTGGATGCGGCTGAAGCTGTTTCTGGATTAACAGCAGCCGTTAATGCTTTTGGCGAAGCAGGTCTTACTACCACAGATATTATCGATAAGCTTGCAGCTGTAGACGTAAAATTTGCAGTTAGCTCTGAAGATTTAATTAATGGTCTTGAGCGAGCTGGAGCTGTTGCTATTGACGCAGGTGTTGAGCTTGATAGCTTAGTTGGAATCATAACTTCATTGCAACAAACTACTGCGCGTGGTGGTGCTGTTATTGGTAATGGACTTAAAACTATTTTCACAAGGATACAGAGGCCTGAATCAATCAGACAGTTAGAAGATATGGGGGTTGCTGTAAGAACATTAACTGGAGCAGTGCTTCCAGCCGACAAAGTATTGCAGAACATAGCAAAAAGCTTTGAAGAGCTATCTCAAAGCCAGCAATCAAATATCGTCCAGTTTGCTGCTGGAATATTTCAGGCTAATATTTTTAGGGCTGCTTTGGCTGATTTATCAAAAGCCCAAGGAATACAACAACAAGCCACAGAAATTGCGGCTAATGCAGCTGGAGAAGCAGCCAGAAAAAACGAACTCTTAAATAAAAGTATCTCCGCAATGGCCTCTCAAGCAGGAACAGGCCTAAAAGAACTTGTTGGAATCATGGGAGAACTTGCCATAAAACCAGAACTGGGAGACGTTGTAGGATTTTTTGGAGAAAGAGTAGAGGAAATGAAAAGCCTCCTAGGGGGAGGAGAAGAGGAGGGTAGCTCTTTTGCAAAAGGTATAGTCAGAGGTATTGGTAATATTTTAACTGGTCCAGGGGCAGTAGCATTTGTTGCTATTTTCGCAAAACTTTTATTTAATGTTTTTAAATTTGCTTCTGGCTCATTAAAAGACGTTTTAGGGATAGTAACCCAAAAAGAAAAAGTCAGGCAGATCGAAGAATCTATAGTTAAAGTATTAAGCTCGAATGTGCAGGTAACGCAAGCTTTGAACAGACTTGAAGGAGACAGAGTTGCGCAGGAACAATACATATTGGGAATCATAGAAGCTCAAACAAATGCGCTTGCAAAACAACAACAACTCGCAAGTAAATTAGGGCCAGCTCTTCTCAAGAGAGGTATAACTCCAGACCTTAGTTATAATAACAGGCCAGGAACATTAGTTGACATTGATGGAGATGGAAGCTTTAGGTATTCAGGCCTTTTGCCTCAAGAAAAAAATACAGAAAGAAAAGGAGCTATAGAAGGAGGTTATAGCCCTGGAAGAGTAACCAAGATGAAGGTTCCTGGAATGGGTGAGGTTATTTATAACACCGCTGAAAAAGTAAAGAATTTTGAGGGAATGAAACAGCCAGCAATTATGCCGCCACAAAGCAGTAGGGCTGGAAGAAATTACAAAAAAAATTTTTCCAACAAGCACGGCTTTGATCCTTATGCTAGTAGAGGGTTTATTCCTAATTTTTTAAAAACCCATGCTAGTCCTGGGAATACTCAAGAGTATGAACTTGAAGATTATAAAAATCTTATAGATGCGTTACATGAAGAACTTCAAGATGAAGGAACACTAACAGCGACCAGAGCCAAAGTAATATCAGAAATGGTAATGCCCAAAAAAAGGGTTAAGGTCGGAGAGGACAAGAGCACAAATCCTCCTACTATATTGACTGAAGAAACTAGGGGAGTGTCAGCTAAAAGTATAAACTATCACATAGCTAACGTTAAAAAATCTGAAGGCAAAGAAAGTCAATTCCATCGTGATTTAATGGACCATCCTGGAGGAGAAAAAGTTAAGGAAGCTCTCCAAAAAAGCGCAGAAACAAAAGGGAACACAGGATCCACCGATGTTCTTGGGTCAAGGTCAAAATTACTAATCGAAGATCCTGATGATATTCATTGGAAACAAGTAGAGATAGTTCAATTAAGTAAAACTTTAGGAGAGATCCAAAATGTATCCAAATCTCTAGAAGATTCAAGTAACAGACCAGGAGCTGCATATCAAGGAACAGAGATTACAGAAACAAAAGCTACGAAAAAAATAAAAAGTTTCAAAATAGATCCAAAATCAGGCGCAATTGTTTCTTTATTAGATCCATTAAGTAGCAATAGATTTCAATCTTCTATGGAGCGTTTCATCCCGTATGCTAATAAGGATTTTAAGCACGGTGCTTTCATGGGTAATACTATAGAAGCAGGACAAGAGCTAACAAAAGCCCTTCTAAAAAAGTTCGGCGTAGTAAGTGGTGGGGATTTTGAAGATTTTATTGTTAAGACAAAGGATCAAAAAAATGCTAACGTTGAGGTTGGGGATAGAGCCCCGCTTGACTTTACAAATCCACTTGGAGAAGCCAAAATTACATCAATTACTACTAAAGGTAATTTTAAAGATCAACATATTTTATCTAAAATACTAAGGCATGATGTAGGAAACAATCCATTACATTTTGATAATAGAGAAAACTATATACGTGCTTTTAATGGTAGACCGCTACCTTCCATTGAACTTTATCAAAGCGCATTCAAAGGTCTAATCCCTAATTTTGTAGACTACAGAACTCGTTCAGAAAAAATAAGAGATTATCTAGATGATCCAGCTAATCAATATGTAAGATTTAAAAGACCAGCAAATATAACTCCTGCGCAAATAAGTATGGCGATGAATGTTCCAGTAGGAGGTAATGTTACTAAAAAATATTCTGATAATGAAATTAAAAAAGCAATATCAGAAACAATGCAGAAAAGAAAAGATTTACAACTGGAGGGTTTTGAAAATTTAGATAATGTAGATGTAAACTCTGTACTTAAAAAATACAAGGAGTCAATAAAAGGCGGTAAATACTACGGCAATAAAGATTTAAGCTATTCTTCTGGCCTTGTCCCTAACTTCGTTGATAAAGTTCAAAACGGTGCGATCTACTACAGTAAGCCTCATAATAAGATCGTTAGAGTAATTCGCGTAGATAATGACAATAAAATCGCAAGGATCAAACATCATGAGATGCAGAAATACAAAGACGAAGAGGTCTACTTCAAGGATCTTGAAACCGTTTCTCCCGAACAGGCAAAAGAATATTTCCAGAAAAAAAGTTCGGGTCTCGTTCCTAACTTTGCACAACAAATTGGCAATACCTTATTGATGGAGCCAAGTAAATTTTTTACTTATGCCAACTCAAGCGATGTGGCTAAAGCTCTAGGGAAAGGGGTAAACTATAGAGACATTGAAAGAAAGATGGATTTAGAACAACCCGTGTCAATCAAAGCTAGTCTGCTGGATATTATAACTTCGTCTGATAAAAATAAAAAGAAACCTACTGGGGAAGAAACATTGTATGATACTTTTAATTCTTTAGCGTCAAAAGGAATCGCTTTTATAGAAAGAGATTTTCTTTTTAAACCGCTTACAAGAGGTAAAGCTAAACAAAGAAAAGGAGAATCAAAAACAGATTTCGCAGAAAGAAAAACTACTGCACAATTAAATGCGGAACAAGCTATAAGAGAAACAGCTGGATCAACTTTCACAAAATATTTATCTACATATGACCCTCAAACAAAAAAGGGAGACCCTTCTTATCCTATCGATCATATAGCAGAAGGTCTTGAGTTTCCTTCAGGAGAAACTAAAAGCGGAGAATTTATCGCCGCAAATTTAATCTCTAAAAGTTTACGCATGGCTTCTGACAGAGAGTTAACTTCATGGCTAGTATCTCAAGGTGGTACAGACAAAGGTCTTAATGAGAAAAATTTAAAAAGAGCTCAAAATCTAGCATCTCAACTAGGAATAAAAGGAACTAAAAAAAATGAATCTAAAAAACCCACTTTTGATCAAATAGACGCTGACATTTGGGGAATGAATAAAGGCTTGATACCTAATTTTGCATCAACAACTTTATATCGAGGAACTAGCCCTAGATATGCCAAAGCTGTGAGAGACATCCCAAACCCTCCACAGTTTTTATTTGATGAAATAATGGCGGCTAAAACAAAATCTGACTTTATAAAAGCTGTTAAAAAGTTAGGCATTTCTCATTCTATGGGTGCATATAGCGGAAGCTATAATGACGGAATTTATCCAGCAACCATTGAGCAAATGAGAGGGTATGAAGAAATGGATGAAAACCAAATCCTTCACGGAGGATATGTGTATCCTAGGCCTATAAGAGGAGGCTTCGGGAAGCAAGAAGGGGTTGACCTTACTCCTCGTCATCAACCATCTGGATTTGTTAGCAGAACTGTAGATAAAGATGTGGCCAGAAGTTTCGCAAAATCAATGCATCCTGGCTATGAATATGACCCAAATGAAATGGGCAATGTAGAGGAAGTCTCTGTACCTAATAAAAGAATATTCGATCAAACAAAAATTGAAAAATATATAGATAGATTTGGGCTAGAGAATGTAAAGAAAAGCTTTAAGCAAGGGATGCGCAAAGGAACCTTAAAGGACATTTATTTAAATCTCCATAAATTTCGCCCAAAAGTTCAAAGCACAGATCCATTAGATATGTTTAGTCCTAATGCTGGCGAATCAGACAGAAGCATAGGCATGACTGGTGGGTCGTTACATAGAGATGAAAAAGAAATAACTCATATCTGGTCAAAGAGATCGCCATATTTCGGAAGAAATAAAGGATTAGTTCCTAATTATGCAAGATTTCAGCGCGGACTAATCCCCAACTTTTCCAAGATGTATTGGCACAAGACAAAAAGTGGTCGGGACTACGTTTGGAAAAAAGATTTAGCAACAGCTAAACGTAATCACCCCAATGCAATCTTTAAGTCTTGGGATAAAAATCCCGATATGTATTTTGCTAGCGGAGACTTAAGTAAACCTCGATCAAACACCGCATCACTTGGATTTTCTAACCCCAATAAATTCAAGGATTTTGCTAGATATGCTGCATCACAAGGATACCCTCAGGTATATGCTGCATGGAAAAAAAGTGGTCAACTAGTCAAAAGTTCATCTGGAAGGGGAAGGGCATACGATAGAGCTGTAGGTGGAAAAGAATTACAGTATCCAAGTCAAATTTCTCTTGTTGCTTTACAAAAAATAAGCACTTCCGACTTATCTGATCTTGACCTTCGAAATCTTTATGCATCAGAAACATTTGATAATGTTGGTAACCTTGGTTTTAGCAGTGAGTTCGTCAAAAGTCCAAGCGGTTACGAAACAATTCAAGGAGGTGTTTTCGATGGTACAAAAAGAGGTACATATAAAAGAGTAGATTTATTGCCGCAAACTGGAGTTGGCCCGATACCATCAGATGTTGCTCAAAAACTCTATGATAAATTTAAAGTTAGATATGGAGCTAGTAATGGACTTATTCCCAACTTTGCCTTTGATTCAAACAGTTTCGAAAAAAATAAACGAACAAGGAACGTTCATGATCAAATGTTCGGAACGGTGGAAAGCAGAACAAAAGCTCTTCAAAACCGAAACAAACTTAACAGAGAAAAAGCTTTGCGTGGACAAGACCCCAAACTGTTTGACAAGCATTACCCTGATCCAATTTTAGGGCAAACAAGACGCAAGATAATTAACGCACCAATTGGCGGAGGAGAACGAAATGTTGCTCAAGCCATAAGAGCGTCTAAGAGAATTGAAAATTCTAAAAAAGAAGAATTAATAAAGCAAATAGGTAGTCAAAAACTTAAAGACCTAGATGAAAAATATTTAAACGAAAGAAACGAAAATAGTCATATATCAAGGTTGCGTAGGTTTGAAAAACAAAGAAAAGATCTTGAGTCAGCCGTCAAGAGTGAAAATTTTGAAAAAGCTGGACAAATTAGAAATGCAGACTTTATTGCGAATGAAAAAATTTATAATGAATATGCGAGTTATTTAGGTGCGACAAGATATTTAGATTCCGATGTTTCAGTAGCGAAAAGAGCCCAAGAAAGATTCGGAAGAGATCCTCATTCAGACTCAATGAATGACCCAAGCACCCTCGGGTATTATCCAGGTATAACAAAATCATATGGAACACCTGGTGAAAAAACTATCTACTATAATCCATACAAAACCAATTATGTCAACAAAGGCCCAAGATCGTTTAGAAGCGGTGGGTCAATACCTAACTTCTCTAGGGTAACAAGAACAATAAGAGCCCAAGAAAGAAGAGTGAGAGGGGTAAATGAATACGCAGGAGGCGGCGTAAGTGAAAAAGATAAAGACATAGCGTACAATATGTTTGATTATTTTATTTCTAAAATTTCAGGTCTTTCTAATTCTTTTGGTTTTAATAAAAGAAGGATGTCTTTAACTGGGACGCCTGACGATAGAAACTTAATCGAAACATTTAAAACTTCAGGCAAGAGCGAAAGAGATTTAATTCAAATAGCAGGAAGTCAAAGAAAACTTAGAAGTATATTAGACGACTACATGCTCGGGCATTTTGAAACTTTATTGTTAACAAAAGGAAAATTTAAAGAGGCTAAAGATCCCTTAAGAGGCCCTGTGAGTAGTGGGCTTATTCCCAACTTCGTCAAACTTAATAGAAAAAACCTATCCGACAAAGATAAGATGTCTGACAGGAAAGTATTGGTTGAAAAATGGCAAGACAAAATGGGTGAAATTGCTCCATATGTAAAGCAACTTGAAAAAGGCGGAGCTCGCATAGAAATAGATCCAATAATTAGTAAATTAAACGAGCAAGCAAACAGGATTTGGGACGAACTCCAAAAATTAAGAGATGGGCAAGATTACTATATACCTAACCTTGCAAATCCATTGCAAGAAGCAATTCACAGAGAAAAATCAGCTGGCGTACCCAGTTCAAGAATTAAAATAGAAAAAAGTTCTCAATTAAAAAGCCCAATGAACCCCATGGGCCTTGCAGTTACAAATACTCGAGATGAACCAGGTGGATTAGCCCAAGGAATAAGGAGGGCTAAAAAACAGGGCATAGATCCAAAGAGACACGGAATTGAAGTTCCAAATTTTGCTGTACCAGTAGACGGAGAAGAATTCGATAATCTCTTAAACAGCATTGTGTCAAAAGCAGAAAATTCTTTCAACGAAATAAAAGAAGCCCTTGAAGATGTCGAGCTAGGAAATTTAGCCCAAGATCTTAAAAAGAAATTTGATGACTCAATAGAAGAAGCAAAGAAAACAAAAGATACCTCAAAAGTTCTAGATATAAAAGACGAAGCTGAAACCATCAAACAAGAAGGGATAAAGAAATTTAAGAGTGAACCAAGAGTTATTGTAGGTCCTGGCTCACCTGACCAAACAGAAGAAAATGCAAATCAAAAGATAAAACAACTCTCCGAAGCAACTGAAAAATTAACTTCAAGCATAGAAGAAGCCGACGTGGAAGTGCAAAGAAACACAAAAAGCCAAGGAGATAATTTGGTTAAGCTTTTTGCACTTCAATCCGTAATTAGTACAGCAAACGGATTCCTGCAAGAATATGCAGAAAGTACTAATATGGCAGCTAGAAATATTGCTAAATTTGGATCAGCTGTTTCAGACTCAGTAGCTTCCATCATCCAAATAAAAATGCTTGGAGAGGAAATAGGAAATTTCGCACAAGGTTTAGCCGACAAACAACAGGAAGAAGCTGCAGGAGGTGCAGGAAATATTATTGAAGGTGCTGCTGGAGGAGCTGCTGCTGGAGGATTCAAGGGAAAAGCTTTTGGATTTTTAGGGAAATTTAAAAGTGCAGCTATAGCAGCGGCGTCAAAACTCGGACCTTTAGCCGCAAAAGCCGCGCTTGCTGTTGGAGCTTTTAAATTAGTAGATGGTTTATTTAAAAATTTTGT
>ENA-OSEY01000192-OSEY01000192.1-marine-metagenome-genome-assembly--contig:-NODE-192-length-45010-cov-3.823114_pt1 | contig 45010 bp, 45 predicted proteins | sample MGYA00248465_ERZ534230 | MGnify/ENA primary metagenome ERZ534230 (study PRJEB26409, sample SAMN06344110) | marine metagenome | isolation source: Sea water from surface | place: Atlantic Ocean:Southern... | reverse complement strand
TTTACTGATTGTCTTTGGCCAAATTTTGATGAAGTGGAATTTGATAAAGCTATAAAATATTTTCTAAATACCACAAGAAAGTTTGGTGGGTTAGTCAATATTGATGATTATAAGAGTAATGTTTGAGCGTTTTCTTACCGGTACAGCACTAATCTTTTTTGTCTATCTATTATTATTTTATACAAATACCTATATTTTTTACAGCATTCTATCTTTGTTGTTTGTATACGCATTTTATGAATGGTTATCGATGACTGATATTACAAATATTAGAAAAATTTTATATCTTCTATTTTTAGCATTCAGCATGCTTATCTTATATATCTATATTACTCCTGAACTTTTGATATTTATATTTTATCTATCCATTATTTTCTGGATAATCATATTAATTTTGTTGAAAAATTATAAGCTTTTATTGAATCTAATGCTTCGTAACTATCTTAGCATCGGGTTATTTATATTTTTAACATCTTGGTTATGCGTCATTAGTTTGAATAATTTGGATAATAAACTATATTTTGAATTATCTTTATCTTCTGATAATCTTGATTCCGTTACTGCCTATCATTTTTTATTTATAATTATATTGATATCATTATCTGATATCTCAGGCTATCTTATTGTAAAAAAATTTGGCAGAACTAAACTTATCGAAACTATAAGCCCCAACAAAACTACCGAAGGTTTTATAGCGTCAATAGTCATTCCAACAGCGATATTTTATATATATTTTATCGTAATACTATCTTATCCATTTTTCATATTAGATTTAGTCTTCGTGATATTATGTTGTATATTTTGTACAGTAGGTGATTTAGCAGTAAGCTCTTATAAAAGAGCATTTTCTGTTAAAGACTCAGGGAATTTTTTACCGGGCCATGGTGGTCTATTAGATAGACTAGATAGTTACTTGCCTACAGTTTTTATTTATAAGTTTTGGATGTTTTTATAAAAAATGGATATAATTATATTAGGATCTACTGGAACAATTGGCAGGAATACTCTAAAAGTAATAGATTCCTCGGAATCGAATTATAAAATTTTTGGACTTACCGCTAAATCAAGCCTAAAATTATTAGCAAAACAAATTTGTAAATATAAGCCTAGTTATGCGGTTGTTGAAAAAAAATCCGATATTCAAAAAATTAAATCTCTTTGTGGAGATTATTCAAAAAAGTTAAAAATCCTCCATGGGAAAGAGGGATTATGTAGACTAGCATCTTTTAAAAAGGGAAAATGTTTAGTTTCAGCTATATCAGGTGCAGCAGCATTAGAACCTACGTATATTGCAGTCAAAGCAGGTAAAAAAGTTTTATTAGCTAATAAAGAAGCTCTCATTATGTCAGGTGATTTACTCTTACGCGAGGCAAGAAAAACTAAATCTTTAATCATACCAATTGACAGCGAACATAATGCCCTTTTGCAAATAATAAGTATATTTGGTCTAAACTATATCCATGGCAAAAAAAGCTTACCACAAAATATTGATAGTATCTCATTGACTGCCTCTGGAGGACCTTTTCTTGGATATAATAATAGAATGTTATCTCAAGTAACGCCTAATCAGGCTATTAAGCATCCTAATTGGAAAATGGGTAAAAAAATTTCTATTGATTCTGCTACTATGATGAACAAGGGTTTAGAAGTTATTGAGGCATCCCTTCTTTTCAATATCAATCCAGATAAAATTAATGTTTATATCCATCCCCAAAGTCTCATCCACGCACTTATTACTTTTTATGATGGCTCAACTCTCTCACATATAAGCTATCATGATATGAAGATTCCAATTAGTTACGCACTTAATTGGCCTAACAGACAGAGATTATCCAAGAAAATGAACAATTTGAATGGTACATACGAACTTCGAAAAATTAAAAAAAGCGAGTATCCATGCTATGATTTGTGTATTGAGGCATTAAAAATCGGTAAAAATGCCACAACTATAATAAATGCAGCTAATGAAGTAGCTGTTGAATATTTTCTTCAAAATAAGATCAAATTTACTGACATACCAGTTATAATTAAGTATATTTTAAAACAGTCTAAAATAAGGAATATCTCAAATATATCGGATATTCTCAAGTATGACATCGAAACCAGGAATTTGACTGAAGAATTAATAAGGACAAAATGGAAATAATTCAGAGTATTATAGGTTTTTTTATTGCAATTGGAATACTTGTCACTTTCCATGAGTATGGACATTTTATCACTGCTAGACTATTCAATGTTACTGTTCTAAATTTCTCAATTGGCTTTGGTAAATCTATTTACAAATATCAACCTAGAAGTAGCAACACAGAATACTCAATAGGATTAATACCACTTGGTGGATATGTAAAGATGTTGGAGTCAGATGAACTAGAGAAAATTGATAAAAAAAATGAATTTTTTGACAAAGAGTTCTGTTTTGATAAACAGAAAGTTTGGAAAAGATTTCTTATTGTAGCTGCTGGACCGGTCTTTAATCTAATATTGGCTTTTTTATTTTTTATTTTTGTTCATATGAATGGTATGAATGGACTGAAACCTTTGGTCGGTTCATTTGGTGATTTAAAGGATCCTATTTTTGATAATAATTCAATTGTTGAAATTACAGAAGTAAATAATATTGAAACTAAACGTTGGCAAGATGTAAGAGTTGAAGTTCTTAATGCTGTAGTAGAAGGAGACAAAAAAATAGATTTTCTTGTCAGATCTAATACTGGTGAACGAAAAATCTTATCAGTCAAGGTAAATGAGGATATTCTAAAAAAAGATGGTGATGTCATTAAAAATATAGGAATTGTCCAAATGAATCCTGAACTTTCTACTACGATATCTTATGTGCAGAATAATTCTCCTGCATCATTGGCAGGTTTTCAAATTGATGACGAAATAATATCAATTGATGATTCTCCCGTTAGAACTTGGAATGAGTATGTCCAGATTATTCATAATAATCCCGGGAATATTCTTCAAGTGGGTATCCTCAGAAATGATGAAAGAATTGATTTAATTTTAGTCCCATCACTTAAAGATATTAATGGTAAGAAAATTGGTTTTGCAGGAATATCACCCACTAGGAAAAATCTTGATATGTATAAAGTGAATGTAAAATACAATTTCATAGATTCTATTAATAAATCAGTTGCTTTGACTGTCGATTACACTGTCTTGACTTTAAAGATGATTATAAAACTATTTACAGGTCAAGCTAATGTAAATAATTTGAGTGGACCGCTAAGTATAGCTGAATTTTCAGGTAAATCTCTCTCGATGGGATTAGTTTATTTTGTGTATTTAATGGCGATTTTAAGCATAAGTCTTGGTGTATTGAATCTATTGCCAATCCCACTTCTTGATGGCGGACATCTAGTATACTACACATTTGAGATGATATCAGGTAAGCCGGTATCTCTTAAAATTCAATTAATTGCACAACAAATTGGCATTATCATTCTTTTTGGAGTGATGATATTAGCTTTCTATAATGATTTTTTGAGAATATTTAAGTGACAGAGTTTTTTAAGAGATATTTTTTTATATTTTTTCTTATAATATCATGTGATATCAATGCTGAAGATATAAAAATATCCAACATTATTATTCAAGGTAATAATCGAGTATCTAATGCAACTGTATTAAATTATGCAGAAATAAATGAGGGAGATATTATTCAACAGGAAAATATTCAGAATATTATTAAAAAACTATATGAAACTGGATATTTTGATGATATTGAAGTAGTACTGAATTTTAATGACCTTGTAATAAAACTGCAAGAGAGGCCTATTATTTCCGATATTGTAATTGAAGATAATAATATAATTGAAGATGAGGATATACTTAATGCATTAGAGAATGTTGGTATAACAAGATCAAGGCCATTTGATAGAAATATCTTTGATAAAGTAGAACAAGAACTTGTCAGATTATATTTTGACAGAGGAAGATATAATGCGAAAATTCAAACTAAGATTAATACGCTAGAGAGAAACCGTGTATCAATTAATCTTCAAATTAATGAAGGAGAAGCTAGTCGCATAAAAGAAATTAATATTATTGGAAACTCTGCTTTTTCTACCAAAAAACTTAAAAGTTTAATGAATTCAGGTACAAAATATTTTTTCATGTTTTGGTCTGACAAAGATGTCTATTCAAACTCAACTTTAAAAACTGATATAGGTAAAATAGAAGACTATTATTTTAACAGAGGCTATATTCGTTTTAGGATTTTGTCTAATCAAGTTAATTTGTCTAATAATAATAAAGATATCATTATTACTATAAATGTAGAAGAAGGTGAAAAATACGAATTTGGTGACATAAAACTCTATGGTAATACGATATTAGACTCTACAGAAGTAAAAAAATATGTATCTCAAATTCTCTTACCAAAACAAACTTTCTCTAGAAGACAAATTCAGCAGGCTGAAGAATTGATGAAAAATATGTTTGGTGAAAAGGGTTATGCATTCCCTGAAATCATTTCTGCCCCAATCATTGATGATGAGACAAGGATTGTTGATGTTGAATTTAGAGTTACTCCTGGTAATAGAAGTAAAGTAAGAAGAATTACAATTTCTGGAAATGATAGTACTAATGATGAGGTATATAGAAGAGAAATTAGGCAAATGGAGTCTGCTATTCACAAACAGTCAGCAATTGATCGATCAAAGATAAGATTACAGCGTCTAAAGTTTGTTGATAATGTTGAAGTTGTCAAAACAAGGGTCCCTGATAGTTCGGATGAAATCGACATCACTTTCAAGATTACCGAGAGAAAAGCTGGTGAATTCCGTGTTAGTGCTGGTTGGTCTGATACCGATGGAGCTGTCTTTGACATTGATTTAAAACAAGATAATTTTTTAGGTGGTGGAAATAATATTGCTGTAAAAGCTTCTAGAAGTAATGTACAAACCTCCCTAAGATTATTTTTGACAGATCCATATTATACTATGGATGGGGTAAGTAGGACTACGAATTTAATTATAAGTCAAACTGATGTAAGCAGTACTTCTACAGCTTCTTATTTGTCTGATACTTTTGCAGGAGGTGTAATGTATAATACACCATTGTCAGAAACAGAATCATTTGGTCTTGGATATGACGTGAGTCTCACGCAATTTACAACTACATCAGGTTCACCGATCATAGTTACTCATCATTTAGATGATCATGGTTCTGATTCATTAGGAGTTATGTTAAAAGCAGAGTATATTTCAGATACTAGAAACAGAACGAGATTTGCGGAAACAGGAATACTAAATAGATTTTCAAGTAATTTGTATCTTGCAGCTGAGGGTGCATCGTATGTAACTGCAAAATATGATACGGAATTTAATGTGCCATATGTGGTTGATATTTTTGGTTTTGATTGGAATACAGTTTTTCAAACTAAAACTATTGTAGGAGTTGGCGCAGGATTGGGAAGTGCCACATCAATGCCATTTTATGCAAAATATTTTGCTGGAGGCAATAGAACCGTACGCGGATTTAAAGCATCTAGTCTAGGTCCACTAACGTATAATGCGCCGAGGGGAGCTAACACATGTGCGGCACTTCAGGTTCCAGGTAAATTTATAAAATGTGATGCAGTAGGTGGAGATTTTCTTACCGTTTTACAATTTGACTGGTTATTTCCACCGCCACCTATACTTGCTGAAGATACAAGAAATATCAGAACATCACTTTTCTTTGATGTTGGTCAAGTGTTTGAGAAAATGAATGATTTCGACTACAATGAGTTAAGAGCTAGCTATGGTGTACAATTCAATGTTATGACACCTGTAGGAGGTGTATCTGTGGGTATTGCAAATGCACTTCGTGAGAAAGAGGGAGACGATTTTCAGGCAGTCATATTTAGATTAGGAGGTAATTTTTAAATATGAAATTATATAAAGCATTACTATCGACATTACTATGTGTTTTGGTATTTATCCCAACATACTCCTATGCTGAAATGAAAGTAGGTATTGTTAATCTAGGTAGACTGCTAAACGAAGTACCTATGTACACCGAAGCTAGAGAGAAGATAAAAAAACAGTTTGATCCTCGTGCTCGTAATTTAAAGACGCTAGAAAAAGAGTGGAATACACTTAATGATAAGTATCTCAAAAATGAAGCAGTTATGTCTGACTCAGAAAAGAAATCATTGGTAGAGAAAATTCAAAATATAGAGACAAAATTTAGAACAGGCCAAGAAAAATTACAAGTTGATTTGGAGCAGACTCAAAGATCTGAATTTAGCAAAATTGAGAAAATCGTTAATGATGCAATTACGGAATATGCAGAATCTAATGATTTTGATATCATTTTAAGAGCTGATGGTACTACACTGTACGCAAAAAAATATATAAATATTACTGAAGATATAATTTCTAAACTTCAATAATGAAGCTTAATAGAGAATATAGTATAAAAGAAATTGCGGATTTATATCATTGTAGTTTAAGTTCCAATATTGATTATAAATTTAATTCTATCTCCAGTATTAATAAGATAGAGAATCACTCATTAGTTTATATCTCTGATAAAAGACATCTTGCCAAATTAGATTCAAATATTGACTGCGCAATACTTATAGCTAAGGATATTTCTTTGAATACTAAAAATGCTCGTATTATATGTGATAATCCCTTGTTTGTTTTCTCTAGATTCTTGTCTGATTATATTGATAACAATAAAATTGAGTTTTTTACACCGTCTTCTGGTAAATTAAAATATCCATCTTCAACAACTATATATCCAAACGTTTCAATTGGATCTTCAGTTGAGATTGGTGATAATTGTATAATTTATCCTAATGTATCCATATATGATAATTGCAAAATAGGAAATAATGTCATAATTCAAAGTGGCTGTGTCATTGGTTCTGATGGATTTGGCCTGGTAAAAGATGAGAGCAATTTTTGGTTTAAAGTTCCCCAAATTGGTGATGTAATAATTGAGGATAATGTAGAGATAGGTGCAAACTCAACTATTGATCGAGGCGCTATTGATAGTACTATTATTCGCAGGAATGTTAAAATAGATAATCAGGTTCAAATTGCTCATAATGTTGAGATAGACGAAAATACTGCAATAGCTGCCTGTGTAGGAATTGCGGGTAGCACAACAATTGGAAAAAATTGTACTATTGGAGGAGGTTCTGGTATCAATGGACATATTCAAATTTGTGATGATGTTCATATTAATGGAATGACAATGGTTACTAAAAGTATTAGCGAAGCAGGAAGTTATGCTTCAGGAACTACGGTTCAAAAAGCAAGTATATGGAGAAAAAATCAAGCTAGATTTAAAAATCTCGATCAAATTGTAAAAAAAATTAATATTGAGGAAAAAAATAATGAGTAATAATGATATAAGAAACTACCTTCCGCATAGATACCCTTTTTTGTTAATTGATAAAATTCTAGATTTTAAAAAACATGATTCTCTGAGAGCTCAAAAGAATGTTTCGAATAATGAGCCATGTTTTCAAGGTCATTTTCCAGATTATCCTGTCTTTCCTGGTGTTCTTATTCTTGAAGCTATGGCTCAAGCTACAGCACTATTAGATTTTAAGAGTAACAATCGTGACAGAGAGAACTTACTATACTATTTTGTAGGCATTGATAAAGCTCGTTTTAAAAAACCTGTATTTCCTGGTGATATTATGATCATTGATGTGAATTTAATTCAAAGTAAAAAAGATGTTTATAAATTTGATGCGAGTTGTAAAGTCGACGATATTATTGTTTGTTCTGCTGAACTATTAGGTGCTATTCGAGACAAAAATGATACATGAAACAGCAATAGTAAGTGATAAAGCTAATATAGATTCATCAGTTTCAGTTGGTCCTTATTGTATAATTGATGAAAATGTAACTATAGGACCGAATACAATTCTTGAGAGTCATGTTGTTATAAAAAAAAATGTGGTAATAGGTAATGGTAATCATTTTTATCAATTCTCATCTATTGGAGAGCAACCACAAGATCTTAAGTTTAAGGGCGAAGACTCTCTATTAATCATTGGCAATAATAATATATTTAGAGAGTATTGTACTTTAAATCGAGGAACAAAAGAGGGTATTAATAAAACTCAAATAGGGTCGAATAATTTGTTCATGGCTTATACTCATGTTGCCCATGATTGCGTGATAAAAGATCATTGTATTTTCTCAAATGCAGCTTCTTTAGCCGGACATGTGATAGTTGGTGATTATGTATCTTTGGGTGGATTTACACTTGTTCATCAATTTTGTAATATTGGTGATTATGCATTCAGTGGATTGGGTACAGTTATCTCTAGAGACGTAACTCCTTATACACTAATAGCTGGAAATCACGCTAAAGCTTACAAAATTAACACTGAAGGTCTAAAGAGAAAAGGCTTTGATAGTGATCTCATTGTAGCGCTTGAAAAAACTTTCAAATTATTTATAAAGTCTAAAAAAACTAGAGAAGAAGCTACTATTATATATAATAATTATAATTTCAATTACAATGAGACAAAGTATTTTTTTGACTTTTTAAGAAATAGTTCAAGAGGAGTCACTAGATAGTATCTCTTCTACTAATATTGCCAAATTTGATGATGCGCCACTTTTTAGTTTTGCTCTGATTTTTGAAAAATTAATCTCCATTTCCTCTCTATATTGTTCGTCATGATCAATTTTTTCTATTTCAACCATTATGTCAATTTGATCGTTATAATCCGGTTGAATAAATTCTTTAACTACTTGATGCATTCCCAGATTTTCACCAAGTATAAGATTAACTAGACCAATATACTTTATCTTTACTAGTTTTCTCATCAACATGTATGTTATTGGCGATAATCTATAGACTATTATCATGGGTATGCCCATTAATGTAAGTTCTAATGTTACTGTTCCCGACGCCGTAATTGCTTTTTTACATTGTTTTACAGAATTTAAATCTTTCCCAGAGCAAAGCATACTATGAAACTGATCTGGCAACATATTCATAATTATTTTTTTACAAGTTTCATTAGAATAAAAAATCTTAATATTCTTATACTTGTCAATTGTGTTCTTGCTTTGTTTTATACAATCAAGCATTGTAAAAAGATTATTCTTAATTTCAGATTCTCTACTTCCTGGAAATATTCCAATATCAAATTTTTTTTCATTATAATCGATGTTTGATAGAACAAGATCTTTATTTTCTAGTAACGGATGTCCTACATAGTGAACGTTTTTCATATGCGCATCAAAGATTTTTTTTTCAAAAGGTAAAACAACAGCCAAATGATCTACTACTCTGGATATTTTAGTTATTCTTTTTTTTCTCCAAGCCCATACTTGCGGCGCAATGTAAAATAATACTGGAATATTAAGTTGTTTTGCATATTCTGCAATTTTAAGATTAAACTCAACATAATCAACTAAAACTATTAAATCTGGTTTATTATTTTTTAGATTATCCTTCACTATTTTCATAGCTTTCTTGATAGTAAAATATTTTGAAATTACCTCAATAATTCCAACAACTGAAATTTCTTCAGAGTCAAAAATTATTTCAACATCTTCCTTTTTTAATTCATTTTGACCAACACCTCTAAAAATAAGATTAGGATTAATTTTTTTATGTTCTCTCACATATCTTGCTGCGTGTTGATCTCCTGATGATTCTCCAGCTATTATGAAAATATTTTTTTTCATTTGAATGAATTCAAAATATTTGATATGTATTCCGCATCTCTAATATCCATTTCAGGATACATTGGCAAAGATAGACATTCATTTGAGACTATCTCACAGCATTTCAAATTTAATTTCTTATAATTATTTTTAATAGCGCTGATTTTATACATCGGCTGAGGATAATATATAGAGCATGGAATTCCATGATTATTTAAATGCTTAATTAACTTATTTCGATTTTTAGTTCTAATTGTATATTGGTTATATGTATGAAATGCTTTTTTCTGCTGAAATGGAACCATTATCTTACTATTATCTATGGTATCTGAATATACTTTAGCTAAAGCCCTTCTTCGATTAATATATTTTTTTATATATTTAAGCTTTACAAGCAGTATCGCTGCTTGTATTTCATCTAATCGAGAGTTGTATCCAATATATATATGTTTATTTCTCTCTAATCCTCCATGATTTCTAAGCATTTGTAATTTTTTTGCGTATTGACTACTATTTGTTGTGATGATACCTCCATCTCCATAACATCCAAGATTTTTAGTTGGAAAAAAGCTGAAACAACCAAAATCACCAAACGTTCCTGTTTGTTTATTATTAAATTTTGCTCCAAATGATTGAGCACAATCCTCTATTAATTTAAGTTTATTTTTTTTACATATTTTTTTAATTTCTGCCATATTACATGATTGACCAAATAGATGTACTATCAGTAAAGCTCTAGTTTTTCGAGTTATAACATTTTCAATTTTTTTATGATTTATATTATACGTATGCGGATTGATATCAATAAATATAGGTTTAGCACCAACATGAATTATGGCTTCTATAGTAGCGAAATATGTAAAAGGAGTCGTTATTACTTCATCACCTTCATTAATTCCTTGAGCTTTTAAACTTAGTATTAGAGCATCTGTCCCAGAGTTACAACTGATTGCATAATTTATACCAAGGAACTTGGCTATTTTATTCTCAAGCGACTTAACATTTTTCCCAAGTATGTATTGTCCAGACTTAAGAACTTTATCAATATCTTTTTTAATATCCTTCGAGATTACACTGTATTGTTTTTGTAAATCAAATATTTTAATAGATTTCATAATTTTTTTGATATAGCGGCAGCAAGTTTTAAGGCTTCCATACCTTGAATCCCATCAACCAACGGTTTTTTATTCATTCTTATCGAATTGATAAAATCTATAATTTCATCATTTAATGCATCAGTTTTTTTATAATTATACTCTAATGTCTTGAATAATTTGCTAGATTTTTTTTTAACTTTCTCAACTATTTTTAACTTTGGTTGAAGAAAATCTAATGATAAATACTTGTCTTTCTCAAAAATTCTTATTTTTCTCTCGCTTTTTTGACTAATTCTGCTTGCTGTTAGATTCGCAATAGTTCCATTAAAAAACTCAAGTCTTGCATTAGCAATATCAATTTTATTGGTGATGATGCTTTTCCCAAATGAGGATATCTTTTTTATTTTACTAGGAACAAGAGAAGTAGTAATGTCTATATCATGAATCATAAGATCATATACAACATTTACATCAGTCGACCTGGGATTGAATTGTGCTAATCTATGAACTTCTATAAATAGTGGATTTTTTATCAAACTTGAGACTTTTCTGATTACCGGATTGAACCTTTCTAAATGACCTATCTGTATAGTCTTTTTATGTTTTTTTGCTAGATTTATCAATTTTTTTGCTTCACTCACTGTCTGCGTCATTGGTTTCTCAATTAATACATGTTTATTTTTCTCAATAAAATAACGCGCAATTTCATAATGATTTACTGTTGGAGTGACTATTGAGACTGCATCTACATCATTAACGATTTCTTTATAGTTTGTGCTTACATTATATTTATCTTTATAGTTTTTAAGATTTTTAATATTTTTATCAATCAACCACACTAATTGACAGTCTTTATTCTTTTGAAATTTTTCTAAGTGAAATTTACCTAAATATCCTATCCCTATGACTCCTATCCTGATTTTTTGTTTTTTCATATAAGTAAATTTTGGTTTTTTTTGCTATATTGAATATATAATAATTATATAGAGTGCCGTATTTATGACAAGCCAAATTTATGCAGGCGTAGATGAAGTAGGCAGAGGATGTTTGGCAGGTCCTGTAGTCTCTGCTGCTGTAATCCTCAAAAAAGAGATTGATCGCAATATACTAAAGGATTCAAAGAAGTTGTCAGAGAGAAAACGTATATTAATAGCTGATTATATTCTAAATAATTCATTATCCATAGGAATTGGAGTATGCTCTAATTATATAGTTGACGACCTCAATATTCATAATGCATCGTTGTTAGCTATGAAAAGGGCTATTATGAATCTAACAATTATGCCTTCTCAGGTTTTAATTGATGGGTTATTTGCTCCGCATGTTGACGTAGAGACTTCAACCATAATTAAAGGAGATGAGAAAATACCAGAAATTTCTGCCGCAAGTATAATAGCTAAAGTTTTAAGAGATAATTATATGGCTTATCTAGATAGAATAGCTTTTGGCTATGGGTTCTCTAAACATAAAGGCTACGCAACCAAAGAGCATGTGTTGGCACTTGAGCTTCTTGGTCCTTCTATCTTTCATAGATTCAGCTTTAAACCAGTTTGCGAGTTATAAATAAGTATGAAAAAGTTATTTACTCATCTTAATCTCAGATCATCATATTCACTAGTAGATAGCACAATAAACCTCAACAGTCTTATCAAGAGAGCAAAATCACAAAAAATGTCCACTTTAGCGTTGACAGATTTTACTAATATATTTAACTTAGTGAAATTTTATCAAAAATCGATAGAGAATAAGATTAAGCCTATTTTGGGTTGTCAGATTCCTTTGATGGAGTTTAACAACAAATATCAAAATCCTTATATTACATTGTTGTGTAAAAACTATGACGGATATAAAAATATGATAAAAATATTATCAGATGCTCATGTAAATTCAGATAATAATCTTTCTACAACTTCAATCAAGAAACTATCAAAATTTAGCGAGCATTTAATTATTCTTTCTGGAGGAAGAGAAGGGATTATAGGAAGAAATTTGCTACAAGCGGATCTATCTTCTATTTATCCTCATATTGAGAATTTAAAGAGTATCTTTAATGATAATTTATATATAGAAATTCAGAATCTTTCATTTACTGATGAGTATAATTATAAATCAAAATGTGTTGAGCTTGCTGAAAAATTTGAAGTGCCTCTTGTAGCAACTAATGCAGTAAGATTTATCGAAAAAGATGATTTTCGAACTCATGAAGTCAAAGTATGTATCAATAAAAAAATTAAACTCGAAGAGAGGGGCGATCAACAAGACTATACGGAAGAGCAATATTTAAAATCTTATGATGAAATGAATCTGCTATTTGATGACTTTCCTGATGCCTTAGAAAATGTATCTGAGATAATAATGAGATGTAATACTCACATACCTATCAATAATACTGATTATCTTCCTATATATAGTCCGCCTAAAAATTTTAATGTTGATACTTATTTTACTCATAAAGTTGAACAAGGTATGAATAAGATTTTATCTTCTGTATCTGATACCGATAAACTTAAATATAGGGAGAGACTTGAGACAGAAACAAATGTGATCACAAAAATGGACTATGTCAGTTATTTTTTAATTGTCCATGAGTTCATCTCTTGGGCGAAAGATAATGATATCCCGGTTGGCCCAGGACGTGGCTCAGGTGCCGGTTCCCTTATAGCATATGCGCTCGGAATAACCTCTATCGATCCCATAAAGCATAATTTACTTTTTGAGAGATTTCTTAATATTGAGAGAGTATCACTGCCGGATTTTGATATAGATTTCTGTAAAAATAACCGACAAAAAATTATTGATCATATTACTGATTTGTATGGAGCTAATAAAGTTTCTCAAATTATTACTTATGGAACATTGATGGCAAAACAAGCAATAAGAGATGTTGGAAGAGTCATAGGTTTACCATATTTGTATGTTGATAGAATTGCTAAAATGATTCCTTTTTCTGTAGATATAACTATCGATGAGGCAATCAAACAAAACAAAGAGTTAAAAAAGGAATATGAGTCAAAAGAAGAGGTCAAAACCCTCATTGATCTCTCTAAAAAACTTGAGGGTTTACCTAGAAATCCAGGTAAACATGCTGCTGGTATTGTCATTTCTCCAGATGTTATCGATAAATTTGTTCCACTATATAGAATTGAGGAGAGCAATGAATTAGTGACACAATTTGATAAAGATGATATTGAGAAACTTGGTTTAGTAAAGTTTGATATTTTAGGATTAAGAACACTAAGTATTATAAAAAAAACAATTGAGGATATAAAAAATATTAAAGGAGATATAGTTAATTTGGAAACAATAAGCATGACTGATAAAAATGTCTTTAAACTTATGCAAAATAAACTTACAACAGGAGTTTTTCAACTAGAATCACCAGGAATGAAAAGATATATGGGGCAATTAAAGCCAGATTGTTTTGATGATATTGTTGCATTAGTAGCCCTCTATAGACCGGGTCCACTCGGTACAAATATGGTTGATGATTTTATTGAAAATAAACATGGTAAAAAGATTGTTTATGAACACCCTCATTTAGAACCTATACTTTCAAGTACTTATGGTCTTATCTTATACCAAGAACAAGTAATGGAAATAGCAAAAACACTAGCAAATTATACTCTTGGTGAAGCAGATATACTTAGAAGAGCAATGGGTAAGAAGAAGAAAAAAGAAATGGAGACACAGAGAAAAAAATTTATTGATGGGGCAAAAATTAATAAAATAGATTTTAATATCGCTGAGTCTATATTTTCAAAAATGGAGAAGTTTGCAGGATATGGTTTTAATAAATCACATTCTGTAGCATATGCATATATCTCGTATCAAACTGCATTCCTTAAAACTTATTATCCATCAATATTTTTAGCTTCTGCATTATCCTCAGATATGGATAATACAGATAAGATATTATCACTCACAGATTCTAGTTCAGAACATGGGATAAAAATTATTCAACCTTCTATAAATAATTCTGAATATTCTTTCGTCTCTTTAAGTGATACCGAGATTATTTTTGGATTGGGAGCAATAAAAGGCGTCGGTTATAATGCAGCAGAACATATTATTCAGGAAAGATCAAAAAATGGTAATTATAAAAATATTTTCGATTTTTGTGAGAGGGTTTCGCATAATATCATTAACATCGGTACTATGGATGCTTTAATATACTCTGGTGCATTCGATGATTTTGATTGTAGTCGATATGTGCTAAAAGAGCTTTTAAATAAAGCAATCTCTTACGGAAACAATAAACAAAATAATAAACAACTTGGACAAAAAGATTTATTCTCATCAGATTCATCTGCAGATGATATAGAGTCACTTATTGATCTAGATAATTATCAAATAATTGAAACAAGAGAGCAGAGATTACAAAGTCTATCTGATGAAAAAAGGGTAATAGGTTTGCATTTAAGCGGACATCCGATAAATGAATATAAAGCTGAAATATCATCTATGTCAATAAAGCCAATTCTTTCATATATATCAGACTTTCAGACTCAATCCTTAATTCCAACAGATAACATAATTTTATGTGGAGTAATTACCAAACAACGACTTCAGAAGATTGGTAAAGATAAGTATATCAAAATTTTAACCGTAGATGACTCATCATCAAGAATTGAAATAATCTTGTATTCAGAATCGATAGAGACTAATCAAGAAACTATCATTGATAATCAATTATATTTTATAACTGGTCAATTATCATTCGATGATTATAGTGGTTCACTCAATATGAAAGCTTCTTCAATTATGGATTTAGAAAAAACTCGTACTCGATATTCAAAAGGTATAGAGTTATTAATTAAAGAAAGCAAAACAAATGATGATACATTAGAGAAATTATCATCAATCCTTGAACCTCATAAAAATGGTAAATGTCCTGTAATAATTAAATGTGTAAGCAATAATCATGTTGTTCCAATGAAACTAAATAATGAATGGCATATAAATCCAACTACAGACATTATCGATAATTTAGGTGATTTACTTGGAAGTGAAAATATTATCGTGAAATATCATTAGTGATTTCAGCCTATTAGTTTATAATTATTAAGAATGAATGAATATGATCCAAATTATCTTGATTTTGAACAACCGATCTTAGAACTTGAAGCTAAGATCAAAAAAATTCATGATGATCCTGAGAAAACAGCCAAAAGTGACAAGACTCTCGATAAATTACAAATAGAACGCGATAATTTAATTAGTAAAATATTCAATAATTTATCGGACTGGCAGATTTCACAAGTAGCAAGACACCCACTTAGACCTCACACATTAGATTATATTCCAAATATTTTTGATAATTTTACTGAGCTTCATGGAGATAGAATGTTTGGAGATGATTCAGCTATTGTCACTGGTCTTGCAACTATAGATAATTATAAGTTTGTACTGATAGGACATCAAAAAGGTAGAGATGCTAAGGAGAAAGTAAAACGTAATTTTGGAATGTCTAAACCAGAAGGTTATAGAAAAGCATTAAGAGTAATGAGGTTGGCGGAAAAATTTAATTTACCAATTTTAACTTTTATCGATACTCCGGGAGCTTACCCGGGTATTGATGCAGAATCTAGAAATCAAAGTCAAGCAATTGCCGAGAATTTATATGTAATGTCAAATTTAAAAGTTCCTATTATATCTGTTGTAATAGGAGAAGGAGGCTCTGGTGGAGCATTGGCAATCGGTATAGCTGATAGACTATGCATGTTACAGAATAGTATATATTCTGTAATTAGTCCTGAAGGTTGCGCGTCAATACTCTGGAAAGATTCAAAAAAAGCTTCACATGCAGCTGAGGCATTGTGTATAACTTCGAATAAACTTCTTAAATTTAATTTGATTGATAAAATTATTCCTGAACCGCTAGGTGGAGCTCACCGAGATATAGTAGCGACTAGTTCTTCGTTGAAAATGAATATCCTCTCAATAATTGATGAATTAAATAATTATCCTGTAGATCAGTTATTATCTGAAAGACATAATAAAATCCAATCATATGGTGAGTTTGAAGAATAATTTATTAGAAAATCATTGTTTAAATTTTTTTAGTGATTTGCCATACCGCAAACTTATCCTAGCTTATAGCGGCGGTATTGATTCTTCTGTTTTACTTGAATGTATTTTAAATATTAAAGATAGATTAGGTATATCATTACGAACAATTCATATTAATCATAATTTAAATAATTTTTCGAATCAATATCAGGATCACTGCGAGACAATAGCGAGACAAAAAAATATTTGCCATAATAATTTTAATGTTTTTTTAGATAATACGAGTAATTTAGAAGAGAAGTGTCGAGAGCTTAGATATAATGAATTATCGAAAAATTGTAGGAAAGATGAAGTTATTATTTTAGCGCATCATCTTGATGATCAGATTGAGACCTTCTTAATCAGAATGTTTAGAGGATCATCTATCAAAGGCATGTCTGCTATGAGTAATATTACAGTTATAAATAACGTAATTTTATTGAGACCATTATTAAATATCAAAAAAGAGGATATTATTACATACTCTAAAAAAAACTCCATATCATATATTGAAGATATAACTAATGTTGACGAAACACATGATAGAAACTTTATTAGAAAAAATTTGTTACCATTAATAAAAAAACGATGGACCTCAATAGAGAAAAGCATTCATAATAATACGTCAATATTTTCAATTCAGAATCAATTTCTTAATGATCAAGCCTGTATGCTTCTTGAGAGTTGTAGTGAAAATAATCTTGAAAGTCTATGTATTTCTAAAATTAAAAAACTAAGCTATTCGGCGCAAGTAATCATAATTCATCACTGGGTTTTTCAGTTAAATCAAACTATTTTAAATTTAAGACAAATACATGAAATTATAAAATTTTTTGATGCAACTAACGATAAGAATCCTTTATTTGAGTTTAATAATGTAAGGATTACAAAAAATCGTGATTGGTTATTAATCAAGCTGCAAACGTGAATATGTCTATATTTTTCATACTATTTCGTCTATAATCTATGTAGTTGAATATGACAAGATACGTTTTTATTACTGGCGGCGTTGTATCTTCCCTGGGCAAGGGTATAGCCGCAGCCTCCCTTGGTTCTTTATTCAAACTTCGTGGTTTCAAGGTATCTCTTCAAAAACTTGACCCATATATTAATCTTGATCCAGGAACAATGAGTCCTATTCAGCATGGCGAGGTATTTGTAACAAAAGATGGTGCAGAAACAGATTTAGATTTAGGACATTATGAGCGATTTGTTGGAATAGAGATGTCACAAGACAGTAACGTTACGGCAGGCAGAGTCTACTCTAATGTAATCAATAAAGAGAGAAGAGGCGATTATCTAGGTAGCACAGTTCAAGTTATACCACATATTACTGATGAGATAAAAAAATTAATAAAAAGAGGTTCTAGAGGTGCAGATATAGCATTTGTTGAAGTAGGTGGTACTGTAGGTGATATAGAGTCACTTCCTTTTCTTGAAGCTATTAGACAATTCTCATTAGAAGTAGGTAGCAACATGTCGCTTTTTGTACACTTAACTCTATTACCTTATATAGATGTTACGAAAGAGATTAAAACTAAGCCTACTCAACACTCTGTGAAAGAATTAAGATCAATTGGTATACAACCAGACATTCTCTTGTGTCGTGGGAAGAATGAGATAGATAACAGAATTAAAAAGAAACTCGCATTATTTACAAACGTATCAAAAGAGGCGGTTTTTTCCGCTATAGACGCTGAAACAATATATGATATCCCGGTATTATTGCAAAAACAAAATATTGACACATATATTACTAAGAGTTTGAAGCTAAAAAATAAAAAATTAAACTTAAAACCGTGGACAGATTACAGAAAAAAACTTAATAGATGTAAAAGGAGCACAACAATTGCAATGATAGGGAAGTATGTTGATTTAGAGGATTCTTATAAATCACTTAACGAAGCTCTTTATCATGCTGGAATCATTAATGGAGCAAGAGTAAATATTGAGTATATTGATTCAGAAAAAATTAATAAAACATACCTTAAAAATCTTAAAAGGGTTAATGGTATTTTGGTGCCTGGCGGTTTTGGAAATAGAGGTATAGAGGGAAAAATTCTTGCTGCTATGTATGCTAGAAAAAATGATATTCCATATTTTGGTATATGTCTAGGGATGCAAATCTCTGTGATTGAGTATGCAAGAAATGTTATAAACTTGACAAAAGCAAATAGTACAGAGTTTGATTTGAAAACAAAAAATCCAGTTATTGCACTTGTTGAGGAATGGAAAAACTCATCTGGAAAAAATATTTTAGTTGATAAAAAAAATCTGGGCGGGACAATGCGCTTAGGATCTCAAAAATGTGACATTATTAAGAATTCTCTAGCATTTAAAATGTATAACTCTCTTGTAATTAATGAGAGACACCGTCATCGATATGAGGTTAATAGTAATTTTTTGGATTTTTTTGATAATAGTAATATGATATTTAGTGGAAGATCTCATTCGGATAATTTGATGGAAATTATTGAATTAAATAATCACCCCTGGTATCTTGGTTGTCAATTTCATCCAGAGTTCACTTCTTCCCCAGTGAACGGACATCCGTTATTTAACGGGTTTATTAAGGCAGCTATTAAAAATAAAACATAAGAATAATTATATGATAAATATTGGAAAGACAAAAAATTTGACATTAATTTCAGGACCGTGCGCGATTGAATCTGAAGATTTATGTCTCAAGATTGCTGAACATATGTGCGAAATAACTGATCCTTTGCCCATTTCATATATATTTAAAGCATCATTTGATAAAGCTAACAGATCTTCTATTAATTCTAATAGAGGAATAGGGATAGAAAAAGGACTGAAAATACTTGATAGAATTAAAACTGATTTTAAAATACCTGTTCTGACCGATGTTCATGAAGACACACCTATTAATGAAGTTGCAGATTGCGTTGACATACTTCAAACGCCCGCTTTTCTTTGTAGACAAACAAATTTTATTCTAAAAGTCTCATCAGCTATGAAGCCAGTTAATATTAAAAAGGGTCAATTTCTATCGCCACTTGAAATGATCAATGTCGTTGAAAAAGCAAAATCTACAGGTAATAAAGATATTTTTGTTTGTGAGAGAGGTGTTAGTTTTGGGTACAATAATCTGGTGTCTGATATGAGATCTCTGGTGTTACTTAGAGAGACTAAATGTCCTGTAATCTATGATGCATCACATTCTGTTCAATATCCTGGTAAAGATATAACTTCATCTGGTGGTGGCAGTGAATTTATTCCAAGTCTAGCTAAAGCAGCCACAGCAGTAGGTGTTGATGCTTTGTTTATAGAGACTCATCCTAATCCGGCCATAGCACTGAGCGACGGTAAAAATAGTCTTAATTTAAATAATATGAAATCTCTTCTAGAATCAGTTGTTAATATTAATGATATAGTTAAGAGATAGAGGATTATAATGAAGATTAAAGATGTAAAAGGTAGGCAGATACTTGATTCAAGGGGAAATCCTACAGTAGAGGTAGATATTAAGCTAGATGATGATAGTGAAGGAAGAGGCATTTCTCCATCAGGAGCTTCAACAGGAAGTCTGGAAGCATTAGAGCTAAGAGATGATAACAAGGAAATGTATAACGGTAAATCTGTTTTAAAAGCAGTAGCAAACGTTAATGAGAACATTAAGAATGCCATAAAAGGTAAATCATTTAATTCTCAAGAGGATTTTGATAACTTTCTTATAGATCTTGATGGATCAGAGAATAAGAGTGTATTAGGCGCTAATGCAATTCTTTCGTCTTCTCTTGCTTATGCTCATGCTTCTAGCTTATCTAAAAATATTCCTTTATATAAATCATTTATTAATAATAACTATACTTTACCAGTTCCAATGATGAATATACTCAATGGTGGAGCTCATGCTAACAATGAGCTTAATTTTCAAGAGTTTATGATATTACCAATTAAATTCACTTCATTCTCTGAATCACTCAGAGCAGGAGCAGAAATCTTTCATGAATTAAAAAAATTATTAATCTCAAAAAATTTAAGTTCAGCAGTTGGTGATGAGGGCGGCTTTGCTCCTAATTTATCATCTAACGAGGATGCATTAGATATTATATTGGATGCAATAAATAGCGCTGGATATACTCCCGGTGAAGATATCTTTCTAGGATTAGATGCAGCTAGCACTGAGTTTTATAAAGAAGATAAATATATATTAAATGATAAAAATACTTTAGATTCATCATCATTTTGTGATTATTTAGTTAAACTATGTGATAACTATCCTATCATAAGCATTGAAGACGGCATGTCAGAGGATGATTGGAATGGCTGGCATGAAATCACTGAAAGACTCGGAAACAAGATTCAGCTTGTTGGCGATGATATATTTGTAACTAATAAGAATATTCTTCAAAAAGGCATAGATTCAATTGCTGCTAATTCAATATTGATTAAACTGAATCAAATTGGGACATTAACAGAAACACTTCAAACAATTGATTTGGCTAAAAAAAATCATTATACATGCATTATCTCACATAGATCAGGCGAGACAGAGGATACAACTATAGCAGACCTATCAGTTGGCGTAGATGCGGGACAAATAAAAACTGGTTCATTATCTCGATCAGATAGAGTAGCAAAATATAATCGGCTCCTTAGAATTGAAGAAGAATTAGGAAATAATAAATATAGTAATAATGTTTTTAATCGGTGGTTATCTTGAAACTGTTTTATTTAATTGCTACTATCTTGTTCCTGAATCTACAGTACTCTCTGTTACTTAGTGAAAATAGTTACTTTTCCTATAAAAATACAAAAGAAATGCAACAGTTAATCATGTCTGATATTAATGACTTATCTGATAGTAATCGTATTCTTAAAGGCGAGATTTCTGATCTTACTAATAATGAAAACAGTATTGAATTATATGCTAGAGAAAAATTTGGATATATAAAAAAAAGAGAATCATTTGTTCAAATAATAAAAAATGATCAAAAATAAAAATGATGTTATCATCTTAGCTGCCGGTAATTCTCAACGTTTTCGAGATAAGCAAAAAAAGCAGAATAAAAAAATATCCAATCAATCTCTGGTGGATATCGCAATACGATACTTTATTAACCGCAAAGAGATAAATAACATATTCGTTGCATATAATAAAAAAATACCTCTGAATACAAAATATAAAAGCAAAATAATATTTGTAGCAGGTGGAAGAACAAGAAGTCACTCAGTTTATAATGTTCTTAATCATATTATCACCAATTATAAGCCATCAAATAATATTATTATTCATGATGTTGCAAGACCATATATTAATAAAACTGATTTGAATAAATTACTTAAGATATTTACAACTACAGGTGTTGCATTAGGTTATCCTCTCACTAACGCAATCAAATATGTCAATAATAATCATGTTGTAGAAAGTAACATTGATCGTAATAATTTGGTTGCTTCATTTACACCACAGAAATTTAACTTTAAGAAACTATATAATGCTTATAAGAAAGTAATTAATGATAAAATTAATGTGGATGATGATTTAGAAGTAATGACATATGATTCACATAAAGTTAAAATAATGATATCATCACCTGGAAATATAAAAATAACTTATAAAGATGATTTATATGTTTTAAGTAAATTATTATCATGAATTTTAGAGTAGGATTGGGATTTGATATCCATGAACTGATAGCAGGTACGATGATTAAACTAGCAGGCGTCAGTATTCCTAGTAAAAAAATGATTAAGGCACATTCTGATGGAGATATCATCTATCACTCATTAGCTGATGCTATACTTGGAGCCTTATCAAAAGGCGATATAGGTATGCATTTTCCAGATTCAGACTTAAAGAATAAAAATCTAGATAGTGGTAAAATTCTTTCGCATGCATACTCTTTAATGACAAATAATAAATATATTATAAACAATATCGATATTACTCTGATACTGGAAGAACCAAAAATCAAAAAATATAAAGATAATATGTGTCAAAATATAAGTTCATTACTTCATTGTAATAGTGACTTAATTAATATTAAAGCTACTACATCTGAGAGTATTGGTTTTGTAGGAAGAGGCGAGGGTATTGCTTGTCATGCCATAGTTTCTATCATAAGTGACTAGTCAGCATTATGAATAATCTTGGACCATTAATAGTCAATATAGACGGATTATCACTTAGTAATACAGATAAGTCATTACTTGTTGATGATTTAATAGGAGGTGTCATTCTATTTGGTAATAATTATCAATCAACTTCACAATTAAAAAATCTTTTAAATGAAATTAGAGAAATTAAACCTAATATTCTCATCAGTATTGATCATGAAGGAGGTCGAGTTCAGAGGTTCCGCAATGATTTTACAAATCTACCAAGTTTCTATCAATTAGCTAATGCAGTTGAATATAATCGAGAAAAGCTTAGTTACTATTCTGGCATTGTAGCGGGCTATGAACTATCTCGAGTTGGTATTGATCTAAATTATTCTCCAGTCATAGACATTTGCGAAAATGAGAACAATTCATTGCTTTCCACTAGAACCTTTGGCAACAGTGAAAGTGACATTATTTCATTGTCGTCTAACTATATAAATGGTTTGATGGATTCAGGTATAATACCTGTTATGAAGCATTATCCTGGACATGGCCTTGTAAACTCAGATAGTCATATTGAGGAATGCGTGTCAGATGAGAGAGAACAGTCTGATAAATTCTGTAAACATTTCTCAATTTTTAAAAAACTTACACAACTATATGATATTCCGATCATGACAAGTCATATACACTTCAAGAATATTGATGATCATATTGTTACATATTCTAAAAAAATTCTTAATATGATTAACAAAAACAATCAAATGCTTTTAATAAGTGATGATCTAGAAATGCATTCTGCAAAATATAAAAATTCTGTTGAAATTGAGCCTGTAGAGCGAGTAAGTTTAGCGCTTAATGCAGGATGTTCATTTCTGATTGTAACAACTATGCTGTTAGATGAAGTACGAATACATAATAAAACATCCGAATATCTTATAGAAAACTATCTTACAGATGAAGTCAGAAATATATGTAAAGAAATAAGACTTGATGGAATTTCTTATAGTAATTTTAAATATTTGACTAAAAAAACAAAGAAGTTTGATGAATTAAGTAATTTATATTTCGAAGCAAAAAAAAATCTTAGTGGTATAATATAATTATGATAGATTTTTTATCTTTAATAAATCAGAATGATATTTATTCTCACTCTCTACTTGTATTACTGTTAGGCTTTTTCTTGTTATTCATCAAAAAATATCTTATCAGGATATTATCTGGGATATCCAGTAAAACACAAACGCAAATTGATGATGTTATTTTATTTTCACTCGATAGGCCAACTACATTTCTTATTTTCTTATTAATATTTATATATCTATTAGAACCAATTAATTATCAATATCAAATAATTGAACATTATGATGCTAATTCATTTATTTATTCATTACTAATTATCTCTTTAGCATGGTCAATTATAAGATTTCTTAATGAATATTATAGAAAAGAACTTTTCTTATCATCTGTTACAGATAATGAAGATAAAGCTAATCTCTCTCAAACGTATGAGATTTTTATAAGAATTATTAAAGTAATAGTATTTATAATTACATCCTTAATTTTGATGCAAGAGTTCGGCTTAAGTGTGTCTGGACTCTTAGCTTTTGGAGGAGTAGGCGGTTTAGTTGTTGGTTTAGCAGCAAAGGATCTCTTGTCTAATTTATTTGGAGGATTGATGATATATTTTGATCGTCCTTTTAGAGAGGGTGAGTTCATAAAATCTCCTGATCGAAATATTGAGGGCATTGTTGAGAGCATAGGTTGGCGACTTACAGTTGTTAGAACATTTTCTAAGAATGTGCTGTATATTCCAAATTCAGTATTTTCAAATATTGTTGTTGAAAATGCTACTAGAATGACCAATAGAAGAATAAATGAGGTTATTGGTATTAAATACTCAGATTTTAGTAACATGCCAAAAATTGTTGATGCTGTAAGAGAGTTATTAAATCTTCATCAGGATATTGATCATAGCATTGAACCTGTTGTGTATTTTAATAGATTTGAATCTTCCTCTTGTGATTTTATTGTATATGCCTTCACAAATACTAAAGAATGGAGAGAATTTTTAAGAGTAAAAGAGGATATATTATATAAAATTTCAGAAATAATAGACAAAAATGGTTCTTCAATTGCTTTTCCTACTACCACAATCGACTTGGATCAAAAACCTTAATTCGAATTATTCACTCGCTCTATTATTTCATCACAATTTGTTCTTAAGTCATCAGATTCTAAACTAAATTTTAAAACAGACTCTTTATTTAATTGAATAGTTACTGAATTGTTATAGATTTTTAATCTTTGAATATTTTTGTCAGATAATTTTTGTTTCATTAAGCTTATGATAAGAAGATTATTTAATTCTTCTGGTACTGGACCATAGATATCCTGAATGGTGAATAATAATTCTTCAAGTTCATTTTCGTCTTTACACGATGATATCATTCTGTAGTATTTTAGTCTCATATAAATATCATCTATATACATTTCAGGTATAAGACATGGTTTATTAATTTCTATATCATAAGAAGAGGGCATCTTGATATTGCCACTTTTATTTAATTCTATGGCTTGATTGAGAAGTTGTATATATAATGCATAGCCTATTTCATAGATCTGTCCACTTTGTTCATCACCTAGTAACTCACCAGCTCCTCTTATTTCTAAATCATGAGTCGCAATTTCAAAACCTCCACCAAGACTATTGACTGAATCTATAGCATCTAATCTTTTTTGTGCTACTGATGATATTTTGTATTTATTAGGTATTATCAAGTAAGAATATGCTTGACGGGATGTCCTGCCAACTCTTCCTCTTATTTGATGTAATTGTGACAATCCAAATTTATGACAATCATTGATAATAATAGTATTTACATTTGTAATATCAAGACCACTTTCAATTATACTACTGCATATGACCAGATCATATTCTTTACTAATAAATTTATTCATTTGATTTTCTATTTCTCTGTTATCAAGTTGTGCATGTATAATACCAATATTAAGTTTTGGTGATATCATACTTAATTTAAGTTTAATACTATTCATTGTTTTGATATCATTATGTACAAAATAGATTTGACCACCTCTATCAACTTCTCTCTCTATTGAATCTCTTATAATATTATCATCCCATTCAGTTATTTTGGTGATGATAGATTTTCTATTTTCAGGAGGTGTTTCTATTAAGCTTAAATCCCTAAAACTTGATAAAGCAGCATTTAATGTTCTAGGTATAGGAGTTGCTGTAAGTGATAAAACATCAATAGAGCTTTTTATTTTTTTTATCTTTTCTTTTGCTCGTACTCCAAACCTATGTTCTTCATCAACAACAAGCAATCTCAAATTATTAAATATTATCCCTGAAGATAATGCTGCATGGGTACCTATAATAATATCAATATTTCCATTTTCTATATCAATTAATGATTGATTCTTCTCTTTTGATCTAGCCAATCTTGATAATCTACCAATTTTTATTGGTGTATTGATAAATCGCTTTTTAAAGTTTTTATAATGTTGTTCAACTAGTATAGTAGTTGGCGCTAAGACTAGTACCTGTGTAGAATTCATCGCAGCAATATAGCAAGCTCTCATAAAGACTTCAGTTTTCCCAAATCCAACATCTCCACAAATTATTCTATCCATTGGATTAGCAGATTTCATATCATTTATTATTTCTAAAATTGTTCTCTCTTGATCTGGTGTTTCTGTAAAAGGAAAGTCTTTAGTAAAATTTTCATAATCATTATTATCAACACTAAAACTAAATCCTTTTTTAGATTTCCTTTTAGATTCAATTTCTAGTATTTCAACTGCTATATCGTTTATTTTAGTTTTAGCTCTTTTTTTTGTCTTTTCCCATTTTGTAGAACCAAGAGAGTGAAGAGGAGCTTTATGTTTAGAATGAGTAGTAAATTTCCTTAATAAGTCTATTGACGTTACAGGAATATATAATAAGTCATTATCGGCATATTCAATTTTAATTAGTTCTGTTTTAATATCTTCTACAGTCATATTCATTAAGCCCTTATATCTTCCAACACCATGGATTTCATGTACAATAGGATCATTAATTTTAATTGATGAAATGTCATTTATATGCTCATCAAATATAGATGAATAGTTTTTTTTATTTTGTTGCATCATATACTTTCCAAAGATATCTTTAGACGATACAACAGCTATTTTTTTTTCGTAATCAATAAAACCTTCGGAAATTTCATCATGAAGAATTGAAATTTGATTTTTTTTAAAATCATAAAAAGATTTAATATAATGGAAATTAATGTTATTCGATTCAAAAAAACTACATAATTTATAAAAAAGACTATTTTTTTCTATGCATATTATTATTGAATAGATATTCATATTTAGAAATTTATTAAGATTATTAAAAGGTTCTTTAGTTTTATTATCAATCAATAAAGGATATATTTTTTTTATAGGATAGTTTTTAGAATCTATATTTGTTTCTATATTATATGAAGATATAGAATATATATCAGATTTATCAAAATGTTTTTTAATTTTATTACTGTCTACAAGCAATTTATCAGGATGAATTATATATTTGGAATCTGAAAATTCACTATAATATTTAAGATATTTATCATCTAGTAATTGACACTCCTCTGAGATATTATCTGAATGCAAAATTAATGTTTTTGCATCAATGATATCTAATAATTTGAATGGTTTTTTATAAATAACAGGAATTAGATCATAATTTGATACACCATAATTATCTTTTATATTTCTATATAAGATTTCTTCTGAAAAATCCTTTCCAAATAGTTTAAGAGATTCATTAGTAAAAAATTTTTGATCATCATTATTAACGATTATCTCATGATTGTAGCTAATAATCGTTTGAGTAACTTCAGATATTGTAATTTGATTATTTAAATCAAATAACTTCATTTTCTCAATCTTATTATCATTAAAAATAACTCGCACAGGAATTTCAGAGCATGCTGAGAATATATCAATAATTGGTCCCTTGATTGCATATTGTCCTCTCTCTAAAACTCTGTTAGTTTTTACAAACATCATCTGATTAAGTTTCTTAATCAAGTCATTGTACTCAGTTTGAATATCAATTTTAAAAAAATAATCTTTAGTAAATGGATGTATTGATTGATATTTTTTTAGGCATGATATAGTTGTAACTATTATCCATGAATCACTATTTAAATAATTTAATCCTGTTTTGATTCTTGATGATAGTATACTAGTATCGATATTTATATTTTCATATGGAACAGTCTCATAATCTGGATAAATACTAACTCTATATTTATTTCTTTTAAAAATATTAATTTCTTTTTCTAGTTCGTATAAATCATTATTGTTTTTAAGAATTACTAAAACCCTTTTATAATCACATTTTAAATTATCTAATATATATCCTAAAGAAGAACCATGGACGCTTCCTATTATTTTTTCTTTGAATTTATTCGCTTTAGTCATATTATAAAAAAAGCAGCACTTTTGTGCTGCTTTCATCATAAATTATTTTTATTTATTTAACTGTATTAAAACCTAAGATTTCCCAGTTCTGCATACCACCACGGTACCATTTAATTTTATGAGCTGGATAACCATATTTTAATAAACTTTTAATATTATTTGGAGATTGTCCACACCACATGCCATTACAGTAAAGCACTAGTGTTTTAGCTTGATCAAAATAGAATAATCCATTCTGTTCATTTGCTCCAAATTGTTCTGTCATAATTTCCGCGATTGATATTGGGTCAGCACCTTTTCTCTCGCTAAGTAATGTCCATGGCAGATTTACTGCGCCCGGAATCATTCCTTTTGCAGTCCAGTCAGGTGTTCTTGAGTCAATAATCATTATCTCAGATCCATCAGGCATTTTTTGTCCTTTACTCATCATAACTGCATAGTGAATCATTTCTTGCTCACCAATCGTCTCGATACCAGGTCTAAGTTGCATTGGTTGAATGCAAAATGGTGGACATGGTCTTGATGTTTTTGCAAATGATGGGTTTACTGTGTTTTTATTGTTTTGGTTTCTCATAATTTTATGTTCACCAACATCAACTGAAACACCTAGCTCAAGAGAGTAAGGACCATCGCTTTTGGAGATAGCCACTGGTTTTTCAGCGTATGCTGTTGAAAAAGAGAAAACCGTAACCAAGGTTATGGTTAATATTGATTTAAGGTTCATACTCCTCCTCCTAAATTTACTCACAATCAGGTTCTTCTTCAGCTTCACCAGAATCTTCATTAAACACGATATTTTTTATTTTAATATCTACATCACCAAAACGGTATGTATCAGCATAACTTATGTTTAGTGACAGTAATCCAATGAAAAGAAATAATAATATTCTCATAATGTTCCTAATTCACGAGTTTCCAGCAACAACCACGTTGCCTCATATCTAGATTTTACAGTATCTATAATGCTAAATGAACAGTTTTTTAGAGCTAATACGGAAAAGTTGACTCCTAAAAACGCCTAAGTTACTCAAAATAATATCCTTATTTAATGAAACCCCATTTTTTTTGATGAATCTTTCGCTCTTTAGTATTAATTTCACAATTCATTACCCCAGATTTACTCTTGAGATCATGAATGATTTGTCCCGAGTGGTTTGTTACAAAGCTTGACCCCCAAAACCTAATTTTTCTGTTAGTTGATGATTCAACGCCAATTCTATTGACTACCACTATAGGGATGTTGTACATGAGACTATTAGCCTGCATAACCATTCTCCACATTTTTTTCTCATTTTTAAGTGAAATAATTTTATTTTTTTGATATGCGGTACCTATTGATGTAGGAAACACAATTAAATCTGCTTTATTTTGCACAAGATTTTTATAAGTAGACGGATGCCATTGATCCCAGCATATACCTACACCAAGTTTACAAAAACCTAAATCAAAGACATTTTTAGTATTTTTAAAACAAGAAAAATAGTATTTTTCGTGATAACAGGTTTCTTCTGGTAGATGTTGTTTTCTGTATACCCCAATAATCTTATGATTAGGGGAGATAACTATCGCGCTATTATGAAATTTTTTCCCTCTTTTTTCAAAAATGGGTAATAAGAGATGAATATTTTTACGATTACAAAGTTTAATAAATTTATCAATAACATTATCATCTAATTTCAGCGCAAATTTATGATATTTTTTTGTTTTTGTTATTGCAATGTATCTGTAAAAAGAAAGTTCGTGCAAGATTACTATACTGTTTTTCCTATATTTAATCTCATCAATCTTTTTTAATAAATTATTTATGCTAATATCAAAATCTTTAGATACGTTAGACTGGATTGCTACTATATTTATTTTAGTTTTCATTATATTTAAAATTAAACGTACAACAGTGTAGTCCTCCGTATTCTTTCAACAAAGAACCAATATCAATAAATTTTATTTGATTTTCTTTAAATATTTCATTCATTGTATTTAGTGCATTCTCTGATACATTTCCTATTTTTGGGATAAAAATTGACTTACCACAATGTAAGTAATTCAAATACGAAAAAGGCAGGAATGTTCCTTTATCAATAATTGTATCATCATATGTGTGATTAATTGGTATAAGATTATATTCTGGAAAAATTTTACTTTTAACCTTAAGCTGGGCACTTAATTTTTTTAAAATCTCATAATCAGGATGATTTTTATCATCAGTGCTCATGTATAGAATATTGTTTTTATAAATTCTTACTAGATTATCAATGTGACCATCAGTATCATCACCGGATATATTTTTGATATCAATATTCTCTATTTTATAATTCATATTAGTTAATATACTTCTAAAATTTTCTAATGCTAAAGAGTTCTTATTATGACTCCTTAATGTTTGTTTGTTAAATAGTATAATTTTATCATCAAAGATAATATTTCCGCCTTCAAGAAATACATCTCTGATATTTAATGATTTAAATTTGTTTTTAAAAAAAATACTATTAAATTTCTTATTAAAATCCTCATTTTTTTTATAATTATATTTTCCACCATATCCATTGATGCTGTAATTAATGCATATATATTCACTAGTGATAGTATCTAGTGCTATAAGTGGGCTATAATCTCTTATCCAAATATCATCACATGAAAATTTGATCATCTTTAGATTAGCTATAAGATTACTAGATAATTTATTTGTTAATTTTCTCATATCATCTTTATCGTTTATAACTAAAAATACCCTTATATTGAATTGTAATAATAAATTTATGAAATCACTGTAAAAATCTTTGAGATCATTTTTATATTTTTCAACATTTTTCATATCAGGCCATACTAAAGCAACTGAGTTAGTCTCATTGTCTTGTAAAAGTTTAGTGCTCATATAAAATTCTTAGTATGTTATAGTAATATTATGCAGTTTTTTTTAGCACATAGATTCATATTCTCAAAAGATAATATAGGTTATTTAAATACTCTATCAAGAATTTCTATTTTAGGGATTATTCTAGGTATAGCAATACTCATTACTGTAATGTCTGTAATGAATGGTTTTGAAAGAGAGATTAAAAGCAGAATATTAGGATTCACCTCGCATGCGACAATTTTTGGATCAAATATGAATTCATCTGAAAGTATCAAATTGTTAGATGATTTAATTACATCCGAGAGAATTGAGGCATATTCATATTACACTGAAAATGAATCCCTAATCTCCTTTAATAATATATCTACTGGCATCTATCTGAGATCAATTAATCCTTTGTTAGAGGCAAAAGTCAGTATAATTGATGAGAACATAATTCAAGGAGAATATTTTAGTCCAGACAATGATGGTGTTATTATTGGTATAGGAACTGCAAATAAACTTGGTGTAACTATCGGCGATGATTTAAGTGTCTTCACTAGATTTATAATCAATAATCAATCCATCGACTTCAATGAATCATTTAAAATTATAGGTATATATGATATTGGGTTATACGAATATAATAATGCCTATGCTTATGTCAATTTTGATGCTTTTTTAAGTAATTCCAAATTATCTTCATCTGACTTACCAATTTCACTTGTGCGTATTCAATTATCTAATCCCCTTGATGCTGACGAGTTCACAAGAGCCTTTAATAATAAACATGCAACAATGTATGCAAAAGACTGGACTCAATCATATCAGTCACTCTTTCTGGCAATAAATAACGAGAAGAGAGTAATGTTTATTATTTTAATATTAGTCATTGTTATAGCTGCATTTAATATTGTTTCATCTTTATTGATATCCATTAAAAACAAAGAAAAAGAGATTGCAATTCTCATGTCACTAGGTGCTAGCAAAAATCAAATTGTAGGAATATTTTTAATTCAAGGTATTATATTTGGTATGATAGGTATCATATTTGGAGTACTTTTAGGATTATTGTTGTCATCAAACATAAACGAAGTTATCCTCTTTCTTGAATATATTTTTAATAGGACATTAATGCCCCCAGAAATCTATCATTTAAGTACAATACCATCAATTGTAGAAATTAAGGATATACAATATATCGTACTAACCTCATTCATTTTAATTTTTTTAATGTCATTATTTCCTGCAAGAAAAGCAGCCTCTTTGAGACCAGTTACAATTTTCAAGGAGAAATTTTAAAATGTTAGAATGTAGGAGTATAGTAAAAACATATTCTAAAGGTGCTACAGAAGAAATAAAGGTACTTTCAAATCTTAACTTAAAAATTGATCTAGGAGAAATAGTTGCTTTAAAAGGATCTTCTGGAACAGGAAAAACAACTTTGCTTAATCTAATTTCTGGACTTGATTATCCGTCTTCAGGCGATATTGTCTTCAGAAATAAGATAATAACTAATCACAATACAAGTCAATTATCTTTATTTAGGAGAAATCATATTGGAATAGTTTTTCAGTTTTTTAATTTGATTAATGATTTAACTACATTGGAAAATATTTGTTTGCCATTAATGATAAGAGGACAAAACAAATCATTAGCTATGTCACAGGGATTACAATTAGCAACTTCATTTGAACTTGATTCAAAAATAAATCATCCTGTTCAGCTATTATCCGGTGGAGAAGCACAAAGAGTCTCAGTAGCGAGAGCAATGATAACAAATCCTGATTTGATACTAGCAGACGAACCAACTGGTAATTTAGACTCTACTAATGCAAATTTAGTTATTGACTGTTTAATAAACCAATGTAAAAAAAATAATACATCACTTTTTCTTGTTACGCACAATGAGAGTATTTTAAGTAAGTTTGATAGAGTCTTGCATCTTGAAAACGGAACTATTTCTTAGTCATTTCATTTTTTTAAGTCTTTTGTAGGCGTAGATTTTCCACAAAAGATGCATTATTAAATAACCTACGACACTTGAAACTATGCCAATAATTACACACCCAAAAAGCAATGGTTCCCAAATATTTCCAAATGCATTCATAAACCACTCAGCATCCATTGTGAAACTCTCGTAAGTCGGATTAAGACCTAATAATTTATTTCCAAACAAGTATGCAAAGTACATCATTGGTGGCATAGTAATAGGATTGCTTATCCAGACTCCTGCAACTGACAAAGGAAGGTTAGCTCTAAAAACTACTGCAAAATAAGCAGCAGGAATCATTTGAAACAACATAGGCATCCATCCTAAAAACACTCCTATTGCAGTTGCTCTACAAAATGAGATCCTATTAAATTTCCAAAGTTCTTCATGAAACAGTGAAGAACCAAGAAAGTTAAGCATTTTATTGCTTTTCACTGTATCTCTATTTGGAGTATATTTTTTGAAAAATTTTTTCATATAAATATATATAACTAATAATTCTTAAGTTTTCATGTAAAATGTATTATTATCATATATTACAATAATGTGGATATCATTAATTTTTTAGCTAAACATGTCAGCAAACAATACCTCTTCTAAAGGTAAAGAACTTTACTTAAGACTTCTTAAATACACATTCAGGCATAAGTTAGTTTTTGTAATTTCATTAATTGCAATGGCAGCTTTTGCTGTTACAGATACCGCGTTTGCCGCATTAATGAAACCACTTCTAGACGGAAGTTTTGTTGAGAAAGATCCGGAAATTATTCAGATGTTTCCATTTTTATTAATAGGGCTTTTTTTATTAAGAAGTATAGCTGGATTTATTTCTACATATGGAATTGCATGGGTAGGAAGAAATGTAATTAAACAAATAAGAAAAGAAATGTTTTCAAAGTTGGTTCATACGCCAACTAGTGTCTATGATTCATCATCCTCTGGTGAATTATTATCTAAAGTTACATATGATACGGAACAAGTAGCTGAGGCTGCAACTAAAGCTATAACTGTTTTAGTAAGAGATGGTCTAACTGTACTAGGTTTACTTGGTTTAATGTTTTATCAGAGTTATATTTTATCACTTGGATTATTAATTATTGGTCCAGTTATTGCAATATTCATAAAAATCATGAGTGTTAAATTTCGTGATACAAGCAAACATATCCAAAAGTCAATGGGGTATATCACCAATGTTGTTGAAGAACTAATAGAAGGACATAGAGTTGTTAAAGTTTTTGGTGGAGAGAAAAGTGAAAAAAATTCATTTGAGATAGTTAACGATAATAATAAAAAGCGTCACTTGCATTTAGCATTCATACAAGGAATAAGTATTCCATTAGTTCAGTTTATAGTAGCTCTTTTTCTTGCAGGTATAATCTATATTGTAACCTCTGAACAGTTTATTGAAAGTTTATCTGTTGGTACTTTTATGTCATTTGTTACTGCCATGATACTTATCTTTGCTCCCTTGAAACGACTTGCTGAGATAAATGTTGTACTCCAAAGAGGTATTGCTGCAAGTGAGTCAATTTTTGAGCTGTTAGATGCAGAATCGGAAATCTCAAAAGAAGTCTCAGATAACTCTAATAGAGAAATTAATATTAATTTTAGTTCAATTAAATTCTCAAACATATATTTTTCCTATAACTCTAGCAGTAAATACATTTTAGAAGATATTAATTTAGAGATAAATAAAGGCTCAACATGCGCAATTGTTGGAAAGTCAGGAAGTGGCAAGTCAACCTTAATGAACCTTCTACCAAGATTTTATGATATCGAAAGAGGTTCTATACATATTGGTGATACGAATATTTCAGATATATCACTTAAACAACTACGAAATCTCATCTCTTATGTTGGTCAGGATCTAACCCTGTTTAACGATACGATAAAAAATAATATTGCATACGGTCTCCTAGAGAATAAATCATTTGATCAGGTTGTTGAGGCGGCTAAAACTGCTAATGCATATGATTTTATAGAAAAATTTAAGGATGAATTCAATACAGTAGTTGGTGATAACGGTGTCCTCTTATCGGGCGGACAAAGACAGAGAATCGCAATAGCAAGAGCTGTCCTTAAGAACAGTCCTATATTACTTCTTGATGAGGCAACTAGTTCGCTAGATTCTGAATCTGAAAAATTAATACAAAATGCTTTGTTTGAACTTCAAAAAAATAGGACAACTCTTGTGATTGCTCACAGATTATCTACGATTGAAAATGCCGATACAATTATAGTGTTAGATAATGGAAAAATTGTCGAAGAGGGCACACATGCTCAACTTCTTAATAATAACGGTTTGTATTCAAAACTTCATAAAATTCAATTTCCTTTATCAGATTTATGATTCTAAAGTTTATTGAAAATATTTGGTATAAAAGTTTTTGGTCATTAGCAGGAGTCATTGTGATTTTGATGTCACCATTATCAATACTCTATCTTTTTGCAATTAAACTTCATGATTTATTATATAAGATGAAAATCTTAAGAGTTTTAATATTAAAAACACCTGTATTGATTGTTGGAAATTTAACCGTAGGTGGAACTGGAAAGACACCCTTTTGTATATGGCTCAGTAATTATCTCGAAATATTACAAATCAAAGTTGGAATAGTAGCGTCCGGCTATAAGTCTAATGGAAGCTCACCAAAAGTTGTAGATAAGAGCTCTTCTCCTTTAGACGTAGGTGATGAAGCAATAGAATTGGCATCAATGACTAATGCGATTGTTGTTAGTAGCGACAATAGAGCAAAATCATCTTTATTTTTAGAAAATAACTTCGATTTAGATTTAATTATTCATGATGATGGTCTACAAAATAAGAAGATCAGTAGAGATATAGAAATTCTTCTCATTAATGATAATTTGAAATATGGTAATGGATTTTTATTGCCTGCAGGTCCGTTAAGAGAGTTGCCTGACAAACGTATACAAAATTCTGATTTGATTGTTCATAGTAAATGCAAGGAACATCAATATAATATTTATAATTCAAAAAACATCCCTGCCTTTATGGTTGAGAATAAGTTAGTTACAAACTCAATCTCAAAAGAATCTAGACAAATAGATTCATTTGAAAGGATACATCTAGTTTGTGGTATTTCTAGTACTAAAATTATCGAAGAAAATATAAGAACACTGAATGTGGAATACATTCTCCATAAATACAGTGATCATTATTCGTTTAAAGGAAATGAAATATTATTCGACGATAATCTGCCAGTCTTTGTAACAATGAAAGATTATGTTAAATTAGAACCTTATAAGACTAATAATTTATGGATTATAAAGAATAATTTGATTGTCAATCAATCTATAGAAAATACTATAAAAAAAATAACTACTGATATTAAAAAACTATGAATGTTCATATTATAATACCAGCAAGACTAGGTTCGACTAGACTAAAAAACAAAATGCTTAAAAAGATATTAGGTAAGACACTTATTGAGCATATGTGTGAACGAGCTCTCAAATTAAACTTTAAAAATCTCGTTGTTGCGACAGATAGTAAAGAAATTATAGAGACTGTTGCTAAATATAATATCAATACTTATTTTTCATCTAAAAAATTCAACAACGGAACTGAGAGGATAAGAGATTATCTAATAAAAAAAAATATCCCTGGTAATGATATTATTATAAACATACAAGGAGATGAGCTAAATTTTTCACTAGTTACCGTTAGAAAAATGATCAGCTTTTTAAAGAAAAATCGTAGTTATGAGATAATTACTCCTATATATAGAGCTCCATCACCTTCAGTATTTAACGATCCAAATAATGTTAAAGTTACTGTTAATAGCAAACTTGATGCTATTTCATTTACTCGTTCTCAAGTTCCTTATAAATCATATAAAGAATCATATATCCACATAGGTATATATGGTTATAAGGCATCTATTATAAAAAAATACAATACTTTAAAAAAATGTTATTATGAATCTGTCGAAAATTTAGAACAATTAAGATTTGTATATAATATGATTCCTATAAAATGTATTTGTGTTAAGAATAATCATTCCTTTAGCATTAATAGTAAAAAAGATTTAATTTCAGCAGAGAGGTTCTTCAAATGAACAAATGTTCAATTGCTATTACTGGAGCTGCTGGTAATATAGCCTATTCACTGATATTTAGAATACTCTCTGGGAGTATTTTTATGCCTGATACCAAGATTGACTTGAGACTTTTAGATATACCAGATGCAAAGAAAATTCTTCATGGAGTAAAACTTGAAATTGAGGACTGTGCATTCAATAGTTTAGATACTATCACCGTGACTGATAAACCGGATGTAGCATTTGCAGATTGTGATTATATACTTCTGGTTGGGGCTAAACCAAGATCTAAAGGTATGCAAAGATCTGATTTGATATTGGATAATGCACATATTTTTAGTGATCAAGGAAAAATAATCAATAAGGTTTCAAAGAAATCAGCTAAAATAATTGTTGTAGGAAATCCAGCAAATACTAATGCACTTATTGTCTGTAGTAACACACCAGATATTCCCAATGAAAATATTTCATCATTAATGCGTCTAGATCAAAATAGGGCAAAAAGTATTTTATCCTCAAAGGTCGGTCAGCACGTAAGCTGTGTTACTAAGTTGGTGGTGTGGGGAAATCATTCAACAACTCAATATCCAGATATATCTCATGCACAAATTAATAATAGTAATAATTTTTTAGATACTATTGATGAACAATGGATACATGATGATTTTATTCCACGAGTACAAAAAAGAGGTGCAGAAATAATAGAGCATAGAGGCCTCTCGAGTGCCGCCTCTGCTGCTTCAGCTGTTTATGATCATTTCAATGTTCTTGTGAATGGCTCAGATGATTGGGAGTCAATGGGAATATTAACGTCAAATAACTATTCAATAACATCAAATTTATTTTATTCTCTGCCACTCAAGATATCAAAAAATAGTTTTGATATAATTGAGTCTATTGAAGTGTCAGAAAAAATGCGAACTTATTTATCTGCTACCGAGAAGGAGTTAATTGACGAGAGGGATACTGTAAAGGAATTTCTCTAGATTTCAATTAATTGAACTTGATTTCCATTTATATATATTGAATCCGATCTATTTACTTCTCGTATCATAATCATATATAAATTAATTTTCTTATTCATAGAAAAAATATCATCGATAACTTCACCAACTACTTCATTATCTTGATTATTTATTTTGTCGGAATTTTTAAAGACATTATCAGCTTCAATAACCGCAATATTTTTTTTTACTTTCCCTAGATAATGTGTCCTAGCAATAATTTCTTGACCAATATAGCATCCCTTTTTAAAATTTATTCCCATCTCTGCACTCATATTCAGATTTTGCGGAATAAACTTTTCAAATGTATATGAATTCAAGTGATGAATTCCTTTTAACATATCTACTAATCTAATAATGCTAAAATCTGATCTCTGATAATTTTCAATCACTTTTTTAATACCTTTGTCTTTTTCAAAAGTAACATATATGTATGACAGAAGTTGACCATGACAATTATTTAATATTATAAAGTTATCTTCATATTTGATCTGAAAATTTTCATTTTTATCAAATGCATTAATTTTTACATCATTTATTGTGCTATAAATGCTCATATTATCATCTAATGTAACATTCACATCAGAGGCCAATTTATACATATTTAGCTTGTCTATGATCTTGTCTGCTATCTGCGTAGTTATTAACATTATATAGTCATCTCCAATTTTTAATATTATGAAGATTCCTAATACTTTACCCTGATTTGTAGAATACGAGGATATTTGATAATTTTTGCCATCTAGTTCTTGTATATCATTGCTAAATTGACCCTGAAGAAAAGACGCAGCATCCTTCCCGGTAATCTTTATAACCGACATTTCATCTTCTATGCTATATATATTTGATTCTGTAATATTCATATAAGTTATTGTTTATTAGCACTTTTATTATATTTTATTTCCTGTTTTATTATCAAAAAAGCTCGTATCTTTAATCATAAATAAATTAGCACTTACTAATAAAGATTTGTTTATTTAGAACATATATTTGAATATAATACTTCATGGAGATTTATTATGCACACAAATAAAAGTGATAAAAACAGTCAATCAAAAAAAAACAAAAACACTAAAAAAGTTAAGGAAATTGGTGGAAGAAAAGGACCAGAACCAACACGTTATGGTGATTGGGAAAAAAATGGTCGCTGTATAGATTTTTAGAACGAATATGACTAATAATAGACCATTATCACCCCATCTGCAGATATATAAGCCACAGCTTACATCTGTATTATCTATATCTCATAGAATTACAGGAGTAATATTGTCTATATTATCCCTAATGATTCCATTATCACTTTTGATCATTAGTTTTGGGCAGGAGTATTATGGTTTACTACTCGTGATACTAGATCATATTTTAATTAAGTTAATTTTAGCTGGTTCGCTATTTACCCTAACTTACCATCTTTTGAATGGTATTCGTCATATATTTTGGGATATGGGTTATGGCCTGGATATTAAAGACAGTTATATTAGTGGTTATCTTGTCATCCTTTTTTCAGTTGCAGTGACAATTATCATTTCATTAATGTTTATGTAGGGTATATGTATATTAATCATTGGAAAATTCAGAGGTTATCAGCAATTATTTTAGTGCCAGCTATGTTTTATCTAATTTACTACCTAATAAACTTATCAAACCTTAGTTATAATGATGTAATTACAGACTTATCATCTTTGACTGGTGTCTTATATGTTGTGCTACTCTCGTTTGTTTTATTTATGCATAGCTCTCTCGGTATTGAAACGATTCTTGAAGACTATGTTCACAATGCGTATTATCAGAAATTTTTTATAAGCCTTTCTAAAATAATTCATGTTATACTTTTTCTGATTACATTAGTTTGTTTATATCTCGTAGTAGGTGCATGACATGGATAGTTATAAAATTATAAATCATCAACACGACGCAATAGTTATTGGAGCAGGAGGCTCTGGATTAAGAGCAACCATGGGATTAGCTCAATCTAAACATAGCGTTGCTTGTATTAGCAAAGTTTTTCCTACCAGAAGCCATACTGTAGCCGCTCAAGGTGGTATTAGTGGCGCCCTGGGTAACATGGGTGAAGATGATTGGCGTTGGCATATGTACGACACAGTAAAAGGTTCTGATTGGTTAGGTGATCAAGATTCAATTGAGTATATGTGCAAAAATGCAGTCGATTCAATAATTGAATTAGAACACTACGGCGTGCCTTTTTCACGAACTGAAGAAGGGAAAATATACCAAAGGCCTTTCGGTGGAATGACTACAGAATATGGAAAAGGAATTGCTCAGAGAACATGTGCTGCAGCAGATAGAACTGGACATGCAATATTACATACTCTATACACTCAATCTTTGAAAAATAATGTAGATTTTTTTATTGAATATTTTGTTATAGATCTTGTTTTTAAAAATGGAAATTGTATCGGTGTTTTAGCATGGTGCTTAGATGATGGATCGATACATTTTTTTCAATCTCACATAGTTATACTTGCTACTGGCGGTTATGGTAGAGCTTACTTATCATCAACATCTGCGCACACTTGTACTGGTGATGGTAATGGAATGATACTAAGATCTGGATTACCTCTCCAAGATATGGAATTTATTCAATTTCATCCGACTGGAATATACGGTGCTGGTTGTCTTATTACCGAGGGAGCAAGAGGGGAAGGCGGTTATCTCACTAATTCAGAAGGAGAGAGATTCATGCCTAAATATGCTCCTAATGCAAAAGATTTAGCCTCAAGAGATGTTGTGAGTCGTGCTATTCAAATTGAGGTCAACGAGGGAAGAGGAGTCGGAGAAGAGAAAGATCATGCATTATTGCACTTGGAGCATTTAGACTCTGAAATAATTAATAATAAATTACCTGGAATATCTGAAACTGCCAAAATTTTTGCAGGAGTTGATGTTACGAAGGAACCTATCCCTGTAATACCTACCGTTCATTATAATATGGGCGGAACACCAACTAATTATAATACTGAAGTACTGCAATCGGGTGACTCAGCCGTTGTTCCAGGGTTAATGGCTGTTGGAGAAGGTGCGTGTGTTTCTGTTCATGGCGCAAATAGATTAGGTTCGAATTCACTACTAGATTTAATTGTCTTTGGAAGATCGGCTGCTGATAGAGCTATTTCCATACTTAATGATAAACCTAAAAATCATCAAGCTGTTAGTTCCTCTGATTTAGATGAAATTCTTGGTCGATTTGATCAAACAAGACATTCATCTGGAGATATAGCTACTTCAGAATTAAGAAATAAAATGCAAAAAACCATGCAACGATATGCTCCAGTATATAGGGATGAGAAAACTCTAAAAGAGGGTATTGCAATAATGCAGGGAATTTTTAAAGACTACGAACAAGTTAAAACCTCAGATAAATCTTTGATTTGGAATACTGATCTTGCGGAAACATTTGAATTAAATAATTTACTGTATCAATCATTAGCAACTTTATACTCTGCTAACGAGAGAACTGAAAGTCGAGGTAGTCATGCAAGAGATGATTACCCTGATAGAAATGATGAAGACTGGTTAAAACATACAATGGTATGGGTTAATAAAGATGGAACTAGCAAGTTTGATTTTAAACCTGTAGAATTAAACACATTGACTGATGAAGTAGAAACTGTACAGCTTAAAGCAAGGACATATTAATGGCAAAATTTACATTACCCATAAACTCAATAGTTAAAAAAGGTAAAATATTTAATGATAATCCATCATCTGAGAACAAACTTAGAGTAGATATATATAGATATAATCCTGATCAAAATAAAAATCCTTATGTTGATACTTATATACTCAATAAAGAGAAATTTGGTCCAATGGCATTGGATGTACTTTTTTATATTAAAAATAATATCGATTCAACATTAACCTTTAGAAGGTCTTGTCGGGAGGGTATTTGTGGTTCATGTTCTATGAATATTAATGGAACAAATACTCTAGCATGTATACTAAACATTGCGGATGAATCATCTCTTAAATTTTACCCTTTACCACATATGCCTGTAATTAAAGATCTTGTTCCTGATTTAAGTAATTTCTATAAACAATATGAATCTATTAAGCCGTGGCTCATCAATGATACAAAACCTGAACGAGAACATCATCAAAGTCAGGATGATAGAGAAAAACTTGATGGACTCGTTGAATGTGTGCTATGTGCTTGTTGTTCAACAAGTTGTCCAAGTTATTGGTGGAATTCTGATAAATATCTAGGTCCTGCATCTTTGTTACATGCTTATAGATGGATAATCGATAGTAGAGATCAAGCTAGTGATGAGCGTTTATCAAGCATAGCCGATAAATTTAAACTTTTTAGATGTCATACAATTATGAATTGTACTAAAACTTGTCCAAAATCACTAAACCCTGCCAAGGCTATCTCTCATATCAAAAAAATGATTGCATCTAAATAAATGCATGACTCGCAAGTAAAGTGGAAATGTAGAAAGGGATTAAGAGAGCTAGATATTCTTTTATCTAAGTATTTTGAAGAAAAATATCCCCACTTAACAGATGAAGATAAATTAATTTTTCTAGAATTCATTGAGCTAGATACATACGCAATACTTGATATGCTTACTAATAAAGCTACAGATGATGTTAAATATAAAAATATCTTATTAGCTCTAAAATCGCTAAACTAGATTAAGTATGAGTAAAATTAAACTTGGCGTAAATATTGATCATATTGCTTTTATAAAGAAATCTAGAGATACTAAATACCCAGATTTAAGAGAAGCAGTTTCAATATGTGAGTCATCTGGAGCAGATTCTATAACAATCCATCTTCGCGAGGATAGAAGACATATCCAAGATCAAGACGCTATTCTAATAAGAAAAAATGCAAAAAAGCTGAATTTTGAAATGGCGAATACGTCAGAAATGGTTGATTTTGCGACTAATCTTGGTCCAGATTTTTGTTGTATTGTTCCTGAAAAAAGAGATGAGAGAACAACTGAGGGAGGCTTAACCTTATGCACGATGTCTGATAGTCAAAAAAATAATTTAGCTAACAATATAAAGAAACTTAATGATAAAAATATAGAAGTTTCTTTATTTATAGATCCCGTTAAGGATGAAATTGAAATTGCTAAAAATGTAGGTGCCCAATCTATAGAACTACATACAGGAACGTATGCAAATAGCAAAGATAATCAAGTTATGATTGAGATTGAAAAATTGAAAACCGCATCAAATTATGCACATAACTTATCATTGAAAGTGAACGCAGGACATGGATTACACTATAATAATATTTCCGAGATATGCAAAATCCAGTATATAAGTGAGCTTAATATAGGACATTCTATTATTGCAGAATCAATTTTCTTAGGTCTTGGTGATGCAATTAAAAAAATGAAGCGTATAATAAATAGTTGTGATTAGAGGTTTAGGTATAGATTTAGTTGAAAACTTTCGTATCAAAAAGATTTACGATCATTACGGCTATAGATTTGCTAAAAAAATTTTAGACAATGATGAAATAAGAGATTTTAATATTAGTTATAACAAAGTTTCTTTTCTTGCTAAAAGATTTGCTAGTAAAGAAGCATTATCAAAGTCGCTAGGTCTTGGTCTCTATAGAAAAAACCTTTACCCGAATAAAATTAGAATTAGTCATGATGATTATGGAAAACCATTTTTTATAATTAATGAAACATTATCTCCATTAATAAATGAATTAAAAGTAACTAGTATACATCTATCAATATCGGACACTTCTCATTATAGCACTGCTATTGTAATTACAGAGAACAATGGAAGCTTATAATCTTATAGATTTAATAGGTAGAACACCTCTTGTAAAAGTATTTTCGGATCAAGGCAGTGTTGTTCTAGCAAAACTTGAAGGTAATAATCCAGGTGGTTCAGTTAAGGATAGGGCTGCACTCAAAATGATTACGGATGCAGAAAATTCAAAGATAATTAAGCCTGGGGATACTATTATAGAGGCAACTAGCGGAAATACAGGGATAGCGCTTGCAATGGTTGCTGCAATGAAAAACTATAAAATTAAACTTATTATGCCTGAGACTGCATCGGAAGAGAGAGTAAAAACTATGAAGGCCTATGGAGCTGATGTAATTTTGGTAACAAAAGAAGAGGATATGGAAGGAGCACGAGATCTTGCTATGAAGCTTAAAAATTCTGGCGAGGGAATTGTATTAGATCAGTTTTCAAATGACTCTAATTATATGTCTCACTTTGAAGGAACAGGTCCTGAAATATTCGATCAGACAAATGGAAAAGTAACACACTTTGTCTCAGCTATGGGGACAACAGGTACAATTACCGGTGTGTCAATGTATTTAAAGTCAAAAAATCCAAATATACGTATCATTGGAGTTCAGCCTGAGGAAGGATCTAGAATACCAGGTATCAGAAGATGGAAGACTGGATATGAGCCAGCGATAAAAAAACATGCACTTATAGATAGTACTATAGATATTAATCAATCCACTGCAGAGGATTCGTGCGAAGAGTTAGCTAAGAAAAATGGCATATTTTGCGGAATTTCTGCAGCTGCGAATATCTTCATATCTAAAAAAATTGCTCGTGAAAATCGCAACTCTGTAGTAGTCACAATAATATGTGACCGAGGCGATAGGTATCTATCTAAAATTTAATGTCTATTTTTTTATTAATAAACTTTTGCCAGCAACTAAATATCTAGTCTGTTTTATATTATTTTGTTTTAAAAGTATTTCGGGTGTTATATCAAATCCCGAGGAAATGATAGCTGCGGTATCCCCGGTATTGACAACATATCTT
>ENA-OSEY01000191-OSEY01000191.1-marine-metagenome-genome-assembly--contig:-NODE-191-length-45093-cov-4.245357_pt1 | contig 45093 bp, 41 predicted proteins | sample MGYA00248465_ERZ534230 | MGnify/ENA primary metagenome ERZ534230 (study PRJEB26409, sample SAMN06344110) | marine metagenome | isolation source: Sea water from surface | place: Atlantic Ocean:Southern... | reverse complement strand
ATATATCCTTAATACTTCTTCTGCCACATCTGCTTCTCTGATTACATCAACTCTGTAATCGGGTATTTTTAAACGATAAGAGGAGTTTTTTATAGGAGTATTTGATATTTCAAGAAACCCTAAAATGGAATTAATTTCCTCATCTGCGATGGAGATTCCACAGAGCTTTCTTATGGTATTATAATCTGCATCGCAATGGTGATAGTTTTGAGTTTTGGGATTGTTATTGACATCTAAAATAGATGACCCAACACTTCCTCCAGCTAATTCTAAGATTAATTCTACTGCTTTTTTTAACGCAGGTATTACCATATCAGGATCTACCCCTCTTTCATATCTAAATGATGCATCTGTGTTAAGCCCGTGTCTTTTGGCTGTTTTACGAATATTTACAGCGTCAAATAAGGCGCTTTCTAAAAAAATGTGTTTTGTTTTTCTGCTCACTCCTGATTTTAATCCCCCAAATACTCCAGCAATACACATTTCTTTTTCATCGTCACATATCATTAAATCATCTTTATTTAACTTTCGCTCTGTTCCGTCTAACGTAGTGAATGAACTATCATCTTTAGGACATCTAACTTTTATGTGATGATTTGAAATTTCGTCTAAATCAAATGCATGAAGTGGTTGACCTAGTTCATGAAGTATATAATTAGTAGCATCTACTATGTTATTTATGCTTTTTACCCCAATCGAAGTTAATTTATTCTTCAACCAATTTGGACTAGATTTTACTTGAACATCTTTCAAAATGATGCCTGTATATCGCATGCATTTTTTCGGCTCAAGAACTGTAACTTTAAACGCGGTCTTTCTATTTTGATTAAAATCTACTTTGCTCGAAAGTGATTTTAGCTTTTGACCTACTTCAATTTTTGAATTAAATTTTAAAGCAGCCATAAGGTCTCTAGCCACTCCATAGTGCGACATGGCATCAGCTCGGTTAGGTGTTAATCCAATTTCAAAAATGGTGTCTTCATTCACTTCAAAAACGGTTTTGGCTAGATCACCAGCGTTATAATTGTCTGATAAGACCATAATTCCATCGTGATTTTCTCCGATTCCAATTTCATCTTCTGCACATATCATCCCATTAGATTCAATTCCTCTAATTTTTGTTTTTTTAATTTTTAGTGGATCATGATTAGTAGGGAAAATGGTTGTTCCTGGTAAGGCGACTAACACTTTTTGATTTACATCTACATTTGGAGCCCCACATATAATTTGACTTAGTTTTTCTTCTCCAATATCTACATGAGTAATTTTTAATTTATCCGCATTTGGGTGTTTTTCACATTTTTTAATTTCTCCTACTACGATACCGTTTAAACCACCTTTGATGTTTTCATATAGTTCTGACTTTTCTACTTCTAGACCGATGTCAGTTAATATTTCACTAGTTTCTTCTGCCGTTAAATCGAAATCTAAAATTTCTTTGATCCAGTTAAGAGAAATTTTCATTAAAAAACCTTTTAGAAAGCGTAAAAATAATGGCTTTTCTTGTATAACAAACATGTAATTGGAATTTCCTCTTTCTCATTCTATCACTAATCAACATAAAAAAGATTGATACAATTAAAATTTTTTTATTTTTGGCCCACTTTAAGACGGTGCCTTAGCTCAGTTGGTAGAGCAACGGACTGAAAATCCGTGTGTCCCTGGTTCGATTCCTGGAGGCACCACTTTAAAAGCCCTTAATTTTGAGGGCTTTTTTTTTGTCAAGTCAAATTACTATTAACTTTGCTTAGTCTTGAAAAAGGGAATAAAAAGTAATAGAACATTAATCATATTTTATATTCTGATTTTTTATGTGATACTTCAGTTTTTGTGGTGGGGGTTTCACATTATTGATTTATCGGAACAAATTGATACTGATAAAAGTGAGATCAACAGCACAATAAGAATGATTATTGGAGAAGCTGCTGTTTTTATTTTAATTATTTTGATTGGGGCTTATTACGTGATTCGGTCCTACTACAATGAATTAGCTCTATTTAAAAAGGAGAAAAATTTCGCCTTATCTGTTACACACGAGTTAAAAACCCCAATAGCCACCTCCAAATTATTTGCTCAAACCTTATTAAAGAGAAGTAATTTAGGTGAAACACAAAGAAAGGAAAGTCTCGAAAAAATCATAGAGGAGCAAAATAGGTTAAATGCCTTAGTGGAAAAAATTTTATTAGCTAGCTCTATTGATGATATGAAAAGCCAGATTCAAAAAAAACCAGTTTATATAAGAAAAACAATAGATAGTATCTTAACACAAATTAGAGAAACTCATCATGTTGTCAACAATATTGAAAAAGATTTAACCATTAATGGAGATGAATTTTATCTTATTTCATTATTTCAAAATTTGATTGACAACGCGCTAAAATACGCTGAAAAAAATACCACGGTAACTATTACAAGCATTCGACAACAAGGTGGAATTCTTATTCAAGTAGCGGATGAAGGAATAGGCATTAAAAATGAATTCAAAGAATTAATTTTTGAGCGTTTTTTTCGAATTGGAGATGAAGAAACAAGAGATACTAAAGGAACTGGTTTGGGATTGTTTTTAGTAAAAGAAATAGTTAAACTTCACGATGGTGAAATTATATGTAGGGACAATTCACCAAAAGGAACCATTTTTGATATAAAATTCAATAGTTGATAATGGGAAAAAAGACTGCATTAATCATTTTAGATGGTTGGGGCATTGGGAACCAAGATGATTCTGATGGCGTCTATAAAGCAAATACCCCTTTTTTTGATCAGATCTTTAAAAATTACAATAGCGCAACGTTAGAAACCTTTGGCGATAAAGTAGGTTTGCCGAAGGGGCAGATGGGAAACTCAGAGGTTGGCCATTTAAATATTGGAGCAGGAAGGATTGTGTATCAGGATTTGCTAAAAATAGACCGCGCTATAGAAGATAAATCATTTCACCATAATCCTACAATTGTCGAATCAATTCAATATGCTAAAGTAAATCAAAGCACAATCCATTTAATGGGGTTGGTCTCTGCTGGCGGTGTCCATTCATCTCTTGATCATTTATTGTCATTATGTGATGTGCTCAAAGAATGGCCTCAAATCTCTGTTCAAATTCATGGATTTAGTGACGGGAGAGATTGCGATCCTTATTCTGGTAAACTTTATTTTAAACAACTTATTGACCATATAAAAGATACTAACATTAGTTTGGTTTCATTGATAGGGCGCTACTATGCGATGGATCGTGATATGAGATGGGAAAGAATAAAAAAGGCTTATAATTTACTAATACATGCTGATGGAAAAATATATGATAATTATGAATCTGCATTTCAAGATCAATATAGTTTAGGAATTACAGATGAATTTATCCCACCCATTTCTTTTAACCAAAATGGAAAGATTAAAGATAACGATGTGGTGATCTGTTTTAATTTTCGTACCGATCGGTGTAGACAAATTTCAACTGTTTTGACTCAGAAAGATTTCATGGATTATGAAATGAGGAAGCTGAACTTAAAGTACCTCACTATGACCAATTATGATAAAACATTTGAAGGCGTAGATGTAATTTATGACAAGGAAAATATACCAAACACATTAGGTGAAGTGATAAGTAATAACGGGAAAACACAGCTTAGGATTGCTGAAACCGAAAAATACCCTCATGTTACTTATTTTTTAAGTGGAGGGAGAGAGCTGGAGTTTGAAGGTGAAAATAGAATTGTAGCTAGCTCTCCTAAGGTTGCTACTTATGATTTAAAGCCTGAAATGAGCGCCTTTGAAGTAACGTCCAGTTGCATTTCATTTACAAAAGAAAATTCCCCTGATTTTATTTGTTTAAACTTTGCAAATCCAGACATGGTTGGTCATACTGGAGTGCCAGCTGCTATTTTGAAAGCCTGTGAGACCGTAGATGAGTGCTTAGAAAAACTAACTACATTTTTATTAGATCAGAATTATGCTGTTTTGGTTATTGCAGATCATGGTAATGCCGATAAGATGATTAATGAGGATGGGTCGGCTCATACAGCACACACATTAAATCTTGTTCCAGTGGTTTTAGTAGGAGCAGATTCAAAAATCACAAATGGGAAATTAGCAGATGTTGCACCAACTATTTTAGATTTAATGGGTATAGAAAAGCCGATAGAAATGACGGGTGTTTCTATTATTCGTTCCTAATTAAATGAACATATCCACTAATTAAAGTAGAATTATAATTGTATTTTTCTGACTCTGGGTCAATTATATAATAATAAATACCTTCTTTTAATTTATCTCCGCTCTCATAATGTAGACCGGTCCAATCATTTTGGTAATCTTCATTTACATAAACTAGTTTACCCCAACGGTTATAAATTAGTACGGATGGATTGGGATAGTCATCAAGATTTATTGGTGCAAAGAAATCATTAATCCCATCACTATTTGGTGTGAATATATTTATATTTTCAATGGGGCATTGATTCCAAACTAAAGTGCTGTCACTTATTTCTTGATTACAACCATCAGAGATATTAAGAGAGAAAAATTGTGTAGAGTCTGGACTAACTATGATAGAGCCTTGGTTTTCACCATTAGACCAAGTCAATGATTTTGGTTCTATTCCACCTCCCCATTCGCTTTGTATAGTAGCTGATTCGAAAAGTTGATGGCATATGTTTAAACTATCAGGGAGGGTTAAGTATAATGGTGGATAATCACTAATGTAAATATTGGCTGTTACCGTATCAAGACTCCCTGAACATCGTTCATAAATTACATTTAAAATAACGGTCTCTGTAGACTCTGAAATGGTATCTAAATTAGGGTAGATAAAAAGAGTATCAGAAAATTGCCCTGCTGGAATAACTAGGCTATCACTTATTTCTGGATAGTCTAAAGAGGGTGTAGCAGTGCCATCTACATCAAAATAAACAATAAAGTCATTGCTAGCATCTGGTCTGTCAAATGTAAAGTAAGCGGCATTACAACCCTCATATAGAAGGGTATCATTATTTGCAATGCCGCTTGAAACGCTAACACTTCCATTTGAGCTAAAACTACCAGCCTCTAAAAACACCCAAGAATCCAAATTAGCATCTGAACCATCAGCTAATGCCAATCTAATGTGATAAATCTCTCCGCACTGAACCACTGTGGTTGCGGTAAATAATGTGGTAAATCCATTACAAGATATAGTTTGTGGAAAAGTGGATTGATTATCAATATAATATTGGCTATTTAGTAGATTATTGACAGAGCTTATCGTGATGGGAAGCGGAGGAGTTGAATTAGGAACATTTGCTATGTTAATGGAACCATTAGGGAAACCAGGAGGGGAAGAATATGGACCAGTTATTCCTGGACCTGAAATGAAAAACCCAAACACATCATTATATTCTGAGTTAATCCAAGTTAAGTATTCATTAGATCCAAAAACATAATTAAAAGATAAGGTATCAGAGTTAGGAATAAAATCAAACTCAAGTGTAGCCACATCAAAAATGCCTGTTACATTAAAAGGCTGATTAATGAGTGGGGGCACGCTGTTAGCTACGTTTAGTAAGTCAGGATCACTATTTGTGCTAGAAGGAATATTCCCAAATCCAAAAAAGTTAGGGTCTAAATCAATAATATCTCCAGTTGAAAGTACAATTCCACTATCTATGCCTAAGTTCGAATTCGTAGCGTTAAAAAAACCAACTTGGATAGGATCACCCTGATAAGTGACGTTGTTTGCAGAAACACCTCCACCCAATAAGACGTTATTAATAAGATGATTAGAGCTGTTGTATGGGTTTATGTTTGAAATTGTAATTTGAGCATGATTATTGGCTAATAAACACATGTAGATAAATAGGAAGACGATACGGGAATCCATAATTTAAAGATATCAAATAATTAAGACTTCTTTTTTTAGATGAAAAAAGATAATTCCTAATTTCACCACTCATTTAAGACTTGCATTTAAAAATGAAAAAAGCCATTAAATACATCAGCAGATTTATACTAGCTGTACTAATATTAATATTCTCTCTTTTAATCATCATTCCTTATTTTTTTAAAGACGAAATAGCGGATATGGTTAAAGATCAGGCTTCTCATTATTTGGATGCTGATTTGGAATTTGGTGATGTTTCGATTTCAGCTATTTCATCATTTCCTGATTTACAAGTTGGGGTTTCAGAGCTAAAATTAGTTGGTAAAAATGCATTTGATGGAGTAGAACTGATACATGCTAACCAGCTTATTCTTGTAGTGGATTTGAGGAAAGTTCTATTTAACCAGGAGTATGAAGTAAAATATATTTCATTATCAAGTCCTGTTATACAACTCATCACATTGGATAATGGTGAGTCCAATTATGATATTTATAAAACAGATACTATTGCTGAAGAAGATGTTAATGAAACTAATGTGGACGAATCTCCTCTTAAATTTAAATTGGAAAAATATGAATTAAATGATGCCCAAGTTTTATACAGAGATGATTTATATAAAATGTTTGTACATATTGATTCCTTAGATCACAATGGGGAATTTATAATGCATGCCGATACTTTTGATTTAAATACGATAACGAAGGCTAGTACATTTAATCTTGAATATGAAAAAGTTAAATTAATAGATGATGTTGCCCTGAAATTTCTTTTTAATGGAGCTATCGCCTTTGAAAATGAAGATATGATTTTTCAAATTAGAGAGAACATGACTAGTTTAAATGAGTTAGATATTTCATTTAATGGTGGAATTAAAATGAAGCCAGATAGCTATGAATTGGATGTTAAATTAGCTACTATTAACCAGTCATTTAGACATTTTTTAAGTTTAATACCTCTTGCTTATCAGAAGGACTTTAAAAATTTAGAAATCGAAGGGGAATTTAACTTTGAAAGTATCTTTAATGGTATTTATTCAGATAATGATATACCTTCTTTTGATATCTTACTAGAAATTAACAATGGTTATGTAAAATATCCAGACTTAAATGATGCTATTGAAAATATCAAATTATCATTTAAGACTGCCTTCCCTGGAGGACCAAACTATGATGATTTGCAAGTAAGTTTAGAATCCATGAATTTTTCTTTTTTAAGTTCTAAATTTAATATGTCATTTCATGGAAATAATTTTATTAGTAATCCATTTATATCAGCCGATTTGTCTTCAGATCTAAATCTTGAAGAATTATCAAAAGTATACCCAATTGATTCCATATTTATAAATGGGAATTTCCGAACCGATATTAACATAAAAGGAAGTTATTCGGCTATTGAAAAAGAACAATACGATCTGTTTGAAGCGGGAGGTATATTTGACCTTACCGACTTTGAATTTACCTCTAAAGATTTAGACAATTCTGTGAGCATAAAGAATATGTCATTTGAAGTACTGCCTCATAAACTTAAACTAGATAAGTTATCGTTAAAAACAGGCCAATCTGATGTCCAACTCAATGGTGAAATCTCAAACTATTGGCCATATGTTTTAAGAAATGAGCAGTTAAATGGCATGTTTACTTTGAATAGTTCTTACCTAAATTTAGATGAATTAATTCCTGCTTATGATAATACAAGCGCAGATTCAATATCATCGGATTCAACGATATTAGAAGCCTATAATGAGGTGATTTCTGTACCCGAAAACATCTATTTTAGATTTGAATCCAACATCAATACACTGATCTATGATAGTATGCCAATTAAAAAGTTTAATGGCACTATGAATATAGAGGACGGGAAGATAAACCTAGATCAGTTTAACATGCAATTGTTTAAAGGACAAATCTCCTTAAATGGGACCTACTTCAGTATTAGCAATCAAAGAGCAAAATTAAATATGGATTTAGACATTAAGAATATTTCGTTTAATGAATCGTATACTTATTTTGAGGCCATAAAAAAATATACTCCGTTGGTAAAATATTTTGATGGTAAATTTTCTACTTTTTTAGAAGCAGATGTTTTACTAAATGAGTATTATTATCCTATTTACTCAGAAATATCAAGTAAAGGGAAATTAGTCTCGGATGAGGTTCAAATTTTAAGTGATTCGCCCATTGAAAAGTTAAAATCATATGCCCCAATTCTTTTTGGAGATAATAACAAAATGAAAGATCTAAACGTATCATATTCCTTTACCGATGGGAAATTTGTAATGGAAGAAACTCCCTTAAAGTTAAAAGACTACACCCTTTCTGTAAGTGGATTTACTTCTTTGGATCAAGAAATAGGATATAAAATAGAGACAGAGATACCAATTAATGAATTAAAAAACTCCACTAATTCACTTAGTAGTTTATTAAATGAAACTAATGTGGGTATTAATAAGGGCAATATGCCATTTACAATTACAATAAATGGAAATTTGAAAAATCCTACCTATTCAACTAGTTTAGGGGAGTTGAAAACTGATTTGCTAGAAAAAGGAAAAGACATAATTTCTGAAAAAGTAGATAAGGTAAAAAAAGACGCATTAGAGGAAGCTCAAAAAAAGGCGGATGATATTATTAGATTAGCCAAATTGAAAGCACAACAAATTAGAGATGAAGGTAATAGTAAAGCTATACTTATAGAAAATGAAGCTACCCGAAATAAATTAAAAGCGGACCAAAAAACTAAGGAAGAAGTATCTAAATTAAGAGATGAAGGATATAAAGCGGCCGACAAACTGATAGAGGAAGCTAAATCCCCATTAGCCAAAATAGCTGCTGAGAAAACAGCCAAAAAAATGAAATCCCAAACGGACAAGAAAGCAGATGCTTTAGAACTGAAGTTAAATGCGAAGTCTAAAAAAATTCAAAATGTAGCTTTTCAGCAAGCAAAAAACCTAAGAGAAGAGGCAAATTCAAGTGCAGATAGTGTAGAAAAAAAGGCAGAAGAGGAAGCTAATAAAATTTTAGAAGCAGCAAAAAACAAGTAAAATGACTCAAGAATACATAGAAAGTAACAAATCAAAATTTTTAGATGAATTGATGGAATTATTAACTATTCCTTCTGTAAGTGCTGACCTTTCATTTAAAGACGATGTGTTAAAAGCAGCCGCATTTTTATGTGATCAATTGACCCAAATCGGGGCAGATAACGTTCAATTGTTTCCTACAGAAGGACACCCAATTGTCTACGGAGAAAAAATAATTTCTAGTGATGCTCCTACTGTTTTAGTCTATGGTCATTATGACGTGCAACCTGCAGACCCTTATGAGTTATGGGATTCAGAACCATTTAAACCAGAAATAAGAAAAACGAAAATACACCCAGATGGAGCTATTTTTGCTAGGGGTGCATGTGATGATAAGGGCCAGATGTTTATGCACCTAAAGGCTTTTGAAGCGATGTATAAAACAAACAACCTCAATTGTAATGTTAAATTCATGCTTGAGGGGGAAGAAGAAGTGGGTTCTGAAAACCTTGAAAAATTTGTAAGAGAATATAGGGATATGCTTAAAGCAGATGTGGTATTGGTTTCAGATACAGGAATTATCAACAACCAAACCCCATCCATATGTGTAGGATTAAGAGGGTTGAGTTATTTAGAAGTGGAAGTGACTGGTCCTAATCGAGATTTACACTCTGGATTGTATGGTGGAGGTGTGGCAAACCCTATTAATATCCTATCCTCTATGATTGCCTCGTTGCATGATGAATCAGGGAAAATAAACATTCCAGAATTCTATAAAAATGTTTTAGTTGTTAGTGAGGAGGAAAGACAAGAAATGTCAAAAGCGCCTTTTAATTTAGATGAATATAAGAAGGATCTTGACGTGGATGATGTTTTTGGAGAAGAAGGATATTCAACAAATGAAAGAACGTCCATTAGGCCATCTCTAGATGTAAATGGAATTTGGGGTGGATATATTGGTGAAGGAGCAAAAACTGTTCTTCCTTCAAAAGCATATGCAAAAATATCTATGCGTTTAGTTCCAAACCAATCATCCGAAGAAATTACTCGTCTTTTTGAACGTCATTTTAAACGAATTGCTCCAGCACATGTTAAAGTAAAGGTGACTCCTCATCATGGTGGAGAAGGGGTTGTGATACCCACTAATTTTAAAGGTTATCAGGCTGCTAAAAAAGCGATGCATAAATCTTTTGGCGTTGATCCTATTCCAGTTAGAAGTGGTGGTAGTATTCCTATTGTACCTATGTTTGAGGAGGTATTAGGCTTGAAGACGATTTTACTTGGTTTTGGTTTAGATTCTGATGTTATTCATTCTCCAAATGAACATTTTGGATTGTTCAATTTTTATAAGGGCATAGAAACCATCCCATATTTCTACCAATATTTTGCTGAATTAATGAAAAAGTGAAATGCACAAAAAAATATTTTTTTTCATTACCATTTTTTCAATAGCGTCTTGTATAACGTATCGGGAAATAGAATTTATTGATGTTCATTCCATTTCATTTTCAAAAGAAAATGGATGTAGCCCAATTTGTGCGGACTTAAAGGTATATAACCCTAATCGTTACAGTATTTCAGTAAAAGACGTTGATGTGGAAGCGCGTTTAAATGGAAAAAAAATTGGAAATGTGGTCAACATAGAGAAAGTCAAATTATTAAAACAGGACTCAATGGATATCCATTTAACCTTTCAATCTGACGCACAACAAATTTTAACTTCCTTAGTCAATTCGCTAGGATTTCTTCTTGGAAAATCTCAAAATTTATCTTTGAGTGGCTCTTTGAAAGCTCAGGTATTTTTGTACAAAAAGAAGATTGATATTACATACAAAACAGATTTAGAGGATTTGCAATTTTAGAACGTAATTCAATTACGTAGTAAGGTCATAATTTAGTTTCTTAATTAAAAAAAATGAAAATGATACAGACCTCTCTACCTTTCAATGTAAACTACATCGTATATGAAAAAGGGGATACAGCCTTTCTTTTAGAAGGATATATCAAGCTAAAGAAGAAAAAATATTACACCACAATTCCAATTGAAATACTTCGCTTGAGCCGCTTAATTGAAAAAAGCGAAGGCACTGAAATCATGCAGTTTATATGGAAGAGGTTATACAGCTCTAATGATCCTGTAGTTGAAATCTCTCCAAATAAACACTTAAAAAGAACCATAAATCTCAATACTAGTGATTTGGGATTAACTAATCATCAACTAAAAATTGCATAATATGAAAACTTTAGCTCTATCTACTACGGAAAACTTAGTATTACCTAAAATGGGTATAATGACTCAGATAACAGAATTATCTAGGCACGATTATATTTATGTAAAGCACTTGCTAAGTGAAAACACCTCTTTACTGATTTCTGAAGATAAAAGCAGGTATTGGGATGCAAATGCCTTAGCTGTTTTTTATAAGCACTTTAAAATAGGGTATTTAAATCCCTCAATAGCAAAGATGGTGAAAAGAATAATGGTGAAATATGGTGGTATTACTGCCGAATTGAAACACAAATCTTCTAATAGTTTACCATTCGAGTACGTAGACATCATATTGAAAATCGGGTAGTTATCGACTTAGCCAATATGCTGGATTTTCGGTATTCATCCCTTCACTTGATATTTTCCAAATTTCAAAGTGGGCTTCTGAGATTCCATTGCTTTTTGGTAATAACTTTCCAATATTTTCTTTGGTGCTAATTTGATCACCTTTTTGAACAAACACCTCTTGTAGGTTAGCATATACACTTCTATATTCTCCATGGCTTATCATTACTACTTTTCCAGCTCCTGGAATAACCATTACGCTAGTTACTTTACCACCAAAGACAGCTCTCACTAGTGCTTGTTTGGAAGTAGATATATCAATGCCATTATTGTCTACTGTGGCTGTGCTAACGACATGATGCTGGTGTTTGCCGTACTTACTTGTAATTTCCCCCCTTGCAACGGGCCAAGCTAATTTACCTTTATTTTTCTTGAAATCAGCTGAAAGTGCTATTCCTTCAGGTGTTAAGTTAAATTTACTTTTCGTCTTCTTTTCAATGGCTTTTATTTCATCTTCAATGGCTTTTTTAACCGCTCTAGCTATTTCTCTTCTTTTTTGATTATTAATTTTAAGTTCTTGAGTTAAACTAGATTCACTAATTTTTAAATCACTCAAGTATTTTTCTTGTACACCTTTATCATTTAAGTAATTGTTTTTTTCACTGTTTTTAATTTCAATTATGTTTTCTTTTTGCGAGAGTTCCTCTTTCAATAATTTCTTTTTTTCAATTAAAAGAAGTTGAATTTTTTTGATTCTTTCAATCTGTTTTTTTCTGTAATCTGCATAATGTTGAATGTATTTCATTCTGTGAAAGGCTTCAGAAAATGTAGAGGCTGAAATGATATATAAAAACTTATAACTAGGATTTCGGTTTTTATACGCGTAAACCAACATGTTTTTATATTCTTGAATAAGCACATTGTTGGTGTTTAATAAGGTGTTTATTTGCCTGTTAATATCGTTAATATTTTGATCTATTTTTCTTATCTGGGCGTTGTAATTACGTATCAGCCTGTCTCTATAGGTAATCTGATTTCTTATGATATTTAATTGACCAATGGTTAACGCTTCATTTTTTTTTGTTTCGTTTAATAATGATTTAGTGTTCTCAATTTTTTTAATTAGAGCTCGTTCCTGTTTTTTTAATTGTTCACTTTTTTTTTGGCTCATGAAATCAAAAGGAAGAAATATAATAATCAGTATAATTAATATTTTAATTCTCATTGAGCTTTATTCTTTCGTGTTCGTTTGTGATTTTCAATTTGGGAAATTTTAGAGGGCTATTGAATTTAATGGTCTTGTGATTTAATTCTAATATATACTGATTTGGTAAGAATGCTATTTTCAATTTTGATGGAAAATATTCTGCTTCTTCGTCATTTCTATTACTATAGTAGATCTTTATCTCATTATTTATATCTGGGAAAAAAATAGATAATGAATCACATTTGAAATTTTCAGGATCAATCCAAGATTGATATATATACTCTGGATATTTCTTAGTTTTTTGCGATATAACACGACTTGTTTTGCGTTTTCTATGTGAAAAAAGATGGTATTTCCCTTTTCTATAGTTAGAACTATTTTTTTCACTCAACTCGTTTATGTATGTATTCCCTAATAAGAAATTTTCAATTAATGGGTACGAAATGGATAGGTTATATTGTTTTTCAAAATCATCAAATGTGCCTACAAAGTAAGTCTTGGATGGGTATTCAGATTGAACTTTGATACTGTCTTTTGCTATAAAAGCTCTGGCTATTTTTACTCCATAATTGGACGCGTTAATCCAAATTAAGCTATCCCTTTTGATCCTAAAGTTCAATGTAACCTCTAACTCTTCATCTTCAAATTTGATACTAGTTTCACTTTTGAGTTTTATCCATTCTACTTCACATTCGTATTCCTTAATAGAGTCTACCAATTTTTTAGTATTAAGTATCTTTTTATCCTTTTCATTTTCTACTGGTTTTATTGATTTACAAGAAAGAATAAATCCGCCCATAAAAAAAAGCAATACAATATGATATTTACTCCATATATTTTTTCTCATCTATTTTTTCTTTAATCAATGCAGATGTACTACCAGCTTTGATGGCTTTTTTCCAAAATAATAATGCCTCTTCTTTTTTCCCAATCTGAAACAAAACATCTCCATAATGCTCCAGAATATCTGCATCTTTCTCTTCACTTTTAACTAGTGCTTTAAATAGTAGTTGTTCTGCTTCATCATATTTTTTCATTTTGAAAAGTACCCAGCCATATGTGTCAATAAATGTATATGAGTCAGGTAAAAATTGAAGTGCTTTTAAAATTAAGGTTTCCGCTTTTTCAAGAGTCATATTTTGTACGGCAAGGTAATAGCTGAAATTATTAAGGAGAATTGGATTTTTTTCGTTGATTTCAAGTGATTTATCAAAGTTGTAAAATGCTTCTTTGATTTTTTTTAGTCCGTAGTGTGCATCTCCAATTTGTTGATAGAACTCACTTTCCATTATCTCATTATCAAATACCAGTAGCTTACCTTTATTTAACACACCTAAGGCATCTTCCCACTCTTTTTTGCTATTAAGTACTATTCCTTTTGCTAAATATGAAAACGGTTGATTGGGATGTATGAGAATTGCTTTATCAGCATCTTTTAAGGCATCTTCAAAATCACCTCTGGATAGTTGATTAGTAATCAATTGAGTCCAAAGTTCATAAGGAAGAGGATTTATTTCAAGAGCTTTACCAAGTAGTATGCAAGCTTCTTCATCTTTGGTTTGAATAAATTTAATTTCACTTAATAAAACCAATATTTCGTGATCATTTGGAAAGGCTTTTAAGTACTTGTCTAATAAGCCTTCTACTTGATCAACTGAAAAGGGAATAGACTTGTCATATGTTATTTGAAATAATATTTCTCTTTTTAAACTTTGATCAACTTCAACTGAAGTTAATACCTTTTCAAGGGAATAGATACTATTCGTGTATGCTCTTTTTTTCATGTAGTATTGAAACATGGACAGTTGAACCAGTCCGTTAGTAGAATCAATTAACATCATTTGATGAAGTAAACTTTCACTTTTTTTGACCATTTTACATTCATTATAATATTCTGCTAAAATTCCAATAGTTCTCAAATTGGCAGGTTCGTAATAAATGAACCTTTCCAGCTCCTTAATTGCTTTCTTTTTTTTGTTTAAAAAGTCATAAATTTGATGCTTTTGTAAAGAAAGATCTTCGCTGAGCCCTATTTCCTGTTCGATTTCATCCAATATTTTTAAAGATCTTTTGTATTTGTTGTCTTGCAAATATGCTTCTGTAAGAGCAAATAAATAATCTATTTTTTTTGGCTCTTTTTTAGAAAGCCTTTCAAAAACAAGGGCACTTTTTTTGTATTCTTCTTGCTCTTGATATAGTATGGCTAAATTCGCCAAATACCATTCATTATCAGGTGAAAGATCAACTGCTTTTTCCGCTTGCAAAACAGCTTGGTTTAAATTTCCATTTTTCTTACTTAAACCAGAAAGCTCAAAATAGGAGACAGCACTATTTGGATTTAATTTTATGCATTTTTTAAAAAGAGAATCAGCTTCGAAAAGTTCATTTCCAATTTTAGCCCCAATGGCTTGAATCAATATGTTTGTATACTGCTTTTCGTTGAATGGAGGTATATTTTTTTGTGATAAATAATATGAATGGCTCAACAAGCTAAATATGAACAAAAAAATAACGATTGGATTATATTTTAAAATTCTTAATCTCATTTTTTACCTGTACTACCAAACCCCCCTTCACCTCTTTCACTACTTTCCAATGTATTTTGTTTTACAAAGTGTGGTAATTCGTGTTTAGCTAAAACCATTTGCGCAATGCGTTCACCAGAAATAATCTCAAAAGATTCACTTGATAAATTAATCAGTAAAATACCAATTTCACCTCTGTAGTCTGAGTCAATGGTTCCTGGGCTATTTAAAACGGTAATGCCATTTTTATAAGCTAATCCACTTCTAGGTCTAATCTGAATTTCATAACCTAAAGGGATTTCTACCTTTAATCCAGTGGGTATTAGTTTCCTTTCCAAAGGCTTCAGCATTATTGGACTAGGAATAAATGCTCTTACATCTACGCCAGCTGAACCCTTGGTAGCAAGGGCTGGAGTGTCGTTATTAGATTCATTTATTATTTTTACTTCGATCATATCACACAGATTTAAAATTAAATTTGGGTCTTTCCATAATTAAAACTATCACTAAATAGATAAGCAACAATAACCCATGGTATAGGTAGGTAAAAAGGTCATATCCAACAGATGGATTAAATTTTTCACTTACATAGTAGAGTCCAAATCCAACGCATATGTATATACATATTTTCTTTATACTGTAAGGTATAGGATAATAGATTTGCCCTAAAACATAGCCAATTATCATCATGCTTCCATAACAGATTAGGGTTGCATATGCAGATGCCACATATCCATATTTAGGGATAAATAGCAGGTTTATTGATAATGTTATTATAACCCCAATAAAAGAAATTAAAGCCCCATATATGGTTTTATCTGCTAGTTTATACCACATAGATACATTGGTGTATAGCCCTAAGCAAATGTTTGCAGCTAGTAATATAGGTACCACTTTTAGACCTATCCAATAAGACTCGTTAGGTATGAAATACTTAAATAAATGTAAATAGAGCGTGATAACTAAAAAGATGAAAACTAGTGTAATCACAAAGTAGTTCATAACCTTTGATAAAGTCTCTTTTGATTTTTCATTGGATTGATCTCTGAAAAAAAAGGGTTCGGAAGCATAGCGAAATGCCTGAATAAACATACTTATTATCATTGTTATTTTATAGTTTGCTCCGTAAATTCCATTGGCTGATTGGGCCTTTATTAGGGCTTGACTTGAAGTTATTTCGGGTATTTCATTTAAATATTGACGGTATAAAAGCTCCTTTAACATAGCCCTGTCAAGCGTTTCGTTTACTACGTATGCTAACCCCACTAATAGCATAGGATAGGCATATTTGAGCATTTCTCTTATGATACTAAAATCAAATCCACCTTGAAAGTTCATTTCAGGAATAAGAACAATAAATTTCACTAAGCTTGCAATTAGATTAGATATAAAAACATAGCCCACTCCAACTTGAGGCTCATAAAATTGATTCACTATCCAATTTGGATTTCCACCTTCATACATTTGTTTGCAATAAACTAGGAAAAATAGATTTAGTCCAATGTTTATTCCTACGTTTAAAAAGTTGATAAGGGCAAATTTTTTGGCTTTTTCTTTCAGTCTTAAATTAGCAAGTGGTATGGCCGAAATGGCATCAATTCCTACAATTAAACTAAACCAAATAATGTATTCAGCGTGGTCTGGATACTTGAGCAGAATAGCAATATCATTAGAAAATAGACTTGCTATTAAAATGAAAACAGAAGATGTCGCAGTAATAGAAAAAAGGGTATTACTGTAAATAGATTTCCTTTCATTTGGTTTATTTGTTGAAAATCTAAATAAAGCGGTTTCCATTCCATAGGTGAGAAAGACTACTAAAAAAGCTACATAAGCATACATTTCAGTAATAATTCCATATTGTTCATTTGAATAAATATGAACATAAAAAGGGGTAAGTAAGTAGTTTAGAAATCTTCCGATTATACTACTTGATCCATAAATGGCAGTTTGACCGATTAATTTTTTGAGTGCACTCAAAAATTAGGTTTTCTTTTTTCCATAAATGCGGTAGTACCTTCTACAAAATCTTCACTTCCAAAACAATTTCCAAATTCATTTATTTCTTTTTCAAAACCATTTTCTCTATGGTTAAAGCCAACATTAATTGATTTTATAGCGGCTGTAATTGCAGTAGGTGAGTTGTGAGAAATAGATTTTATTATTTCTGAGGCTTTTGGAAGGAGTTCATCTAAGCTAACAACGTAATTCACCAACTTATATTGCAAAGCTTCTTTTGCATCAATCATTTTTGCAGTTGTAATAAGTTCTATGGCTTTACCTTTCCCAATTAATTGAGGAAGACGCTGTGTACCACCATAACCAGGAATTACACCTAGACTCACTTCAGGTAAGCCCATTCTCGCATTTTCGGAAGCAATTCTCATGTGGCAAGCCATAGCTAATTCTAACCCACCACCAAGAGCAAAACCATTCACAGCTGCGATAATAGGTTTAGGATAATGCTCTATAAAATCAAATAGCTTTTCTTGCCCTGAACGAGCTAATTCTTTTCCTTCTTCTTTACTAAAGTGCGCAAATTCTTTGATGTCTGCACCAGCAACAAATGCTTTATCCCCAGCACCGGTAATGATTATACCTCTTACTTTCCTATTTTTTGAAAGTGTTGAAAGCGCATGGTTGATTTCTTCAATGGTGCGTTTATTTAACGCATTAAGTTGTTTTGGTCTATTTATGGTAATAATGGCTGCATTTACTTGAACGTCTACTAAAATATTTTCCATTTTATTTGAATTAAAGACTTCAAAATTAAGTAAAATAAGCAGTCTTTAATCTTATCTTTTGACCAACTTTTTTTTAATTATAGAAAGAAGTAAAATTCCTGCCCAATATACTACCAAAAGCAAGCCCACTTTTTTAAAAATGGTCAAAAACACATTCCCAAAAAAACCTTCTACGAATATGATTTGATAGATTTTCAATGCACAAATGATAACGGTAAAAATCGTATGAAAAAGAATTTGTTTTTTTGTTAAAAGCCCCATTATAAATCTCAATTATTATACATTTAAAAGTATGAATTTTGAATTAGAAAAAGCATGGAAAGGTTTATTAGATTCGTTTCATCTTGATAATGTAGAACGACCAGATGTTGATTCCATCCTTTTTGTAATCGGCTTACAAGAGCTAAATTTTAAAACGGGTAAATTAAGCAAAGATCAAAAGTTAGATGTTATTCATATTGGCCTATGTGTTGTATTCGTTCCTTATGGGTATTACGAAGTGGTAGGAAGAGACAGTGAAGGTTGGATTCACTTTAAATCAATCAAAAAATTCCCTAATCTAAATGCAGAGGATCAAGAAATCATGATAAAAGAAGCCATTTTAGACTATTATAAATAAATGGTTTTTTCTGTTGTTGCTCTTTCTTCAACTTGGATGACACCAACAAATACATTATTTACTTCTATATCAAGAACAGCAAACCCCGCTTGCCCATCTTTATAATACTCAGAAAAATCAAAATTCACCACTCCTTCATCAGATGTGGTATTTTGCTCATTAATTATAGAAGTATTTACGCCAGTCGGATCGTCATAAAATAATCTAACAGTAGCACCACTAACTGGTGAATTATTGGAGTCATTTAGCACTGTTATGGTAGCAATTGTACTTTTAGGTTTATAACATGAATGCGAAATAAAAAGTATAGCCAATAAAGTGACATATTTGGCCCAATTTGTGCTAATATTTGAATAATTTTCTCTAATCATAGAGTATTTATTTAATTTGCAATATAAATAATTTAATATTTAAATTAATGAAGTACGTTTCTAAAAATAAATTTCTAGTTCTTTTTTCTACTTTATTACTAACCACCTTTGTTTTGGGTTCTTTTGTCAAGAAAAGTGATGAAGTCGAGGTAATTATGACTACTTCAAAAGGGGAACTAATTTTAAAATTATATAATCAAACCCCGATACACAGGGACAATTTTGTTAAGCTAATTAACAATCAATTTTATAACGGAATATCTTTTCATAGAGTAATAAAAAACTTTATGGCTCAGGCAGGAGATCCTAACTCGAGAGATCCTGAGTATGCTGGTAGTCTTGGAAATAATAGTGAAGGGGAAACCCTCCCCGCTGAAATATTTCCATCTTTATTTCATAAAAAAGGAGCTTTAGCGGCTGCTAGAATGGGGGATCAAGTTAACCCTGAAAAAAGATCGAGCGGTAGTCAATTTTATATTGTACAAGGTAAAAAGTATAATAGAAACCAACTAACACAAATGGAAGCCAGAATAAATCAACAACTAGAAGGAAATCGTGTTGGTATATTTTTGAAAGACTCGTCTAATAGAGCATACATGAACAGAGTTAAAGTTTGCCAACAAAATGGGTGGATGGATAGCCTCAATATGGTAATAAGTGAAATTAAAAATATAGTTCTTAAAGACGTAGATAAGTTTACATTTTCAGAAGAGCAATTGAAAGCCTATGAAACGATAGGAGGAACTCCGTTTTTGGATAATGGATACACTGTTTTTGGTGAAGTAGTTAGTGGAATAGATATTATTGATTCCATTTGCACATCTCCAACACTTCCTGGTGATAAGCCTCAAGAACCAATCATCATATTATCTGTCAAAATTAATTCATAACATGTTCGATCAAATACACACCATTTTAGATGAGGTTAATGAATTTGAATCTTCTGATCTCAAACAGATAGAAGCGTTTCGAATTTCATACTTAGGCAAAAAAGGAAAGATAACGAGCTTGTTTCAATCTTTTAGAGATGTTCCTGTTGAGCACAAGAAAGAGTTTGGTCAAAAGCTTAATATGTTAAAAAATACAGCGGCTGAAAAGGTAAATACATTAAAACAAAATGCCAATAAGGGCAAAAAGTCCCAAATCAATATTGATTATTCATTAACTCCGCAGCCAACGAATCTAGGTTCTAGACATCCCATTTCCATTATTCGTGAACAAATCATTGGTATTTTTTCTCAAATAGGATTTTCTGTTTCTGAAGGACCTGAGATTGAAGATGATTGGCATAATTTTACAGCTCTAAATTTTCCAGAAGAACATCCTGCTCGTGATATGCAAGATACTTTTTTTATTAGTGAGGAAATAGCATTAAGAACACACACTTCTTCTGTCCAGGTGAGGGTTATGGAAGGTCAAAAACCTCCTATCCGCACTATTTCACCCGGGAGAGTATATAGAAATGAAGCCATTTCAGCTAGAGCTCATTGCTTTTTTCACCAGGTTGAAGGACTTTATATTGATGAAGGTGTTTCATTTGCTGATATGAAACAAACGTTACTTTTCTTTACAAAGGCGATGTTTGGTGAACAGACGAAAATTAGACTTAGACCATCCTATTTTCCATTTACTGAGCCCTCAGCAGAGCTAGATGTATCATGCACTATTTGTAAAGGCAAAGGATGTAATGTGTGTAAATATTCAGGATGGCTTGAAATCATGGGCTGTGGTATGGTAGATCCCAACGTTCTAGAAAACTGCAACATTGATCCAAAGAAGTATTCTGGCTTTGCTTTTGGAATGGGAATTGAACGCATTGCGCAACTTATCTATGAAGTGAATGATCTCAGATTATACTCTGAAAATGACTTAAGATTTTTAAGGCAGTTTAAATCCGCAAATTAAATAATGAGGTTTATCCTTTTTACAGGCAAAGGTGGAGTGGGAAAAACAACTATTGCAGCTGCTACTGCTTTACACATTTCGAATAGCGGATTAAAAACTCTATTGATTTCCACCGATCCCGCTCATAGTTTATCAGATGCTTTATCTCTAAAGTTAAACCCAGAACCCCAATTAGTTGAGGAGAACTTATGGTGTATGGAGTTCGATGTGTATTATTCCATGAAAAAGTATTGGTCCAACATGAGAGAGCTTATGTATAGCGTATTTAAATTTCAGGGGGTTAAAAGTGTAGTTGCTGATGAGCTATCTGTACTACCAGGCATGGAGGAAGGAGCTGCTTTTTTGTGGTTGGAAAAGTTTTACAGTGAAAAGTTTTATGATGTAGTTATAATTGATAGTGCCCCTACTGGAGAAACACTCACTTTATTGAGCTTGCCACAAGCTATCAATTCATGGTTATTAAAAGCATTTCCAGGTCAAAAAATGGCACTTAATACACTTGGTAAAGTAGTCAGAAAAACAACTGGTATTCCGTTGGACAAAGGGTACCAAGAATTACAGCTAATTTTCTCTAAATTAGCTACTATTCAAAATTTATTTTTAGATCATTCTAAGACCAGCATTAGGGTAGTATGTAATCCTGAAAAAATGGTCATTCAAGAATCAAAAAGAGCTATCTCTTACCTGCAGTTATATGGCTATAATGTAGATGCGCTTATTGTAAATAGAGTACTACCAAAAAGCGAAAACGGATTCTTTAAAAACTATGAAAAAAAACAAAAGCAGTATCTCAACGAGATTGATCAGGATTTTAATCCTTTACCCATTTTTAAATTAAATCACCAAGGTGAAGAAGTTTTTGGAATAGGTAAATTAGAAAAAATGGCCAGCGGATTATATAAAAAAGAACGTCCTGAAAATGTTTTTTTTAATGAAAAAATATTACAAATTGATTCTACTAATAACGGCTACCAAATTAAGATGAAAATTCCCCATCTTAATACTACCACATTAAAATTGGATAAATTTGGAGACGAACTGATTATTAATTTAGATAATAAAAGAAGAAACTTCTTCTTACCCAAATTTGCTCATTTTCATACTATAGCTTCATTTACCTATACAGCCCCATGGTTGAATATACAGCTGATTAAAAGTTAAATTTTAAAATTCCAATTGTAGCTGTCTAAATCAATAAGGCAATGTTGCATGAGGTCAATGCAATCAGATACATCTTTTTTGTGAACCATTTCTATTACTTGATGGATATGCCTTGTAGGTATTGAAAACGCACCAGCAATGGACCCTCCAGGTGTCATTCTTTGAATATTGGCTGTATCTGTCCCGCCTGCTGTTAAAATTTCATGCTGCCAATTTATCTTATTTTTATCTGCTGTCTTTTGCATGAAATTCACCATCCTAGAATCGCAAATGGTGCTTCCGTCAAGGATTTTGACGGCTACTCCATTTCCTAGAGATGTAATCTTCTCATGCTCTGCTGCACCAGGCACATCGTAAGCAATAGTGGTATCTAATCCAAATCCAAAGTCAGGTTTTATTTTTTGTGTAGCTACCTGCGCACCTCTTATCCCCACTTCTTCTTGAACGGTAAACACAGCGTATGTATCAAATGCAGGGTTGGTTAATTTTTTAATGGTTTCTATTAATATGAAAACTGCTATTCTATTATCGAGACTTTTACAGTTCACGCAATCACCCATTTCAATTAATCCCCTTTCTCTTGTTATAGGATTTCCTACTGAGATAATTTTATCTACTTCTTTTTTAGGCATTCCGAGATCAATGTAGTAGTCTGTAATTTTAGGAACCTTATTTTTTTCTTCAGGGCTCATTACATGAATTGGTTTGGATCCCATAACTCCGATAACATCTTTTCTTCCGTGAACAATTACACGTTGCGATGTTAAGGTTTTAGGGTCGAATCCGCCAAGTGTATGAAATTTGAGAAATCCATTATTATCAATATGAGTGACTATAAATCCAATTTCGTCCATGTGCGCACCAATCATTACTCTTTTCTTATTGCTTTTCCCTTTTATGAGCACGATCACATTGCCCATATTATCTAATTCAATATCGTCAGCAAAATCTTTGATTTCTGATATGACCAGCGATCTCACTCTGTCTTCAAAACCGGGAGCACCTGGTGTTTCACATATGGTTTTTAATAATGTTGTATTAATCATATTTATTCTATGTAGCTTAATTTAAGCATGTTCGTTTTTCCTCCCTCTCCTAGAGGCATGCTAGCCGTATTGATGATTAGATCTCCACTTTCAACTAATTGTTGATTCTTGAGTAAATGATGAATATCAGCTATGGTATGATCTGTACTTATGGTTTTATCATAATAAAAGGTTTTAACTCCCCAAACTAAAGATAAAGTACTAAGCAACTTCTTATTACTGGAGAAAACAAAAATAGATGACTGAGGTCTTTGACTTGAAATTTTATACGATGTATACCCAGAGTGAGTCATAGTGATGATGGCTTTTGCACTTACCCGTTGAGCTAATCTACAGGCATTAAAGCAGATTGAATCAGTAATAAATCTTTCATTATTCTTCTTGGGCATGGTTTCTTTTATAAAAAGTTCAGGGTAGTTTTCCTCCACTTCGTGTATTATTCTTGTCATGATTTTGATTACTTCTACAGGATGTTTTCCCACAGAAGTTTCACCACTTAGCATCACAGCATCGACTCCATCCATTACAGCATTGGCCACATCATTAACTTCTGCACGATTTGGTGTAATATTATCCATCATGCTTTCCATCATTTGAGTAGCAATGATTACTGGTTTAGCCATTTCCTTTGCCTTTTGAGCAATTTTCTTTTGGATAAGTGGAACATTTTCAAGAGGAATTTCTACTCCCAAATCTCCTCTAGCAACCATTACAGCATCAGTTTCCTGGATAATTCCATCTAAATCTTCAACTGCTTCGGGTTTCTCAATTTTAGCAATTATTTTGGCATTCCCATTCATGCTTGCTATAAGGTGTCTTAACTCTATTATCTCTCTTGCTGTCCTTACAAAAGAAAATCCAACCCAATCTACTTCTTGAGCTAGCGCTACTTCAAGATCTGCTTTATCTTTTACGGTTAAACTTGAAGTAGAAATTTTTGTATTGGGAAGATTAACTCCTTTTTTTGAAAATAACACACCACCAGCAATTACTTCTGTTATTATTTCATCTTTTTGGTTTGTTTTTTTTACTTCGAGATGAATTTTACCATCATCCAATAGAATTCTTTCTCCTTCATTCACATCAAAAGCCAATTGGCTGTAATTTACAAATGCGCATTTTCCTTTAGGAATTTGATCTCCAGTGTATAGTGTGAAATCATCCTTTTTCTCTAAAAGTAGCCCTTCATCTGGCATATCTCCTATCCTAATTTTAGGACCTTGTAAGTCTGCAAGTAATGCCGAATGAGTCTCTAATCTTTTATCCACCTCTCTTATTAATGCAATGGCTTGGATATGATCTTCGTGGCTGCCATGTGAGAAATTGATTCTAAATACATTTACGCCCTGTTTTATCATATTTTCTATAATCTCCTTTGAATTAGTGGAAGGCCCTACAGTGGCCACTATTTTCGTTCTTTTGTTCATGTTAAAAAATTAAATTCTTTTTGGATCGAAGCATAGTTACATCAACCTTATTTACTGAGAGAACAAATGGAATATCTCTTAGGTTATCAATGATATTGTGAGAACTCATCGCATCACTTGATTTAACCATAAGAAAAAAATCAACATGTTTTTGCTCTTCTATTAATTGCTGATTTTCATGCTTATTACCTATTAAATAATAGGTTTCTAGCATGTCATCACGTTCGAACTTAAATATGGGGAATTGGCTATTTTGCTTTTCTTGTTGATTAAATATAACTTCAATATTTTCTGTTGTTCTTTCTAAAGAAAGGCCTAATGAGTTGTTAATTGCCCAACATATCCTGTAATCTTTTTCATGACTTGATATTCCATAAAGATCAAAATCATACTCGTATTCTTCCTCTAGATGATATTTCATTGAAATAAATGTATCCTAATTTAACCTAAAAATTGTACTAAAGATTATTAGATATACATAATTGATTGTGAACTTAGCGTTTAATTAACGAAAAGGATTTACATATTTAAAATATATTGACTTGCGCTGTACAGTAAATCTTCCTTCAAAGTACTGCTCATCAGTTGCACGCCAAAGGGTAAATTGTTGGAGTGTTGACCCATGGGTAACGAAACAGCTGGCACACCAACTATGTTTGCATGAACCGTAAAAATGTCCTGTAGATACATCTGAATAGGATCATTTATTTCACCTATTTTGAATGCAGTAGTTGGTGTAGTTGGAAATAGCAAAATATCGTTTTCTTTTAACATTTGCTCTGTTGCTTCCTTTATTAATTTTCTAACTTTTTGAGCTTTTGTAAAGTAGGCATCATAATAACCAGAACTTAAGACAAAATTACCCAACATAATTCTTCTTTTAACTTCCAGACCAAAGCCCTCTGTTCGGCTAAGTTCATACGTGGAGTTTATATCATTGGCGTTTTCACTTCTGAAGCCATAATGAGCCCCATCATATCTTGCTAGGTTTGATGATGCTTCAGCCGTAGTTAAAACATAATAACAAGGGACAAGGTGTTTTATAAATGGAAAATTGATATAGTTAATCTGATGCCCATCACGTTTTAATTTTTCAATAACGGACTCTGTTTTTATTTTGATTTCAGGGTCAAGGCTTTTAAAGTCTAGGTAATCTTTAGGGATACCTATTGCCATTTTATTATTAAGTGGTTCAATTTTCTTCAGATGAGTTTCTACACTAGCTAAAGTGCTATCAAATTCATCTTTTCCACTCATAATATGAGTCAATAAGCAGGCATCTTCAATATTTGTAGTAAATACTCCAATTTGGTCAAAACTAGAGGCATATGCTAACAACCCATTTCTTGAAATTCTACCATAAGATGGTTTCATGCCAATTACCCCACAAAATGATGCGGGTTGTCTAATAGAACCACCGGTATCTGAACCTAATGATGCCATACACAATCCTTCAGCAACAGCTACGGCAGAACCTCCTGATGAACCACCAGGTACTCTAGTTTCATCTAAATGATGTTTAACTGGTCCATAAAAGCTGTTTTCATTGGAACTTCCCATGGCAAATTCATCACAATTTAACCTTCCAATGATAATGGCATCTTCTTCTAGTAGTCGTCTTACTGCGGTGGCATTAAACACAGAATTAAATCCATTTAACATTTTAGATGATGCAGTAACTTCGTGATCTTTATAGCAGATGTTATCTTTTATACCGATAATCATACCTGCTAATGCACCTTGATTTTTATTCTTTATTTTATCGTTTACTTCTGAAGCTTTTTTTAGAGCACTTTCCTTGAAGATTTCAATAAAAGAGTTAGTACTAGAATGCTCTATTTTTTGAATATAGTACTTGCAAATGTCTACAAGATCTAGCTGGTCTTGAATTAAAAGTTGGTTAATTTCAGAAAAAGAAGAGGGAAGATTCAAGACAATCTATGCTTATTTATCTGCATCGTTTTCATCCTTGTTTGTTGCGTCTTTAAATTCTTTAACGCCTTTGCCTAATCCACGCATCAGTTCAGGTATTTTCTTGCCACCAAAAAGAAGTAGAACCACAATAACAATGAGCACAATACCCCACGGCCCCATTTTTTGAACGAATAAAAACATGTTTTCCATGCGACAAATGTATTAAAAATTTTAAAGTCTAAAACCAGTTATAGCAGAAACACAACCTGATATTTCTTCTTTTTCCTTAGTGCCATTTTCACTATTATTAGTAGATGATTTAGGCACAATCAGGGAAATAATCAGCTGCTGAGTTGTAGATACCCTAAAATCAAAGTTCTTTATTGCTTCACCATGATTGTCAAAATATAATTGTCGCTTTGCATTTCGAATGGTAAATTGAATATTGCCAAGAGATTCATCCGAACAAACAGCTATACGGTAATGTTGGCCCTTGTAGAAAGTAGCCATAAACTGATGTTTTTCACCTGGTTTTAATTCACTGATATTTGATTCCCCTGTGGCTACATAATTTCCAAGAATTTTTTTACAATATTCTTTTGCAAAACCGCGACACTGAGCATTTGTATTTGAAATAAAAAATAGGCTGAAAAAGATGATTAGAAGTCTCATAAGAATTGAATTAATATATTTTGTCTAATACTTGAAATTTTATTTCGAATTAAGTTAAGATCGGTTTCATTCAAATTAAAGGTAAGATAATTTCCTAATTCATATTCATTATCAATTAACTTAATTGAAGTTGAATCTAGATTTTCAATAGGATAAGGTATGCTGTCAAATATAGTTTTAAGTTCTGTTAAAGGAGAGATGATGTAATCGTTTATTCTATCATTAAATTCAAATGATTTATTTAACTGAATCAAATTTTCTAACACTATTCTTTGATCAGATATGATGTCTTTGATGGATTTGTTTGAGGTGTCAATTAATGATAGCCCACAAGCAATATGAACACCTTCTATCCACCCCCCGGTAATAAGTAAGGCTGCTAAATCATGATCTTCGTTTTCTTTTAGCATATTATCAATCTCCCAAAATTGATCACTAATGATAATCTGCATGGAATCCCTGTTGTTTATGTTATTATCAATTCTATCTTTTGTTTTGTCATTAATCACAGCGCTTAAATTTATCTGCTTAGCTAGTTTAATTACTTCTTCAAGTAATCGACTGGTTTGTTTTTGTTTTTCATAAACCATAGCGTAATTAAGATCAGTACTTAAGACCCCTAATACTAAAGCAGTACTTGTTTTTTTTGAAAACGGCATCAGTTCATTTTCAGGAAATAAAAGATCACTAGAAAATTTCAATCCCCCTTCTCGAATTAGAATGGTCGTTTCAATTGGAGAAGGAATACTGTAATATATATTCTCTAAAACCCCATCACTGGGGCCTTCTTCTGTTGGATATATAGTATCTTGAACTACTTTTTTCTCTTCTACCGAACCACAACTTATTACGGATACCAAAAAAATATATGTAAGAACTTTTTTCATTTAATGTGCTTCTAGCCAATTTTCCCCAACACCCATCTCAATTTTTAAAGGAACATTAAAATCTATTGCCTTAGTCATTTTATGCTGAACTAATTCTTTTAATTCTTGCTCTTCCTCCTTAGCCATATCAAATACCAGTTCGTCATGTACTTGCAGTAACAGCATTGATCTCATCTTAGCTTTAGCCATTTCTTTGTGTATATCGATCATAGCAATTTTTATTATATCTGCCGCACTACCTTGTATGGGGGCATTTATGGCATTTCGTTCATCAAAACCTCTCATTGTTGCATTACCACTATTGATGTTATGTAGGAAACGTTTTCGTTTTAAAATAGTTTCCACATAGCCCAATTTTTTGGCCTTTTCAATGTTATTTTCCATATATTCTTTTACACGAGGAAATTCTTTGAAATAGTTTTCTATGATCAATTTGCTTTCAGTTCGTTTTATGCCCAAGCGTTGGGATAATCCAAATGCAGATATGCCGTAAATAATACCAAAGTTCACCATTTTAGCTTTATTCCTCATTTCTTTATCGACTTGATCATTTGTAGATTGGAAAATTTTTGCAGCTGTCTCAGTATGAATATCTCTATCATTCTTAAAGGCGTTTATCATTGACTCATCTTGGCTTAGCCCTGCTATAATTCGTAATTCAATTTGCGAATAATCTGCACAAAGAATTAAATGATCTGAATCTTTTGGACAAAAAGCCTTTCTTATTTCTTTTCCAAGTGCAGTTCTGATGGGTATGTTTTGAAGGTTAGGCCCAGTAGAACTTAACCTTCCTGTGGCTGTCACTGATTGCATGTAGTTGGTATGCACCCTATTTGTCTTTGGTTCTATTAGCTTGGGGAGTGCATCAACATAGGTAGTCAGTAATTTTTTCTGAGTTCGATATTGAAGTACATGATCAATAATTGAATGTTTACCTTTTAATTTTAGCAGAGTAGCTTCATCTGTTTTGAATTGACCTGTTTTTGTTTTTTTAGCTTTTTCATCCAGCTTTAAATGGCCAAACAAAATTTCCCCTAATTGTTTGGGAGAATCAATATTGAATGTAGTTCCAGCTTCTTGAAACATTGTTTCTTGCAATGCATTAAGGTTTTGATTCAGGACTTGAGAAAATGCTTCAAGTTCTTGTGTGTTAATATTAATACCCGCTCTTTCCATATGAAATAGAACTTCAATTAAGGGCATCTCTACTTTTTCAAAAAGAGTTTCCAGTTTTAAAGATTGGAGTTTGGTTTTGAAAACCAAATAAAGCTGGTAAGTGAGGTCAGCGTCTTCTGCTGCATAATCTTTTAGTTTTTCGACTGGAACATTGCTCATGTTAATTTGTTCCCTCTTTTTTTCACCAATTAAATCTTCAATTGGAATTGGATTATATTTTAGTATTGTTCTAGACAAGTGATCAAGGTTATGTCTTTGTTCAGCATCAATTAAATAATGAGCGATCATGGTATCAAAAATGGGACCTTCAATATGGATTCCGTTTTCATACAACACACCAAGATCGAACTTCAGATTATGTGCTATCTTAATACTATTGGATTTGAAAAAAGGTTGGTAGAGGTTTAAAATTTCATGATTAATATCTTGACTTAGATTGCAATAGAATCCTTCGTTAGCCTTGAAAGAAAACGAAATTCCGAGCAATTTAGCTTCATCAATTTTAAGAGATGTGGTTTCAGTATCAAAAGAAACAACATTCTGCTTTGATAGCTGTTTAATAAAATTTTCGTGTTCTTGTCTAGAGCTAATCAGTTGGTAATTTTTTTTGACGGATTGTATATTATCCAATTTTTCTTTTTCATCCTCTATTTTGGCATCAGTCATTGATCCAAAAAGATCCATTTGCTTTTCTTGAATAATGGGTTTCCCCAAGATTCGCTTACCTAGCTGATTAAATTCTAGTTGTTGAAATAGCTTTATAAGTTCTTTTTCATTCACTTCTTTTCTTGAAAATTCTGATTCCTCAAATTCAACTGGACAATCCAAAATAATAGTGGCAAGCTGTTTAGATAATATAGCCTGTTCTGCAAAATTTTCTACATTTTCTTTTAATTTACCCTTTAGATCATGGGTGTTTTTGATGAGGTTCTCTATGCTTCCGTAGGTTGAAATTAGTTTTTTAGCTGTTTTTTCACCCACACCAGGAACACCTGGAATATTATCTACAGCATCACCCCATAATCCAAGTATGTCAATAACTTGCAAGGGGTCCTTCACTTCAAATTTTTCACACACTTCTTTTGGCCCTAGGATTTCACTGGGGTTACCTGATCGCCCAGGCTTGTATATGAAAATATGATCAGACACTAATTGCCCAAAATCTTTATCGGGAGTCATCATGTATGTTTCAAACCCTTTTTTTTCTGCTTGTTTAGCTAACGTACCTATCACATCGTCAGCTTCAAACCCTTCCTCCATTTCTACTTTAATGTTCATGGCTTTTAGCAGGTCAAAAATATGAGGTATTGCTTTTCTTATATCTTCAGGCATTTCTTGCCTATTCGCTTTATAGTCCGCAAAAACACCCTCTCTGTCTGAACCTCCAGGTGGGTCAAAAACTACACCTATATGTGAAGGGTCAAACTTATTAGTCACTTCTAATAAACTATTGCAAAAACCAAAAATCGCAGACGTATTTAAGCCTTTTGAATTTATTCTAGGGTTTTTAATAAATGCAAAATGTGCTCTGTATATTAAGGCATATGCATCTAATAAAATTAGTTTTTTTGACATTTTATTTACTGGTTATATAAGTAATTTAAAACAGTTTGTCCTACTGCTTTAAGTGTAGGTTTGTGAATGATTTCCATGTTATCGGCATGCGTATGATGAAAATGACCAAAATCAAATCTACCCGTGTAAGGCCTAATATCGTAGTGGATGATGTCTATAACAGGGATTTTTGCAATCTGATTAATGTAGGTGTGATCATCAGTTAATGGTGGGGCAATTTTTTTCTGAAAATGTTTTCCATAACCCAGATGCTCACCAAGTTTCCATACTTTATTTAGATGGAAGCCAGCAAATCTTCTAGATATTTCTTCCTTTGGAAAAACTGCATTTTCAGCTCCTACCATATCTAATAAAATACCGAAATTTGGTCTTTTGTAATCGGGTTTTAAATTGTAGCTCCAATATTGTGACCCTAGGCACCATGTGTCATTCATGCTCTGCAGATCAAAAAAGCCATTGGTTTGTTGCGGTGCACCATAATCTTCTACATCGAAGAATATAAATTCAACACAAATATCTAACGAGTCTTTGGATATAACTCTAGCAATCTCAAGTAATACTCCAACACCGCTAGCTCCGTCATTAGCCCCTAAAATAGGTTTGTTTTTATTTACGCTATCCCTATCGGCAAAGGGTCTAGTGTCCCAATGTGCACAGAGTAATACTTTTTTGTTTGCATTTGGGTTATGTATTCCTGAAATATTTCTAAGTGGTAATTTACTCATGTTGAATGCAGTTACTTCACCTATTTGTTCTGAGGTTTTTAATTGGTAGGAATTTAATTTTTTCACAAGCCAATCTCCACAGGCGGTATGTTTTGCAGTATTAGGTATTCTAGGCCCAAATAAGACTTGCTTTTCTATAAAACTGTAGGCAGAATCTACATTAAAATTTGGACCAGCTTTCCAAACTTCCTTTTTGGGCTTTAAATTAATTACGTTGTCCTTTTCGGTGTTTTGGTTGGAACAACTAAAAATAGTCACTCCAAAAAATAGAATGATTGTTTTTGTAATGAAATTTAAGTTTTGTTGCATATAATCTAGCTAAAATAACTAAGAAGATCAAAAAAGATATTTTTAGTTGTGTAATATTCCCATTAAAACTCGTTATTATCTAGTTTTATATTTATATATGTCAGTTAAATGAATCTATATTCAAATAAACAAAGGTGGAAACAAGTTCTCTTGTTTGCTGGGGTATGTATAATAGGGCTTATTATTTGGCTTACATCCGTTATTGCCAATAATGTAAAAAAAGCGGAGATAGAGAAAGTACAGTTATGGAGCCAAGCAATAAAGAAAAAAGCGGAATTAGTCAGGTTAACAAATGATGCATTTAACCAGTTAGCATCTAAAGAGAGTGAAAAAGTTCGCATTTGGGCTCAAGCAACAAAAGAATTAGAAAAGCCTCTTGGTGATTATGGATTTGCACTACAAATTATTCAAAATAACAAGGATATCCCTCTGATTTTGAGAGACGGATTAGGCCATTATGTTTCACATAAAAACATGAAACTGGATCCAAAAAACGATGTTCTTATTGATTCATTGTGTACCTCATGGGGTGCTCAAAATAGTCCAATTGAAATAAATTATTTTGAAAATCGTAGACAAAAAATTTTTTACACCAATTCTGTCAACTATTTCAAGCTTGAAGTGTTGAGAGATTCATTATTAGATGCCTTTTCTGATGAAATTATGAATAATATAGCTCAGTTACCCGTCATATTCTGGAGTGATGAAGGAGATTCTTTAATCGCATCAAATACAGTAAACTTCAATACCCCAAAAGATGAAATTGTAAAACAGATGAATAATATGGTTGAAGATAACTTACCAATTGAAATCGTTTTAGGTCCTAACCATAAGGGTAAAGTATTCTATAATAATTCAGCTATTTTTTATCAGTTGCAGTATTTTCCTATACTTTCTTTAGCTATTGTAGCCCTGTTTTTACTTGTTGCTTACTTATCGTTTAGCTCATTTAGAAAGGCTGAGCAAAATCAAGTTTGGGCAGGAATGGCTAAGGAAACAGCTCATCAATTGGGCACTCCTTTGTCATCTCTTCAGGGTTGGATTACACTTTTAAAAGAAGAGGGAGTCAAACACGAAGCATTTAATGAGATGGAAAAAGATATTAATCGACTATCAATAGTATCTGATCGATTCTCCAAAATAGGATCCAAGGTAGAAATCAATTCAACCAATATGGTTCAGTTTTTCCATGACTATATCGAATACATGAAAAAAAGAATTCCGTCTACAATTGAATTAAAAGTATCCTTTAGTCACGAAAAAATTTTCGCAGACATTAACCCCTCCTTATTTAGTTGGGTAATCGAAAATTTACTTAAAAATGCTGCAGATGCTATGCGAGGCAAAGGAGTTATTGAAGTTCAAATTAATAAAGTTAATTCAGCTACATCCATTTTAGTTATAGATAGTGGTAAAGGCATACAATCCCATGTTCAAAAAAATATATTTGAGCCTGGTTATACCACTAAAGATCGCGGATGGGGTCTTGGACTATCTTTGGTAAAACGAATTGTGGAAGGACATCATGGGGGGAAAGTTAGCGTAAAGTCTAGTAAATTAGGCAAAGGAACTACTTTTGAAGTTGTGCTTCCAAAACATAGATAATTACATTTTAAAAACAATAAGAAGTAATGAACCGTATTTTTAGTTTTATGCTAAGATTTATTTTTTTTATACTTTCCATTTTAAATTTCCCTTATGTTTTTTTGGCAAAAAATAATCTTCAGATTCATAGTGAAATAAATGATATCAGCCAGTTAGAAACAGATATTCACAAACAAGATTTTATAATATCATTTGTTGTTTTCTTATTCTTTCTCATGTTTGCTTTATGGGTATTAGGGAAGAAAAACAGGAAATTAAGAAAGATGGCCACTTTTGCAGAAAATGATCCTAATGTAGTTCTAGAGCTAGATTTAGATTTTAAGTTAAAGTACTGTAATGAAGCAGCCATGAAGCATGAGAATTTGGTTGAACTGATGTACGAAAGACACCCTTCAAGAAAAAAGTTTGAGTATTTATTGAACAGTACTATCAAAAATAAAAAAACAGGGAAGTATATTTTTGATGAGCCATTTGTATTAGACAGCACTTACTTTTCTTTGAATTTATATGTCAATAAGGAAATGAAATTTCTAAGAGCCTACATGTCTGATATAACCGAAAAAACGCTCTTACAAGAAAAAATTACAAGACAACGAGATTCCATAATAGATAGTCTTAATTATGCTAAATATATCCAGCGTTCTTTATTACCTGATGTCAAAAAGATGGAAAATTATTTTGGTGAAAATTTAATTTACTCCATGCCAAAAGATATTGTTGGTGGAGATTTTTATTGGTTTAAAACATTTGGAGAAAAAGCAATATTAATTGCTGCAGATTGTACAGGCCACGGAGTTCCTGGTGGATTTATTACTATGCTGGGAAGTTTATTGATTGAAACATCTACTGGTGACACCATAAAATCTCCTGAAATTATCTTAAGTGATCTTAACCGTGGATTAGTAACTCTTTTGAAGCAAGATGAAGAAGATTCTATTCAAGACGGAATGGATTTAGCCATATGTCAAATAGACAGAGAGCAGAGGACAATTAAGTTTAGCGGCTCAAGAAATGGTATTTATATCATCCATGATGATGGTGACATTTCAAATTTTAGTGGTGATTCGGTACCAGTAGGAGGAGTATATTCTAAAAGACATAATCCACTTGATCGTGAATATGAAATGCATGAAATTAAGTTAAAAGAAAATGATTGGGTTTTTATGTACAGCGATGGATTCTATGATCAGTTTGGAGGGCCAAAAAATAAATCTATGGGTAGTAGTCGATTTAAAAACTATTTAAAAGAGGCTGTGCTATCCAAAAAAACCTCTTCTCATGATATGAATCAATTCTTCAACGAATGGAAAGGTGCTCATGAACAGATAGATGATGTTCTCGTAATCGGATTTAAACTTTAGATACATCGAAGTTTAGTATAATCGACTTTTATTTATTAGTTTTTATACATTTGCGCCAAAATCCTACTACACTTAACTATTACAATTTTACATTATGAATATTCAAAGTATTTTATCCTCTTTAGGAGTTGAATCAAAAAACAGTGGTGCCGCTATTGGCGCCAATTGGTTAACTACTAATGGTAACACTATTTCATCAATTTCACCAGTAGATGGTAATTTAATTGGGGAAGTAACTGCGGCAACTGAAAAAGATTATGAAGATTGTATTCGTTCAGCACAGGAAGCATTTGTGGATTGGCGTATGGTTCCTGCCCCTCAAAGAGGTGAAATAGTCAGGCAATTTGGCGATGCATTAAGAGCTAAAAAAGAAGATTTAGGGGCATTGGTTTCTTATGAAATGGGGAAATCTTACCAAGAAGGGTTAGGAGAAGTTCAAGAAATGATTGATATATGCGATTTCGCGGTAGGTCTATCAAGACAACTTCACGGACTAACTATGCACTCAGAACGACCACTTCACAGAATGTATGAGCAGTATCACCCGCTTGGGATTGTTGGAATTATCTCTGCGTTTAATTTTCCAGTTGCTGTTTGGGCTTGGAACACTGCATTGGCTTGGATTTGTGGTGATGTATGTATTTGGAAGCCATCAGAAAAGGCTCCTTTGTGTGCTATTGCGTGCCAAAAAATTATGGCAGAGGTATTAGATAATAATAATCTGCATGGTGGAATTTGCTCTTTGATCATTGGAGAAGCTGACTTAGGTAAATTAATGGCGTCTGATAAAAGAATTCCATTAGTTTCTGCTACAGGTTCCACTAGAATGGGAAAATCAGTAGGACAAGTAGTAGGAGAAAGATTAGGAAAGTCATTGCTTGAATTAGGTGGTAACAATGCTGTTATTCTAACTCCTGATGCAGACCTCAAAATGGTAATTCCCGCATTGGTATTTGGAGCAGTTGGCACAACTGGACAGAGATGTACATCAACGAGAAGGTTAATCATCCATGATAGTATTTACGATAATGTAAAACAAGCTATGGTTAGTGCATACAAACAACTTAAGATTGGTAATCCCTTAGATGAATCTAATCACGTTGGTCCATTAATCGATAGAGATGCTGTTGTGATGTATGAAAAAGCCATTGAAACTGCTAAAGAAGAAGGAGGTAACGTAATTGTAGAAGGTGGAAAATTATCTGGGGAAGGATATGAAAGCAACTGTTATGTTAAGCCGGTAATTATCGAAGCGGAAAACCAATTCCAAATTGTTCAACATGAAACTTTTGCACCTATTTTATATTTGATTAAATATAATGGGGATGTGAATGAAGCTATTGCTATTCAGAATAATGTTCCTCAAGGACTTTCATCTGCTATCATGACCACAAATATGAGAGAACAAGAAGCTTTTTTATCACACGCTGGTTCAGATTGTGGTATTGCCAATGTGAATATTGGGACATCTGGCGCTGAAATTGGGGGAGCATTTGGCGGAGAAAAGGAAACAGGGGGAGGAAGAGAATCGGGATCTGACGCTTGGAAAATTTATATGAGAAGACAAACTAATACCATTAACTGGGGAACTTCTCTTCCGTTAGCGCAAGGAATAAAGTTTGAGATTTAATTATAGCCTAAGCTATTTCTAACACGATCTAAGGTGGCTTTGGCCACCTTTTTTGCTTTTTGTGCACCCTCCATAAGGACCTCCTCTACTTCTTTGGGGTTGTTTTGGTAATGCTCAAATTTCGCTCTTTCTTCTGAAAATGAAGAAATTATTTTTTCTACTAATTCTTTTTTAGCATGCCCCCAACCATATCCACCAGCTTTTAATTTTTCTGCCATCGTTTTAGATTCTTCATTAGAAGCTATTAGTTTGTAAAGCTGGAATACGGTAGCCCTATCAGGATTTTTAGGGTCTTCTAGGGGGGTATTGTCTGTGACAATATTTTTATTAATTAATTTTTTAATGGCATTTTCATCATCAAAAACATCAATGGTATTGTTTCTAGATTTACTCATTTTTCCGCCATCAGTTCCCAATATGAACTGAGCATCTTGTTGCAGAATTGGTTCAGGGAGCACAAAAATTTCACCGTGTTTATGATTGATACGTGAGGCTACATCACGAGTCATTTCTAGGTGTTGTAATTGATCCTTTCCTACAGGAACAAAATCTGCATCATATAGTAAGATATCAGATGCCATTAACATGGGGTATGCAAATAGACCAGAATTAACATCTTCTAATCGGTCAGATTTATCTTTAAAAGAATGGGCTAATTTGAGTCTTTGATAAGGAAAAAAGCAATTTAAATACCACGCAAGCTCTGTACATTCAGTAACATCTGATTGCCTGTAAAAAGTAGTTTTTTTAGGATCAAGTCCACAAGCTAACCATGTGGCTGCTACTTGAAAGGTGTTGTTTTTTAACGTTACTTTATCTTTGATTTGAGTAAGCGAATGCAAGTCAGCAATGAATAAGAAAGAATCATTATTTGCTTCATTAGCCAAAGCTACAGCTGGTTTTATAGCTCCTAATATATTTCCTAAATGAGGTCTTCCAGTACTTTGTATTCCAGTAAGAATTCTTGCCATTTCAATTATTAATTCTAAATTATAAAGTTTAAACTTAGACAGAAATTTAATATCCTTAGCTTCACAGAGTTGAAAAAATTACAGTCATACTTGTATTACTTCCATTTTGCTTTAGTATATATCCTGTTTTCTTTGATATTAGGACCCATTATTTTTGTTTTTGTAAAAGGAAAAAATAAGTTTATTAGGGCTCGGAAAATCAAAATATTTTGGGCAAAATGGATGATGTTTTTTGTAGGTATTAAATACGAAATCAAAATGGAGTCTACGATTCCATTCAATAAGCCTTACATCATTTGTCCTAACCACAAATCTTATTTAGATATCGTATTAATGTATTTAATTATTCCTCATGACTTTGCTTTTATTGGAAAATCTGAGCTGTTAAAATGGCCTGTTGTCCGAATTTTCTTTAAAAGAGGTGTAGATATCCCCGTATACCGCGATAGTGTAGCTAAGGCTGCAAAATGTTTAGCACAAGCAAGCGATGTGTTAAAAAAGGGAAGAAGTGTGGTTATTTTCCCTGAAGGGGGGTGGGATGAAACACCCGGAATGAGAAGGTTTAAAAACGGAGCATTTCAATTGGCTATAGACAGCAGTGCTCCTATTTTGCCCGTTACGTTTAAAAATAATTATAGCTTATTTACACACCACACCGACTTTTCAGGTAATGCGAAACCTGGTTTAGCTAAAATTGTAATGCATAAGCCTATTGAAACTAAATCTCTTACAAGGAAAGAATTAGTATCTTTGAGACAGGAAACATTTAATACCATCAAAAACGAGTTAGATTGTGAAAATTAATGAAGAAACCATTTTGAAGCTTGCATCTCTTTCTAAATTAAAATTCGAAAAGAAAGAAATGGATCTCATCACTAATGACATGCAAAAGATGATTGACTTTATTCAAACCTTAGAGGAAATAAATACAGATGGTGTTAAGCCGTTGATCCATATGACGGAAGGGTACAATAACTGCAGACAAGATGAAGTTAAAGAAATGCTGGATCAAAAAGAAGCATTAAAAAATGGACCTCAGTCGGATTCTACTTATTTCAAAATTCCTAAAGTTTTAGACAAGTAGTTTAACAGAACTCATCAAAAGCTGCAACTAGGTTTTCAGCAATTATTTCAGCAGGTTGACCCTCAATATGGTGTCTTTCAATAAAATGAACCAATTGACCATCCTTAAATAGAGCCATACTAGGCGAAGAAGGGGGATAGGGCAGACAATATTTTCTTACCTGATTTGTTGCTTCAGTATGGAATCCAGCAAAGACGGTTAATATTTCATCTGGTTTTTTGCCATTTTCAACAGCTATTTTTGCTGCAGGCCTTGCATTTCTTGCGGCACAACCGCAAACTGAATTGATGACTACCAACTGGGTTCCTTCTGAAACATCAAGGTGTTGGTCAACTTCTTCTGTTGACGTTAATTCTTTAAACCCCTTCGCTGTTAAATCTTCTCTAAATGGGGCTACAACTTCTGCTGGATACATATCTTAAATTTTAATTACTGTAAAATTAAATCTTTTTCATAAATAGAGGAAAAGATTTTAACGTTTTGCGTTAAAAAATCGCTTTAAGATTTGACTGCATTCATGTTCTAGCACGGGTCCTTTTACTTTGGTGCTAGGGTGCACAATGCTAGGATTCGTTTTTTTAAATCCTCTTTTGGGATCAGAAGTGCCGTAAACAATCTCTCCAATTCTAGTCCAAAATGATGCACCAGCGCACATTACACATGGTTCTAAGGTAACATATAATTTACACTCGTTTAAATATTTACTCTGTAAATAATAACTAGCTGAAGTGAAAACTTGCATTTCAGCATGAGCAGTAAAATCAATTAATTTTTCACAAAGATTATGTCCTCGAGCAATTATTTTATTTTTATATACAATTACAGCTCCAACAGGAACTTCATCTTTTTCAAAGGCAGTTTGAGCTTCGTCCAGGGCCTTTCTCATAAAGTATTCGTCATTAAATGGATTCATTTTAACGATGTTTTTTCAAAATAAAACAAAAATAAATAGCTTTGGTGTAAATTTTAAAACACTAAAAATACGATAATGGCTTTTGAATTACCACAACTTGATTATAATCATGATGCATTAGAACCTCATATTGACGCTAGAACTATGGAAATCCATCACGGGAAACACCATGCTGGATATACAGCAAAATTAAATGCGGCAATTGAAGGAACTGACAAAGAAAATAAATCTATAAAAGAATTAATGTTAACCATGGATATGTCAAATGGAGCGCTTCGAAATAATGGAGGAGGCTATTTTAATCACTGTTTATTTTGGAAAGGAATGTCACCAGATGGCGGTGGACATCCTTCTGGATCACTGGCTGAAGCAATCGATAGAGATTTTGGATCATTTGAAAACTTCAAAAATGCATTTTCCAATGCTGCTGCAACTCAGTTTGGTTCTGGTTGGGCTTGGCTATGTGTACATGATGGAGGAAAACTAGAAGTTTGTTCTTCTGCTAATCAAGATAATCCTCTTATGCCAGGTATCGGATGCGGTGGTACTCCCATTTTAGGTTTAGATGTTTGGGAACATGCATACTATTTAAATTATCAAAATAGAAGACCTGATTACATTGAAGCTTTCTTTAATGTAATTAATTGGGGTCAAGTTCAGACAGAGTATGACGTCAATAAATAACTTATTTTAACTCGTTATTAAAGCCACTATCCAGTGGCTTTTTTTTTGTTTTTAAATAGCGCGTTTAGAAGGATTGAACCTACTACAATGAATGCCCCTAAATAAAAACTCATTCCCATTAGCTCGGAATCCTTAAAGAACAAAAGTGCCAATATAATAGCGTAAATAGGCTCAAGGTTAACCGATAAATTAACGGTATAAGCTGGTATAAAACGCATCACATAAACTCCCATTAAAAATGCAAATGAGGTACAAATTGTTCCTAGAATTAACAACCAAACAATCTGCTCAATACTCAGTTTAAGTTCATTTACAACTAGGTCTCCTGAAATCAGAAATAATACGGATATGAATACAAAACCACCTAGTAATTCATAAAATGAAATCACTCCAGCATGATTAGATTTCACAAAAACGGAATTTAATACAGAAAATAATGCGGCAAGAAGTGCTGAGATAAGAGAATATACGATTCCAATGAAATAATCATGATTAGAAAAAATATCTAAATCATTCATGATGATGACTATCCCCACCACTACAAGTACACTGGTTATTAATTCTTTAGGCTCAAATTTTTTTTTGGTTATAATAGGCTCAACAAACGAAGTAAATAGCGCTGTAGTAGATAAAAATACGAGCGCAATAGAAACATTGGATCTTATGATAGCTTCAAAAAAGCAGTACCAATGTAATCCAATTAATACTCCATTTCCCAATAATTTTAAGATGTTTTTGGATCCTATTAGGATTTGTTGCTTTATAATTATGAGATACACTAGAAGAGTAGTCCAACCGATAAGCGTTCTCCAAAACACAATTTCAACGCTACTGAGATGACTTATTTCTAAAAACTTTCCAATTATCCCGGTAAATCCCCAAACTAAAATGGTGAAATGAAGTAGTAAGTAGTGATGATATCTAGTAGTCAAATTGAATTTTAATTAGTTCAAAATTATCAAACTTTGAAAAAGAAGATTTTACAATTGCCCAAATATTTGTACGAAATTAATTACTTTAGGCACCTTAAAGATGAAGAAGTTTAAATTCATATTCATTTCCGTAGCAGTACTCATTTTTTATAATTGTAATAAAAGTGATACTGTTGACTTATCTACCTTGCAAACCTACCATTACGTAGCTATCCCTTTGGTTAGTGCTGAGATAGATGTTCAAGACATGCTTGAAAGAGATACAGGAGGTGTTGTGAGTACAGGCACCCAAGGCGAATTATTTTTAGCCTATTCTACTCCTCCCATGTCAATGACCGCTTCCGAAGTAATCACGCTTTCTGATCAATCATTTGATATCGACATTCCTTTAGGGTCTTTATCTGGAGTTCCAGCAGGAATCCCATTTACAGGTACAGTTAATGTGCAAGACACCTCAACTTACGATTTTATATTTCCTAATGGAGAAGAACTAACTTCCATTGATTTTTCTTCCGGTCTCTTAACTATAAGTGTAGACAATTCGTTGAGTCATGAAGTGTCAATGACTTTCACCATTCCTTCTCTTTTAGACGGGGCAAGTCCATTTTCAGATGTTTTAGTTGCTTCGGCAAACAACACAGCAATTACTCAGGTTAATCTATCTTCTTATGATTTAGATTTTACCCAAGGTAATTTAGGATTTAATGAATTTATAGTTCAAACAGAGGCTACGATAACAGGTTCAGGTGCTACTATTTCACCTACAGATAATTTAACGATGTCCTTTAGTATGTCCTCTATGAATTACAGTCAAATAAATGGGGATTTTAAATACCAACATTTTGATTTAGGAACGGAAGAAACGGTATTTGATATTTTTCAAAGTTCATTTGGGGCTTTAAGCTTTCAACTAACTAATCCAGAAATTCGTCTAGACATCACAAATGGCTTTGGATTTGATGTGTATATGGGAATGGACTCCATGTATTATGAAGATTTATCAGGATCTTTTATTGACCATATATTATATGATTCTACCTCACAAGGAAATTTACAGCAAGCGCCATTTTATTTCCCAGTAGTAAATCAACCCTCATCACCTGGTGGAACATCTACTAGTAGTATTGTAATGAATGCTTCAAATAGCAGTATAGATCAGTTGATTAATTCGACTCCAAAACAAATGATTTTTTCTTCATCTGCTTCCATCAATTTAGATACCAATATCACAAATTCAAATTACATTCTTAGCAATAGTGAAATTAGTGTTAGCTCAGAAATATTACTCCCGCTTGAAGGTTATGCTGGTGGATGGGCTTTGGGAGATACGTTAGCTTTTGATTTTAAAGTTGATGAATTATTCAGTTCAAATACGACCATAGAAGAGTCTGTAATCAAATTTGTAACCACTAACGGCTGGCCAATTGAAGTTGCTTTTACATTAGAGTTATTAGACGGTAGTGGGTCCTTATTGACATCCATAGCAAACCAAGAACTGATTATTGAGTCGGGGATGTTAGATGCTAGCGGAAAGGTAGAAACGCCAACAACTAAAGTAACAGAACTATTTTGTGACAGCACTTGTGTAAACAATCTAAACGAAACAAAATTTGTAGTGATTAATGTGTCTGCAAATACAGATGATTTCAGTAATCAACAATCTGTTAAAATTTACAATGATTACAAGTTAGGTATTGATATGGCCATTATGGTTGCTGGAAGAATTTTTTAATGAAAAGAATATTAGTCATATTAACCATTCTTACAAGCAGTAAAATGATTGCACAACAAGATTTTATCTTGTATCATATGCCTTCTATTCCTCAAATCACTCAAGTTGATCCAGCTTCTTTTCCTGATTCTAAGCTAGATATTGGTTTACCGATAATATCAAGTGTTTATGGATCTGCATTTAATACTGGTTTCTCATTAGGGGATTTATTTTATCAGAATGCCAATGGAATTATGATGCCTGATGTGGATAATGCTATTGCATCTATGAACCCTAATAACTTTTTGATTTTAAATGCCAGTACAGATCTTTTGTTTTTTGGATTTAAAAAGGGAAATAATTTTTATTCCTTTAACGTGACTGAAAAACTAGATTTCACTTTTAATTATCCGAAGGATTTGATCATTATGGCTATGGAAGGTAATGGGAATAATTTACTTGGTAAAAGAGCTTCTTTTGATGGGTTAGGTTTTGATTTTACACACTGGAGAGAATATGCTGTTCATTGGGTTCACGATGTAGATCATAAGTTTTCATATGGTGCAAGGTTAAAGTATCTGTATGGAATGGAAAACTTCACTACTGATGTAAGTTATATGGGAATAACCACGGATCAAAATACACATGCACTTACATTTGATATGAATTTTGATTTTCGAACAGCTGGGCTGCCTCTGGTCATGATTGATGACTCAATTCCTTGTGTTGGTGCAATTGATGTGAATGACACTGATATGCTTCAAGCCGCAGGTTTAGATGAAAGATTCCTTAGTAATTACATGTTTGGTAGAAATAACAATGGTTTAGGAATAGATCTTGGATTTAATTACCATGTAAACGATAAATTGCTACTGGAATTTTCTGTACTTGACCTTGGCTTTATAACTTGGAATGATTATACGGCTAATTCTCAACTAGACGCTTGGGATTACACGTATGATGGTATTGATAATCCCATAACTGTTTTTGGCCAGGGAACTAGTGTAGAATTTCTAAAGACTATTCTTGAAGACTCCATCGAAGCATCACTTTATGATAATTACCAATACTCCAACCCTAGCTATTCAACTTCTTTGAGAACAAAGGTTTATGCTTCTATGGAATATATTGTTGATCACAATAACTTTGTTTCATTAAGCCTATATTCTTCGTTTGTTAGAAAAAGATGGAGAAGAGGTCTTGGAATTGCCTACAACTATCACCTAGGGAATTTTCTCTCTGCTACGGCTAGTTACTCAATTTATAATAGAAGTTATTCTAATGTAGGGTTGGGTGTCTCGGTAAATCTTGGCCCTGTTGAATTGTATTGTCTTACGGATAATATTCTTGCCTGGGGAATGCTAAATCCTACAGATAATTTGGGAGGCAATAGTCAAGCCATTAATATTGACACCAGAAAGGTAAAGAACGGTCAAATTCACTTTGGAATGAACCTCACTTTTGGAAGGGATAAAAAGGAAAAACCAGGAGAAGAAGAAGAAGATAGAGCAGCACCAGTTACAGATGAGGGAGACAAGGAAGCTACTGAAACCAAAGGGAGTACAGAGACAAAAAATGGTGTACAGGGGGTGAAAAGAAAAACAGTTTATGGAGATAAAGAAATAGAACCTAAAAGAACAGATTACAATGAGGGTTCAAAAGGAAAATCATCAAAATCAGAGTCTAAGTCTGGAAAAAAGACTAAATCAAAGTCAAATTATAATAAGGAAACAAAAACCAAGGAAAACAAAAGAAAAGGCCCTTTAGTTCCAAAAGTGGAAGAGACACAGTCCAAGGATAGGACTTATAGAAAAGTTTCTCCTAAGATTTAGTTTCACTCTTAAATTAGTTTTCAAATGAAACCCTAAGTGTGGGTTTCTCGTATTTGTGGTATAATTTTATAATTATTTTTTTAAAAACCACACTAATTTAATACGACCTAGAATGCTTGATTACTACTCAAAAAGTAAGATTTTCTTCTTGGACTATTTGCCAGATGAATTTTTCATCAATCTAGATGATAAACAACGAATTAACTACCGAATAGTAAGAGAAAATCATGCTGAATATGCTAAGATTAAGGAAGAAATTAGCGTTTTAGACTTTGAGATAAAACAAAAAAAGCAATTGATTAAGGCGCTAAAAAAAAAGATGGTTGGCACATCAGAAAGACCAGGTTTTAAACTTATTATGGAAGCAGCGAAAGAAGAATTAAAACCATTGATAGATAAATATAATTTTTCTCTTTCCATTGGTTTTAGACTTCATAAAACAAAGAAAAAATCAGTAGCTTCTCCAAAATTATATCTGCGTGTTCAGAATTATGAAAGAAGATTTAAAAATATTTACATAGGAAATGTGGACTATGCAAAAACTTTTCTTTCGGAAGTTTCCAATCCATCCTCTGCAAATATGTCAATAAACGAAATAAAGGAGGAAATAAAATATGTGTATTCCACCTACATTAGATATTATATTTGGAAGAAAGATTGGGACCAATTTTTAAAATCAAAACAT
>ENA-OSEY01000190-OSEY01000190.1-marine-metagenome-genome-assembly--contig:-NODE-190-length-45122-cov-4.272527_pt1 | contig 45122 bp, 46 predicted proteins | sample MGYA00248465_ERZ534230 | MGnify/ENA primary metagenome ERZ534230 (study PRJEB26409, sample SAMN06344110) | marine metagenome | isolation source: Sea water from surface | place: Atlantic Ocean:Southern... | reverse complement strand
CAAACATATCTAATAAATCATCATAAGAAAGGTTTATGGATCGATCTCCTTCATTTACAGATAGTGTCCATGGTTTCACTTTAAAATCACGAGATAACTCGGCAGGCTGATGCTTCTGACTACCAAATTCATAGAAATTATTGTGAGATATTGCTTTGTTTTCTAGCGTTAACTCATCAGTGCTAATTGCATCTCTTTTGTAGCTCAAGAGCTTCCTAGCATTTGGTTGATGATTAGTTTTTTGATCTTGAGAATTCGCGATTGGAGAATTTGTTATAAATGGAGCACTCCCGAGTATACCTAACTGCTTTATTATTGAGCGTCTGTTGATAAATAGAGTCTCATCAGTGACTTCGCTCTCTTTGCAGTTATATAAAGATACCTTTCTTTTCACTCACTTTACTCCCTACGCTAATCATCAAAGTGCCTTGCGCAATTTATGTAAGGAGCTTATACGTTTTACAATACTCAAAGGTCTTATCAAGAGCATCTCCCAGTTTATCAACCAACTCATCAACTTGATTTTTGCTGATTATCAATGGTGGACAGATGCCAATGCTGGATCCTGCTACAGTTCTTATTAACAAACCATTATCTTGAGCCATTTTTTGAGCAACTCCGCCAACTCTTCCATCTTGAAACTGATGTTCAAGTTCTTTATTCGGAACCAATTCCAAGGCGGCAAGTAGCCCTCTCCCTCTAACCTCGCCCACCAATGGATGAGATTCAAATTTTTTCAATTGTTCTTGTAAATATGCGCCTGTCGCTGAGGCTCGACTAAAAATATTGTCCCTCTCATAAATTTCAAGCACTCTAAGTGCGACAGCACATGCAACAGGATGACCTGAATATGTATATCCATGACCAAATGCTCCTGCGGCCGCACTCTGGTCAATCATCGCTTCGTAAACATCTCTTCGAATAGCAGACGCACTGATGGGCATATAAGCTGAGGATAACTGTTTTGCAAACGTCATCATATCTGGGTCATGAATATTCATGGTAGTGCAGCCAAAGTCACTACCAGTGCGACCAAAACCGGTAATTACCTCATCTGCCCAAAACATTATGTTGTACTTACTTAGTACACTTTGGACTTTTTCGTAGTATCCCTCGGGAGGGACAATCACACCACTAGCACCAGTAATTGGTTCAGCAATAAAAGCTGCGATCGTCTCTGGATTCTCCGAAATTATTAAATTTTCTAAATTAGAAACTATCCTATCGACGAATTGGTTTTCACTCTCTCCCTCCTCTTTACCTCTGTAGTAGTGAGGATGATCAGTCCTCAAAATACCCAACGCGTCCACGGGTAGATCGAAATGATTTTGTGTTACCGGGAGTCCCGTAAGAGACGCAGCGGCAACAGTGACTCCGTGATATGACCTGTGCCTAGCTATAATTTTTCTCTTCTCTGTTTTATTTATTGCCTCGTGGTAATAACGGAGCAGCTTGATATGAGTGTCATTTGCATCACTTCCAGAGTTTCCAAATGAAATAACTGGATCTCTCATGGGAATCATATCTGCTAACTTTTCTGATAATTCTATTGCTACCTTGTGTGTTTTACCTCCAAACATATGACTGAAAGTTAATTTTTTCATTTGCTCAGCTGTAACATCGATTAGCTCTTGATTTGCATAACCTAAAGCTGTGCACCAAAGTCCAGATAATCCTTCTAAATATTCATTACCCTCAGTGTCCCAGACATAGCAACCATCCCCTCGATCAATTGAGATTTGCTCGATTGCCTTAAAATTTGTGGTTGGGTAAATAAGATGAGTCATTTTGTACTCCTTTACTCGTTGATACCGCCAACACAGACGTATTTAATCTCCAAATAATCATCAAGACCATATTTTGAGCCCTCTCTACCGTTACCTGATTCCTTGATCCCTCCAAACGGTGCCATCTCATTTGAAATAATTCCCTCATTAACTCCTATAATTCCAAATTCAAGTTTTTCTGACACTCTGTACACTCTACCTATATCTCTTGAGTAAAAGTAAGCAGCTAGACCAAAATCTGTTTGATTTGCGAGCTCAATGGCCTCATTTTCTGTTTCAAATTTGATTATTGGAGCGACTGGTCCAAAAATTTCCTCGTTAAAAACTCGCATGCTCGTATTAATATTGGAGAGAATAGTGGGATTTATAAAATTATCTCCCAAATCACAACTATCTCCTCCAAGTTCGACCCTAGCACCTTTTATTTTTGCATCTTCTATGAGGCTTTTTACGTCTTCCGCCGCGTTACTGTCAATCAAAGGACCAATCGTTGTCGTCTCTTTCTGACCATCCCCTATCACTAGTTTTTCGCATTCAGATTTGAACTTGGACACAAATTCATCATAGATTTTATGTTGAACTAATATTCGGTTGGTACAAACACAAGTTTGACCAGCATTTCGATATTTTGAAATCATCGCGCCGCTTACAGCTTTATCCAAGTCAGCATCATCGAAAACAATAAATGGAGCATTTCCGCCTAATTCCATAGAAGTGCGTTTTACAGTGTTTGAACAGGCACTCATCAGTTTTTTGCCAACAGGTGTCGAACCGGTGAAAGTTAATTTCCTGACCAATTTATTTGAAGTCATCTCTGCACCAATCTCACTGGTTTTTCCAGTAACAATATTAATAAGTCCCTTCGGAAAACCAGCTCTCTCGGCTAAAATCACCAAAGCTAAAGCGGACAATGGTGTTGCATTCGCCGGTTTACAGACGACAGCGCATCCCGCTGCAAGTGCAGGAGCAATTTTTCTTGTTAACATCGCAATAGGGAAATTCCAAGGCGTGATGCACGCAACCACTCCAACAGGCTGCTTAACCACCATGATTCTTTTGTCATTGCTAGGCGGAGCAATTGTATCTCCGTAAACACGCTTGCTTTCCTCCGCAAACCACTCAATGTAACTAGCTCCATAAACGATTTCAGCTCTAGCTTCTGAGATCGGTTTCCCTTGCTCTTGAGTGAGTATCCTTGCTAGATCCTCTTTGTTTTCCATAACAAGTCTAAACCAGTTACCAAGCATATAGGCTCGTTCTTTAACTAAAGATTGTGACCACTTTTTTTGAGCTTCATGAGCTGCAGAAATCATTCGGTTAGTTTCAGAGCTGCCACAGCAGGCTACATGCGCAAAAAGCTTGCCATCAGCTGGATTGATCACTTCTAGTGATGCTCCATCATCAGAATCTATCCATTGACCATTCGAATAATTTTTAGATGTAAGCAACGTTTTATCGTTGAGTTTGAGTGTCATCTGGCTTGCCCATCATTTAATCAAAAAAAATCTTTAGTAAAGTTACAATAATATTGATTTAAAGGATATATGTTTTTACATTACAAATCGCTAGTCCAAATTTTACGATTTAATTTCTTAAATATATACCCAAAGCATTTTCTATTTCGAACTATTAAAATATGTATTGATATTAGTAAATATGACCCCAAATAAGAATAAAGGGAGAAGTCTTATGGATCAGTATAGAGGTACAACCATTTTATCTGTGCGACGCGGCTCAACCGTTGTGATCGGTGGCGATGGTCAGGTAAGTCTGGGAAACACTATTATGAAAGGAAATGCTAAAAAGGTCAGGCGATTACATAATGACCAAGTAATAGCAGGATTTGCAGGTGGAACAGCCGACGCCTTCACCTTGTTCGAAAGATTCGAACAAAAGCTCGAGCAGCATAATGGAAACCTAACAAGGGCAGCAGTTGAATTAGCTAAAGACTGGCGGACAGATAGAATGCTACGTAGACTCGAGGCACTTCTCGCAGTCGCTAACAAGGAAAGCTCACTGATCATCACCGGAAACGGAGATGTGATTCAGCCTGAGGATGATTTAATCGCTATCGGGTCTGGAGGACCTTACGCACAATCAGCAGCTCGCGCACTTCTGGATAATACAGATCTTTCAGCGAAAGAAATCGTTGAAAGTGGTCTTAAAATAGCGGGAGATATTTGCGTATATACAAACCATACTACAACAATTGAAGAACTTAATCTTGAGGCCTAAAAAATGTCACAAATGACTCCCAGAGAAATCGTGCATGAATTAAATCAACATATTATTGGTCAGGATGATGCTAAAAGAGCGGTTGCAATTGCTTTGAGGAATAGATGGAGAAGGTCTCAACTCCAAGACGACATAAGGAACGAAGTAACGCCAAAAAATATTTTGATGATTGGCCCCACTGGTGTGGGAAAAACTGAGATTGCGAGAAGACTCGCCAAGTTAGCCAATGCACCATTTGTAAAGGTCGAAGCAACAAAGTTTACTGAGGTAGGCTATGTGGGAAAAGATGTTGAGTCAATAGTCAGAGATTTAGTCGAAACCGCAGTAAAAGAGTGCCGTGAGAAGGAAATGTTAAAAGTAGATCAAAGAGCATTGGACGCAGCTGAGGAACGTGTACTCGATGCCCTTCTCCCACCTGCAAGAAGCACGGATTCAACCCAAGAGAAAAACTCGACAACCAGACAAGTATTTCGGAAAAAATTACGCGAAGGAGCTCTCGATGAAAAAGAAATTGAAATAGAGCTCAGCCAAATGCCATTAGGGGTAGAAATTATGGCACCTCCAGGGATGGAAGAAATGACATCTCAACTCCAAAACATGTTCAGTAATATGGGTCGAAACAAAAAAACGGCTAGAAAAATTTCTGTAAAAGATGCAATGAAACAAATTAAAGAAGAAGAAGCTGCCAAACTAATAAATGATGAGGAGATCAAGGCCTCTGCCATTGAAGCAGCTGAGCAGAACGGTATCGTTTTTCTCGATGAGATAGATAAAGTTTGTAGAAATAATAAAACCTCAGGAGCAGACGTATCTCGTGAGGGCGTCCAAAGAGATTTACTACCCCTAATCGAAGGTTGTACAGTTTCCACAAAATTTGGAATGATCAAAACAGATCATATTTTATTTATTGCCTCTGGAGCCTTCCACCTATCGAAACCTTCAGATTTGATACCAGAATTGCAGGGACGTTTACCTATTAGAGTAGAATTAAACGCTTTAAAAATTGATGATCTAAAACGAATTTTAACCGAGCCGAATGCGTCATTGACGAGACAACAAAGTGAATTGCTCAGAACGGAAGGCTTGGAAATCGAGTTTACTGAGGATGGGACACAAAAAATCGCAGAAATTGCTTTTGAAGTAAATGAGGGGACTGAGAATATTGGTGCGCGACGTCTGCACACGATTCTGGAAAGATTATTGGAAGAGATATCATTCACTGCATCAGATTGCACAGCAGATGACAACAAAATCATAATAAACAAAGAGTTTGTTGAGAAGAATCTGAGTGATTTGGCAAGTGATGAGGATTTAAGTCGATTTATTCTTTAAACTGGAATTAGATAACGATAAATGTCTAAACTGAAACCAGAAAAGATAATCGTTTCTAAATCGAAAGATGTCCTTAAACTAATCTATAAGTCTGAGCGTGAGATAACTTTAACAGCAGAATATCTCAGAGTATTTTCTCCAAGTGCCGAAGTCCGCGGTCACCGATCTTCTGATTACATACTTCAAGTTGGTAAGAAGAATGTTGTCATCTTGGACGTAAAAACAGTCGGCCTTTATGCCATACAGATCGTCTTTGATGATGGTCATGATTCGGGTATATATTCTTGGGACTACTTAGTGTCACTGAGAGAAAACTATGATAAAAACTGGAATAGCTATCTTCGCCAACTGAAGAACGAAAACAAATCCCGTTTACCGGATATTCAAATATTGAAAATAAAATAAAGAGAATTCCCGACCATAAAGTTCTTTAAGATCATCCAAAGCATTATATACTGAGTAGTTATATGCGATGCTCAATTAAGAAATATATCTAAAAATCAACTCTAACCCAAGACCATTATTCAATGAGAGAAAAGACAACACATTTTGGTTTCGAGACGGTAACTGAATCAGAGAAAACTGAAAAAGTCCGAGGAGTCTTTGACTCTGTGGCAAAAAAATATGATTTGATGAATGATTTTATGTCATTTGGAATTCATAGAGCATGGAAGCAAATTGCCGTTCTTATGGCAGGTGCTAAAGTGGGAAGCAAGGTACTTGATATAGCGAGCGGCACGGCTGATTTAGCAAAAAAGTTTTCTACAATAGTTGGGCGCACTGGAACAGTGGTCGTTTCAGATATCAACAATGAAATGCTAAAAATTGGTAGAGACCGGCTTATTGACGGTGGTTTTATTGGTAATACAAAATTTTCACTTGCAGATGCGCAGGCTCTTCCATTCTCTGATAATACTTTTGACATCGTCTCTATCGCCTTTGGATTAAGAAATGTAACAGATCAAAGTCAAGCTCTAGAATCAATGCTGCGCGTTTTGAAACCTGGTGGAAAGCTAGTTATTCTCGAGTTTTCAAAGCCAACAAGTAAACTCATTAGAGAATTATATGATCATTATTCTTTTAAACTAATACCAAAACTTGGTCAGGTATTTGCTAAGGATGCGTCGAGTTACAAATATCTGGCAGAATCAATTAGGATGCATCCCTCTCAAGACAGTTTAAAACTTATGATGAGAGATGCTGGGTTTGTCGACAACTCCTTTCTAAATCTTACCTCGGGGATTGTTGCAATTCATTCAGGTGTAAAACCATAAATGATTTTTCTAGATAAAACTAAAGGTCTAAATAGAATTGAGAAAGTAATCAATTCCGCATTAAGAACCGACCCAACAACATTCGAAAAGTTGATAAAACTTGGAGGGAAGTCAGTTGTAATAGAGAGTATGAGTCCATCATTTACAGTGAATATTTTAGTCACTGACAACGGCATTCAACTGACAAGAGAGACTTGTGATGATCCCTCGGTTCGTATTTCTGGATCACTTACTTCGATTATAAAAACTGTGACAAAAAAAAATGCAAAATCGGCAATTAGAGAGACAGATATTAAAATAAATGGTGATTTTGATACACTCAAAAAGATCAGCGATATTGCTCAATCACTAGAAATTGACTGGGAGGGCATATTAGGCAATCTGATCGGGAAAATTCCCGCTCGAATTCTGTATAAAACACTCGGTGAAATAATAAGAATAAATAATGAAACTCAACAAAGACTTACAAAAAATATCGTAAATAGCCTTCGAGATGAATTCGACATCACTCCTACTCATGAGGAATTTTTGGAATTCTCATCAAAAGTAAGAAATATATCGACAACTGTGGATCGACTCGAAGCCAAGTTAAAGAAGCTAGAGGCTAATCTTGATAAACCACTCAATCAAGGTGAGAAATGATAGTGCCAGTTAGACTAAAAACCATTATCTCGATGTTCTTTAAACATCGACTGGATCTACTGCTCGATCGAGAAAGAATGCCAAAACGTTTTAAATTCGTCTTTCTTTTCACCAAGCTCTTTAAAAATCCCAGTAAAAATAGAGCAATCAGAATCAGAGAATGCCTAGAAGAGTTGGGCCCTATTTTTATTAAATTTGGCCAACTTCTATCTACTCGACCTGATCTAATACCAAATGATATTGCGAAAGAGCTTGTTCTGCTCCAGGACTCTGTTCCTCCTTTTTGTGCAAAAGAATTTAAAAAAATTTTAGAAACGTCCCTCGAATCTACAGTAGAACAAACTTTTCAGTCTTATGAAACTGAGCCAATGGCATCAGCATCAATTGCTCAAGTACATGCAGCAAAATTAAAAAATGGAAAAGATATTGTGATAAAAGTGGTTAGGCCGGGGATAGAGCAGGTTATTAGGAAAGATCTTCAAGTGCTGTATTCAATTGCAAAATTTATAGAGAAATTCGGAGAGGATACCGAGCGTCTTCATCCAGTCGAGGTGGTGAAGGAATATGAAAATACAATTATGGGAGAACTTGACCTCAGAGCGGAAGGAGCAAATGCGTCCGTTTTAAAGTCTAATTTTGAAAACTCTGATCTTTTATACATTCCAAAAATTTACTGGGAATATTCCTCAAAAAATGTCCTGGTGATGGACAAAATTGTTGGCATCCCAGTGACTGATGTCAAAAAATTAGCAGCAGTCAATACTAACTTTAAATTACTTGCTGAGCGCGGAGTAGAGATTTTCTTTACACAAGTTTTACGTCATAATTTTTTTCATGCAGACATGCATCCAGGCAACATATTTGTTGATGCATCTGACCCAAAATCGCCAACCTATATAGGCATCGATTGTGCAATAATTGGCTCATTATCTGATGAAGATCAATACTATATTGCGCGAAATCTTCTTGCTATTTTCCAGAGAGATTATCAATTGGTTGCCGAGCTTCATGTCCAATCAGGTTGGGTACCCAAAGACACCTCAATTCTTGCACTCACCAGTGCAGTGAGAACTGTTTGTGAACCTATATTCCAACGACCACTGAATGAAATTTCACTCGGTCACATACTGATTGACCTATTTGCGACCGCTAGAGACTTTAAAATGGAGGTACAACCAGCACTAGTATTACTTCAAAAGACTTTATTGAATATCGAAGGATTAGGGAGACAACTCTATCCTGAATTAGATCTTTGGCAGACCGCTAAACCTTTCCTAGAGAAGTGGCTCAAGGAACGCTATTCTCCCAAGAATATTCTCAAAAAAGTGACAAGAAATGCACCTGATATGTTAGAAAAAATTGCAACAATGCCAGCGAAGATTGATGATATTCTCGAGAGCATTGAAAAAAATCAGCCTTCAAAAAACATCCGCACCAAATCACAGGTGTCCTCTGATTCCGCTCGGTCAGGAGTAGGATGGTTCTACCTTATTTTTGGTTTTGGTATAGGGATCATAGTATGTTACGCATTAATCTCGATGAATTATTTGTAAATTGTAAAACTACTGCCATAATTAACGATAGAGATACTGTCACAAAAGAATTAAAACAGGAGCTAAAACATGGGATTTGGTTGGCAAGAATTAATTATTATACTTGTAATAGTCGCACTCATCTTTGGGACTAAAAAACTCACCAACATTGGCTCAGATCTCGGAGGAGCAGTCAAAAACTTTAAAAAGGCTGTATCAGAGCAAAAAACTGATAACTCCGAAGATTCAGAAAAATCAAATAGCTAAATTTGTCGTAAATCAGTAGGTTAAATCGAATGTTTGACATTGGTTTTTCAGAGATTCTGATCGTGGCGACACTCACGTTAATAATAATGGGACCGAAAAGGCTTCCTGAAACTGTAAAGACAATTACTTTATGGCTCGGTAGGATTCGGAATTTCATAAACTCTGCCAAAGTTGAGATTGAGAACGAAGTTGGTATAGATGAAATTAAAAAGCAACTTCACAATGAAAAGATTATGAACGAAATCGAAAAATCAAAGCGAGAACTGAACTCAATATCGAAAGATTTATCAATGAGCCAAGAAAATGAAAAAGGTTGATGTGGAGTTTGAGAAACAACCTTTGATAAGCCATCTCATCGAGCTAAGAAATCGAATTCTATTAACTTTAATCGTCATATTCGCAGTATTTTTAGTAATAATTCCATTCAGTGGCACCCTATATCTTTACATCTCCGAACCCATTAGAGTACTTTTGGCTGATGATATAACGATGATTGCAACAGAGGTTGCGTCACCTTTTTTAACTCCATTTAAGCTGGCATTAATCGCTTCGATTTTTTTAACCATGCCTCACTCCCTGTATCAAACATGGGCATTTCTCGCGCCAGGGCTCTATAAAAGAGAGAAGAAAATAGTAATACCTCTGTTTATTACCAGTGTAATACTTTTTTACGCAGGCATCGCTTTTGCTTTTTTTGTGGTATTCCCACTAGTTTTTAGCTTTTTTTCAAATATAGCACCAAGTGAGATAAGCGTTATGCCGGACATCAAAAGCTATCTGGATTTTGTGTTAAAACTCTTTTTTGCCTTTGGTATTAGCTTTCAAATTCCCATAGCAATCGTAATCCTCTCCTGGATGAATGCCTTGGATCCATACAAATTGTCTTCGAAAAGACCTTATGTCGTAATCCTATGCTTCATTTTAGGGATGTTCCTAACACCACCTGATGTCATCTCACAAATATTACTAGCAGTACCAACCTGGCTTTTATTTGAATTAGGCCTCCTTCTGGGAAAACTTATTTCAAAGAAAAATCAGTCAAATAATGCTGCGGAAATGGCTGAAGAGTGAGTGGCTCGAGCTAATTTAGAAATTTTTGCTGATGGGACTAGAAACTCAAAAGCGTGAAATCCGCCTTTAAAAATCTCAAGTTGTATTCCAATACCAGCAGCTTCAAGCCGCTTAGAATAATTGATATCTTCGTCCAAAAATAAATCAACATCACCAACCGCGATATAGGTAGACGGCAGGCCGTGCAAATCATTTGCAAAAATTGGGGCAGCGTATTTTGATATAGCTTTCGAAGTCAAACATTCTGTCGTACCCATATAATGTTGCCATGCGATGATATTTGAGTCTCGATTCCATATTCTCGGATCAGTTACAAGATAACTGGAATCAGTAATATTTCTACTATCGATCATTGGACAGAGTAAAGCCTGAAAGCAGATATTAAATTCTCCTTTGTCTCGAATCAGCAAAGCCAGACCAGCCGCTAATCCTCCACCTGCACTAATTCCACCTACAGCGATTCGTTGTGAATCTACAGAAAGTTTATCGGCCTTGGAAAATAACCACTCTATCCCTGCATAACAGTCATTAAGTGGAGTAGGATAAGGATATTCAGGAGCAAGACGATAATCTACAGAGACAAAAACGCAACCTATTTCCCTTGTCATCGATCTAACTAAATAGTCATCTCCATCAACACTGCCAAAACAAAAACCACCACCATGAATCCAAAATACTGCTGGCAATTTTTGCGAATTATTCTTTGGTCGGTATACTCTCAACTGTATTCTTTCATTTTCAATGTCTACAAAGTAGTCTGTTGAAATCACATTATCGATTTTTGGCAATGATTCAGCCAACTGCTCTCTTTTCTCTCTAGACTGTTGTCTCACAAGATCTATGTTCGACCAGTCAATATGAGCACTGGATGGAATACTTTCAATGTATGGAATTAATTCACTATCTACCAAATCAAGATTCAAATTAACACCTCGTTATTAATTTACTCAATATTTGATATGAATTTCATGGAGATACTGTTAACGCAATGCCTAATATTTTTATCGGTATACCCTTCTCCATAGAATACGTGACCTAAATGACCGTTGCACTTTGCGCATACAATTTCAGTCCGTCTTCCATCAGGATCCGGTAGTCTTTTCACCGCATTTTCTATTTCGTCATCAAAACTTGGCCAACCACAACTGGACTGAAATTTGTCATCAGATTTATATAAAGGCGCATTGCACTGGCGACAGATATACAAGCCTGGTGAAAAAAAATTATTATACTCACCGGAGAACGGGGGTTCGGTCCCTTTATTGATAATAATATGTCGTTCGCTTTCATTCAGCTCATTTAGCTTAATGCTCATAACTTTTTTTCCTCAATTCTAGCCAAAGTTTATCTGTATTATCCTGAATTACTTGGAGTGCAGTCAAAATATCTCCCTTTTTCTGATCGCAGAAATGATTTCTACCAAATAAACGCAATTTATCGGAAAAAGGATGAGCAAAATCTGCATATTCCCAGTCAATTAAATATATTTGTTTTCCACTGTAGATAATATTTTCGGGAACAAGATCATTATGAGTAATAATTGGTCGCCAGTCAGCCTGATCTATGAGTTTTGCAAACCGAATGGTTTCCTCAATATACAGAGACTCTGGCCTCTCTAGCTGATTTACATAATTTTCCATATAGGCTTGGTAATTTTTTTTGTCATATTTGGTCACATCAATCGTGCTAATATCTTTTAAACAAATTTCTATTAGCTTTTTTATTTTAGCATTAGCAAGGTCATTCAACTCCAATGACCTTCCTGAGATAAACTCTCTAACTTGCACTTCGTTATTAGCATGCAAAACCCGAGGGATAAAAGGTTTGTCTTTCAAAAGATTTTGTATTTTCATTTCTCTGCAACGATTTATCCCAAGATTAGAAGAATAACCACAGTTAATCCTGACAACTGCCTTGAAGTCAGCGCATGTAACAAGAAAAGAATCGTTAGTCATACCCTCTTGGAGCTTTTTCGCGACTTGAGGTACCTGATTTAAACTTTGATAGTTTTGTGGTATCCAAGCGCGCCAATTAGCTAGTGTTTCAGCAAGTAGATTTTCTACTCTGATATCCAAAGTTCTTCTTCCAAATTAAAAAACCAGTAATCGCAATCAATAAATATATGAAATAGAGAAAAACTGTTTGGTTCAAATCTCTCTCCAAGTATATATAAATTGAAATAGTATCTATCGAAATCCAGTAGATCCAATTCTCAAGGACTTTTCTGACCACTAAAATCGTTGCAATCACACTCGACCAAGTAGTAAATGAATCTAAATATGGCATATAAGCATCACTTGCCTCAGTTAAGATATAGCCGCTGATAGCGGTCAAAGTTATGATGAGCAATAAAATTAAAAAATGTGTTCTCATATCAAGTTTGATAATAGGACGCTTGTGATTTTTATTTTCACTTTTCCCCCAAACAAACAAGCCGCAAACTGCCATGAACGCATAATAAACGCTTAATAAAGACTCCATATATAAATTTACATCGTAAAAAATAAATATGTAAATAAGTGATCCCGCTAATCCAAACCACCAACATACTTTTTTTTCAAACGCGGCAAAAATCACATAAGCTATCGAAAAACTCACCGCTAAAGTTTCAAGATTGAAATGATCCATGAACTACTCTAATGCCTCGTAGCCTGGGATAATTTTTAAAACATATGCAGCCATTTCAAACTCATCGTGACACTGTGAAATTGTCTCTTGTATTGATTGCATAACATCAACAAATTGTCCCTGCACGATCGTACTTGTCGATGACGGCACCACCTTAATATTTTTATGTTTTTGAATGTTTTCTATGAAACCCAAAATTGGAGCTTTAAACTCCTTGTTAAATGGATACATGCTTATATCTACTGTAGTTATCATAATTTTTCACTCCTTTTGGATACATTAAAAATCAAACTGAGCCGTTACTCCGAAAGTCCGAGGGGCGCCGTATTGGTAATAAGGTTCTGTTTCATAGTATTTTCTCGGATCGTTACCAAAACCACCAAATCCGCGAATTATGGTCTTATCGTTTGCTAAATTTTTCCCCCATAGTGAATATCTGATCTCATTCGGCTGATAATTAAAACTTAAGTTTATCAATGTATAGCTTTCAGATTCTTCGTTATGATTGGACGACAGATAAAACTTATCCTTGCCTTCAACGTCAAATGACAAATAAATATCGGATGAAACAATAAAATTACCTCCGATCATAAATTGATATGATGGCGCGTGTGCTTGCTCACGAAAATTAAGTAAATCAGACGTAGGTACTCTGAATTCAGTCTCTAGTAACCCTACTGATCCAAAAAGCTCGAATCGGTCATTCAGATCCAGAGATAAATCAACTTCTAAACCATAATTTACGCCCTCTGCTGAATTGCCGATATAATCGATGAATTCAACCGAATTAGAATCGTCTCTCGGTAAGACAAGAGACTGTTTCAACTGAACATCTCGTCTCCATTGATAAAAAGCACTCACTCGCCCTCTTAGTCGACTCTCATACCAAGTGCCAGACAAACCTGTCTCTAAATTCCACATATATTCGGTATCAAAATCTCGATTCTCTAATGCAAGAGACAAATTATTATTTATTCCACCTGCTTTGTATCCCCTGGATAAAACCATATAGGACGTGATTGAATCAGAGATTATAAAGTTGACTGCTAATTTACCACCCCAGAGGTTTTCGGCTACATCATGGGCAAACACATCACTGTCACTGTAATTCGCCTTCCGACGCTCCAGTCTAACTCCGCCAATAACACTTATGTGATCATTCAAATTAGAGTCTAGTTGTCCGTAAACAGCAAGATTCTTGGTATTAAAATCACTTGTAAAAGCATTCTGTAAATAAGTATATTCCCGACTTAATACCTCCTCTTGATCGCGGAAATAGACTCCCAGTACCCATTTGAATGAGCTATTCAGTATAGAGAAAGTTTTTTTAGAGAGTAATCTCGTATCGATTACCAAATTAGTCTTAGATCTAATGTAGTTGTCTGTTGAACTGTATTCCCAACCCTCACATGCTTGTCCCAGGCATATATCAGGAAACGCCCAGTCCTCATCATAACCATATTCGGAATCGCTATTATATCCGCTTACTATACTAATTAAGTCATAGTTAACCTCACTATATTTAGTTTTAAAAGATAATCCATTCATCTTTAATCGGTCATGGCCAGGGTTATTTGATAGTGTTCGTCGGGTATTATCCAAAGAAAAAGCATCATAACCATTATCAATATCGAGGCGTAACAATGTTGACTCCATAGTTAAGTTATCTGTGGGTTGCCAATCAAACATTGACTTTATTGCCGATTCGTCAATGTTATTAGTGTTATCTCGGTCTAAGAAGTCATTTGACATAAACCCATTATTTAGTGTCCTTCCCACTGCAATACGAAATTTTGATGTCTCAGATATTGGAATGGAATAACTCCCATCAATCGTGCGCGCTTCATAATTTCCAAATCCAATCTTTAGCTTTCCAGATTTAATCGCTTCAGGCCGATTAGATTTTAAGTTAATTAGACCTGCCAACGCATTTGCACCATTAATCGTTCCTTGAGGTCCCCGAAGTATTTCAATCCTATCTAGATCTAGAGTTAGAGCAGCTCCGTTTGTTCCTGAAATATCAATTCCATCAAGCAAAACACCAACTGAAGGATTGATTGGCTCAACAAATTGGCTCCGCTCGCCAATCCCCCGAATTTGCACAAACCTTCCACGAGATGCACCACTAGCAAAGTTAACGTTTGCCACAGTATTCAGCAATGTATCAATATGCTGTGCTTTTCTGCGCTCTATTACTTCAGAATTGATAATTTCCATACTGGTGGCAGCAGTTGATATATTTTTTTCACGTAAATCTGAGATTACTATTATTTCATCAAAGCTATCTTCATAAGATTTAGATTCTGGCACTGCAACCAGTGCAAAACAGACGGCATAAACGAACAAAAATTTCATTATGTAATGTTTGAAGAATTTATATTTTAGGTGCATGATGAGCCTCCGTGATTGAAAAGAGACCTGATAGTAAGAATAGAAATTTCTAGAAACCTATTCCTACGCCGGTATTACCCGGATCAGGTACAAAGGGTGCTTCTCAGACAAGTGTTTAATGCCGCCCCCTAGGTATAAACAGGGTAACACAATGAGGAAAAACCCTAAAGCATTTGAAAAGACATATTAGATAGGTTGTGATAAATGATAAGCTCAAAAAAAATCTTAACCATAATTATATTGTGTGGACTTTTATCCGCGTGCGAGAAAATAACAGATAACTCGCATACATCAATAAATGAAGTGCTCGATAACTTTTTTATGGAATCATTGCGACTATCTCCCGAATCAATGACATATCTTGGGATAAAAGATCGATATGATGAATGGGATGATATCTCAGATGAAGCAAAAGATCAGATGCTGGAGCTTCGTAAAAAACAACTTAAACAGATTTCTAGCATTGATCTCACCAAAGCATCAGAGTCTGAGAAACTCAGTGTTGCGATGTTTAAAAGTCAGCTTGAACAGCAAATTGCGGCAGACAAATGGAGATACCATAATTATCCAGTGAATCAAATGAGGGGCAAACACAGTCAGATAGTTTCTTTTTTAATCAACCAACACTCGATTACAGATATTGCTGATGCGAATGATTATGTTGCACGAGTAAGAAACGTCACCTTGGTTATTGACGAACTTATTAATCAGTTAAAGATTAGAGCGGAACAGGGAATTATCATACCAAAATTTGTGTTCCCATTAGTTGTGGCCTCTATTGACAATGTTCTTGCAGGACAGCCATTCAATGAGGGTACAGACAGTACCATACTACATGACTTCAAGAACAAGATTTCAACATTAAAAATAAGCAACCAAGAAAAACAAGATCTAATTATAGACATCAACACAGCACTCACTTCTAACTTTGGCCCGAGCTACGAAAATCTGAAGGATTACCTCATTCGACTAGAAAAAATCTCTGATGATCAACATGGGGTTTGGAAATTTCCCGATGGACGACAATTCTATGATTTCTTATTAGAGCGAACCACTACTACGAAATTAAATTCAGATGAAATCCATGAGCTAGGTATAAGTGAGGTCTCACGAATACAGAATGAAATGATTGAGATAATGAGAAAGGTCAATTTCGATGGGTCTTTAAAAGATTTTTTTGTGTACCTTCAAAATGACGAAAAGTTCTACTATGAGAATACACCTCAAGGAAAGCAAGCTTATATAGATAAGGCAACACAATATATTAATCACATGGAGGAGCATCTTGACAAACTTTTTTATGTTACTCCAAAAGCTGAAATGATCGTTAAAGCCGTAGAGCCCTTCCGTGAAGCTTCGGCAGGTCAAGCTTTCTATCAACGCCCAGCTCCTGATGGAAGTCGACCTGGTGTGTATTTTGCTAACTTATATGATATGAAGAATATGTCTAAATTTAATATGCAAGCATTGGCATATCATGAGGGAATTCCTGGTCATCATATGCAAATTTCGATAGCTCAAGAATTAGAGAATATTCCAAAATTTCGATTATATGGTGGCTTCACCGTTTTTAACGAGGGCTGGGCATTGTATTCTGAGGCAATCCCAAAAGAGCTAGGATTTTATACTGATCCATTCTCCGATTTTGGACGACTAGCGGGCGAGTTATATCGTGCTTGTAGACTAGTGGTTGATACTGGCATCCATGCCAAAAAATGGAGTCGAGAGAGAGCAATCGAGTATATGAACAACAATGTTCCTCATTCAAAAAATTATAATGTAAGGCAAATAGAACGTTACATTGTCATGCCATCACAAGCAACCGCATATAAAATTGGAATGATTAAAATACAAGAATTAAGGGAGTTAGCTGAAAGTTCACTCGGCGATAGATTTGATATTAGAGGGTTCCATGATGTCGTATTAAAAAATGGATCCGTAACGATGCCTATCTTAGAAAGTAATGTTAAAAAATGGATTAAAAACCAATGAAGATTGTAAAAAGAATTTTGATAGCAATAACCATACTCTTCTATGGTTGTTCAACTGAGCAACCGACAGAATCAGTAAAATTAAACTTGTTGTATGACGAAATTTGGGATCACCAAATGATATCGTTTCCTACGTATGCAACTTATGTCGGATACCCAGGGCAGAATGGCCGGTGGTCAGACCCCAGCTTACAATTTTTGGAAGCATATGAAGTCTCGAGAAAAAATTTCCTAAGGCGTCTTCAAAATATTGATCAATCAGAACTTACTGATAGAGAAGTATTGGGTCTAAAACTCATTACGCAAAATCTACGAATTCAAACAGAGGGCTTCAAATTTCCCGAGGAGTTTATTCTGATTCATCAAAGATCTGGCGTTCAGCAAGATATTTCAGACGTACTTTCTATCATGCCAAAAAATTCACTAAAAGACTTTGAGGATCGCCTAGAACGGTTGAGGAAAGCGCCTGAGTATATTGGCAAAACAATTGATGTGCTCAGAATAGGTCTTGAAAAGAACATAACACCTCCAAAAATTACGTTAAGAGATGTTCCCCAGCAAATCAAAAATACTATCCCCACTGAGATTTCAAACAGTCCTCTGCTCAATAGTTTCAATAATTTCCCAGTCAGCATGACTGAAGAAGATAAAGATAGAATCGTAAAACAAGCAGAATCGATTGTTGAAACCGAAGTATACCCTGCATTTGAAAAACTCTATGATTTTCTTGTTGAAGAGTACATACCTAATTCAAACGAATCCATCGCACTGTCTGACAATCCTGATGGTAAAGAATGGTACAAACATCGTGCCCGACAATTTACGACAACTCAGCTGCAACCAAAAGAAATTCATGACCTAGGATTAAATGAGGTCGCGAGGATCAAAGCTGAGATGGATGACGTTATAATAAAATCTGGTTTCGAGGGATCATTTGATGAGTTCACAAATTTCTTAAGAACTGATCCTCAGTTTTATGCCAAAACAGAAGAAGAATTGTTATCTGGCTATCGAGATATTGCAAAAAAAGCCGATCCGGAGTTACCAAAACTTTTTGGCAAGCTGCCGAGGATGCCATATGGAATAATTGAAATTCCAAGCTATGCGGCAAAATCGCAAACTACTGCATATTATCGAGGAGGCTCTCAAAAAGATGGACGCGCTGGATATTTTTATGCGAATACTTATGCTTTAAACACTCGACCCAAATGGGAAATGGAAGCACTTACACTTCACGAGGCAATGCCAGGGCATCACTTACAGATATCGCTGGCAAAGGAGCTACCCGAGACACATCCTTTGATTCAAAATCTCAGCTACACCGGGTTTGTAGAGGGCTGGGGACTGTATGCTGAAAGTTTAGGAACAGAGATGGGATTCTATAAAGATCCGTATAGTAAATTTGGACAACTCACTTATGAGATGTGGAGGGCGGTCCGGTTAGTTGTTGATACGGGCATGCATTATTTTGGTTGGAGCAGAGATGAAGCAATCAACTACTTTGCAGCTAACACGCCGAAGAGCCTACATGATATTGAAGTGGAGATTGATAGATATATCTCGTGGCCGGGGCAAGCTCTTGCATATAAGATCGGAGAACTAAAGTTTAAAGACCTACGTCGTAGAGCAACCGAAACACTCGGTGATAAATTTGATATAAGAGAGTTCCATGATGAGCTACACAAAAAAGGAGCCTTACCATTGGATATTTTAGATGAACAAATGAATAACTGGTTAGATCAAAAAAACACTAGCGTAATGTAGACAATGCAAAAATTTTACTTATCTGACAAAGCGGCATCTTTATTTCTTTGCTAATCTCATTGAATATTTCCTGAAGTTTGAAAAGATCCTTCATACTGCCATTACTATGAGTCTTTATGTACCCGTACTTTTTAAGTGCTACTAAAACATCATTCGTGGCTAAAAAAGTATCTTTGCCTATAATCCTCAAGACAAGTGGTCCAGTCATACCTCCCAGCCTTGATCCCTCTTTTTTCATCTGTCGCCATAGTTCAACGACTCTTTCACTGGGCCACGATGCGATATAATTAGCATAACTTCCATATTCATGTTCCTTTTCTATAATGTATGCTGCATTCGTCCTTGTTGCTAAGATTTTTGTAGGATGTCGAATAATAGATTTGTAAGTTGCTATTTCCTCTAATCTTTCATCGCTCAAATAGGCTACCGCCAATGGATTAAAGTTAAGAAATACTTCCTCAAAATTAGGCCACTTATTGTCAACGACTCTCCAGACAAAGCCCGCTCTAAAAATACATCGAGCCATTGTGGACAAATATCGATCATCACTTATCTTTGATAGAAGATCTGAACTGCAAGGTTTTGGCAAAAGTTCCATGAGTTTTTTATGTGAACCCGCTCTTATTACTGCCTCATTGTAAATTTCACTAAAATCCATAAATCTTTTCCAAAAAATTATCTCAAGTCAGCAAAGCCACAAGAAAATACAATGAAGAACCTATTAAGACACAGGAAAATCCTTTGCTTACATATTCCTCTCTACCTTTGAAGATTTTTGTATATTGACTCTGCGATATCAAATACGAAACAAACACATACCAGAACATATCAACTAAAGTTGCAATCAATGCAAGAGAGAGCTTCATTGATACCTGCGAATGGACATCAATGAATTGAGCAAAAAATGCAGAAAAAAATAAAATTATTTTGGGATTTATAGCCGCAATTAAAAATCCATCTTTAACAACACTAAATGTCGACCTACTGCGAGTCTTATATTCTTTTTCTCCGTTAGTATCCCAGCTAAAATGATACATATTCCGCGCCAAATACAACAAAAAAATACATCCGAAAATTCTGATTAAGGGAAGAATGATATCGCTGCTTTGTATAATCAGCGTGATTCCAAAAACCGTAAGCAAAGCATAAATACCGACACCAACTCCGTGACTGATCGAAGTTATAACTCCATATCTAAAACCTAACGACATAGTATTATGAGAGACTACAACAAGACTTGGACCTGGTGACATCGCTCCTAGAAGACAAGTTACTACAGCCAAAAACCAAAAGTTAATATCTATAATCACACCTACTTGTTACCTTCACTTAAAGACAATAATAGATCTGGGTAATCTGTGATAATTCCATCAACACCTAAATTTATAAGTTTTTCCATCTTCTCAGTGTTATTGACAGTCCAAACGTCCACCTTCATATTCATCTCATGAAAAAACTCGATAATATTAAATCTTACCATTGGAGAATCAAAAATCTGGTAGGGAAGCTGAACCGAGTAACCTGAAGATCTGAATAAATTTCCTAATCCAATACTTTTAAGGATATATGCCCACGTAATCTCACTTCGCCCCAATGACGTGGCCACATGTGGACACTCATCCCTGAAGATTTTTAAGGTGTGAGTGTTAAATGATCCAATAAGAACACGTTTATGTGCGTCACTTTTAGTAATAATGTCACACACAGCTTTGTTTACCTTGGGTTCAGTCGGTTTTATTTCAATCATAAATCTTTGTGAAGGAAATAACTCAAAAAATGACGCAAGTAATGAAATTGGAAAAGAGAGATTTTTATCGGCATTGGGGAAATCGAGTTTGTTAAATCCAAACTTATATTCACTCAATTCCTTAAAACTCATCTCTCTTATAAATCCCGTACCATTCGAGGTGGATTCAATAGTTGCGTCATGCCTTACCACTATCATTTCATCTTTTGTCATTTGAATATCTAATTCAACTATTGAGGACCCCATAGAAATCGCATTTTTCGCTGCTGCTAACGTATTCCCGGGCATCAAGCCTCTACCAGCTCGATGAGCGATCACTAAGCCATCTGTATCACCATAGAATGAAACATTTTTGACAGGTTTTGGTGGGATAAGCATTAGACAGCCATACACAAGTAAAACTATCGATAAAAGTGCAGAAAAAATTTTCATGGACAATACTTCAACAGTAATTGAGTGCTAAGTCTCTCGATATCTATTTTCAATGAGATCTAAAATGACATTTGGATCGGCTAAAGTTGATGTATCACCGAGCTCATCTACATCATTTGCAGCTATTTTCCTCAAAATACGTCGCATTATTTTTCCGGATCTAGTTTTAGGTAGGCCAGGTGCCCATTGAATGATATCTGGCTTTGCTATTGGGCCGATTTCCTTTTTGCACAAATCAATCAACTCAGACTGGATTCCATCGCAAGGCGATGTGCCCTCCATAAGTGTTACATAACAATAGATACCCTGTCCCTTTATCGGGTGAGGAAAACCTACTACAGCTGCCTCGGCAACAAGTTTGTGTAATACCAAAGCTGACTCAATTTCAGCTGTACCCATTCTGTGGCCGGATACATTTAAAACATCATCCACCCTTCCTGTTATCCAGAAGTATCCATCCTCATCTCTTTTGGCACCATCACCAGTAAAGTAATATCCGGGAAAGGGTTTAAAATAAGTTTCGTAAAACCGCTTATGATCTCCATAGACTGACCGTAACTGACTCGGCCATGAACGCTTTATCATCAAAAGTCCTTCGCCCGGACCTTCAATTTCTCGGCCATCTTTATCTAGCAACGCAGGCTGAATACCAAAAAAAGGTAATGTAGCAGACCCAGGTTTTAATGGTGTAGCTCCTGGGAGTGGCGTTAACATATGCGCGCCCGTCTCTGTTTGCCACCATGTATCGACAATCGGGCAATTGGTCTCACCAACTACAGAGTAATACCATTCCCATGCCTCGGGATTAATAGGCTCACCAACGGTACCCAAAATCCTTAATGACTTTCTAGAGGTCTTTTCTACAAAGTCATTGCCCAAACCCATCAATGCTCTTATGGCTGTTGGCGCAGTGTAAAATTGATTAACTCTGTGTTTATCAATAACCTGCCAAAACCGAGACGCATCTGGATAAGTCGGCACGCCCTCAAACATTAAAGTTGTTCCACCATTACACAGCGGGCCGTAAACTATGTATGAATGTCCTGTAACCCAACCAACGTCCGCAGTGCACCAGTAAATATCGCCATCTTTATAGTCAAAAGTATACTTATGAGTCATTGCAGCCATCAGAAGGTATCCACCTGTCGTATGCATCACTCCTTTAGGTTTACCCGTGGAACCTGATGTATACAAAATAAATAGTGGATCCTCAGAGTCCATTATTTCAGGTTCACAAGAAGCATCATAATTGTTAACCTGCTCGTACCAAATATCTCGTCCCTCTAGCCAATCAACATTTTTGGAGGTTCTCTTCACAAACAGACAGGTGTGCACAGATGGACAATCTGTTAAGGCAAGATCCACATTTCTCTTCAATGGGATACTTTTGCCCCCACGAATCCCCTCATTTGCAGAAATAACAACTTTACAATTGCTATCTAATATTCGATCTTTTAAAGCTTCTGGCGAGAATCCACCAAAAACAACTGAGTGAATTGCTCCAATCCGCGTACAAGCCAACATCGCATATGCCGCCTCGGGGACCATTGGCATGTATATGCAGACTCGATCTCCTTTCTTGACACCCCTTGCTCTTAATAAATTTCCAAGCTTACAAACCTCTGAGTAGAGTTCTTCATAAGAAATGTGTTTACTGTCCTCGGGTGAGTCTCCCTCCCATATTATTGCAATCTTTTCTCTATTATCAGTCAGGTGTCTATCAATACAGTTGGTGGAAACATTCAACTTACCATCAAGAAACCACTTGGCATCGCCCGTAAGAAAGTTCTCAGAACAAATTTCACTCCAACTAGCGTCCCAAGTTAAAAATTTTTCTGCTTGTTCTGCCCAAAATTTATCTGGCTCACTAATCGAAGCTTCATACATTTCAAGATAACTATCCTTATTAATCAAGGCAGTATTAGAAATATTATCCCTCACTGGATAAATTTTGTGTGCACTCATAAATGGAGATCCTATTAATCCTTTTATTTCACTCAATTATTTTTATATCGTGTCGGCTTTAAACTACGATTTATTTTTTCCATATGATTCAAAAAATCAGGCCCTTTCCGCAGAATAAAACCTGTAGCCAATACATCAAGAATCACTAGATGCACTATTCTGGAGGTCATTGCCATATATTCCTCAGTATTTTCTGATACTGAAACTTCAAGAGCAAAATTGCTTTTTTTTGCCAACATTGAGCCTGGTGTTGTCAGACCAACAACTTTAGCTCCATTTGCTTGTGCATCATCAGCCGCGTCAATAATAGCCTTTGTACGTCCGGTATGAGAGATCATAAAAAACAAGTCGCCTGGTTTTGCCGCTGCAGAGAGCATGCGCATTGTTAAAACATCAACATGAAAAGACACTGGGAGATCAAATCTAAAAAACTTATTTTCTGCATCTCTTGCCACGGCACCTGATGTGCCTAATCCAAAGAAAAAGATACGCCTTGCCGATAGCAACTGATCCACTACCTTCTCGACAAGACTCAAGTCTATTTGATTTTTTATGGCTACTAGATCATGAATCGCGTTATCAAAGATTTTAGGCGTATATTTTGAGACATTATCATTTAGTTGCACATTACTGTTTACAAATTTAACGCCACTTACTAAACATTGTGCCAGTTTCAGCTTAAAATCAGGGAATCCAGCAGTGCCAAAGCGTTTACAAAAGCGATTTACACTGGGCTCACTTACACCCGCTTTTTTAGCTAAATTAGCAATACTTGAGCCAGTTGCTGCCTCGGGATCTGCAAGAATTGCACTTGCAACCTTTTTTTCAGATTTATTGAGTGTTTCAAAGGTCACATTAATTGAGCTCAATAAATTTTGGTAATTCATTTCAAAAACTTCTCTCTGCCCAAAAAATAATGTTTACATATATTAATTGTAAGTACATTCTTAAGACCATCATATTCTGTAATAAAATAACATTTTAATTGAATAAAAACCTAGAAATTTATATACTTTATGTAATTTTATTACAGAATTACTCATATGTTAAATATTGCCATTAATGGTTTTGGTCGGATAGGAAGAAATATAGTTAGGGCATATTATGAGCGGCCTGAGTTGCATCAAAAAATTAAGATTGTTGCGATAAACGACTTAGGAGACTCATCAATCAATGCACATCTTTTACAATTTGATTCTGTTCACGGGTATTTTCATAAAATAGTGACACATGATGAGCATTCCCTGACAGTTGAAAACAACAAAATTCTGTGTTTTAGCGAGAGAGATCCCTCAAAACTTCCATGGAAAGAGCACAAAATTGATCTAGTATGCGAATGCACGGGCTTGTTCACAGATAAGCAGAGTGCCGCGAAACACATAACCGCTGGTGCAAAAAAAGTACTAATCTCAGCCCCCGGTAAAAATGTAGATGCGACTGTTGTTTATGGCATCAATGATCAATCCCTTAAGTCTACAGATAAAATCATATCAAATGCATCTTGTACTACGAATTGTCTAGCGCCTATTGCAAAACCACTAAATGATAGTCTCGGAATAGAAACTGGATTAATGACAACGATTCATGCTTATACAAATGATCAACAACTCTCTGACTCATACCACTCTGACGTATACCGAGCGCGCTCAGCAACTATGTCAATGATACCAACTAAAACTGGTGCTGCGTCAGCCATAAGTGAAGTCATCCCAGAATTAATTGGGAAACTTGATGGGATGGCTGTGAGGGTGCCTACCATAAATGTATCACTTGTTGATTTTTCATTTAATGCAACCAGAGAAACCTCTAAAGAGGAGGTAAATACGATAATCAAAGATGCCGCAGAAAATAGTCTCCAAGGGATTTTAAATTATTCTGACAAGCCCCTTGTCTCGATCGATTACAATCATAATCCTCACTCTAGTAATTTCGACTCCCTTCAAACCAAAGTTAAAGGATCACTTGTTAAAGTGATGTCTTGGTATGACAACGAATGGGGATTTTGTAACCGTATGCTTGATAACATAAACGCAATATTCAAAGCATAATTAATTTTTTACAAGATTATGGACTCCAGAATACTGTCACCGGCACTCTCGTTTGATTCAGTATGACCCTTACAGGCAATTCACTAGTGTCAGTTGCTGCTAACGCTTTGTCTAGAACCTCTCTTTTTTTATCGCCAACGATATGAATAATTATTTCATCTGCAGCTAGCAATCTAGATGCTGTCATACTTATGCGCATATGAGGTGCATCATTTGGCATTGACGCAATAAACTGTTGAGAACAGTTCAAATCAATTCCTTGTTGCAAAGAATTCGTATTTGGAAATAAAGAGGCGGTGTGGCCATCAGCACCCATACCAAGTGTTACTAAAGAAAAAGAACTTATTTTTGGAAAAGAACACTCTAGTTCCATCGCACCATCGGATGCCGAAGTACATGCAGTTTTAAGAGACACGAATTTCGCATTCTCAGCATGGTTTCTAAGCATCAGGTCCTTTATAAGTCTCTCATTACTATCCTTGTGAGACACGTCAACCCACCTATCATCTGCAAGAGTAACGAGGATATTGCTCCAATCAAGTTTTGTGTTGGAAAGCAGCTGAAACAAACCCTTCGGAGTGCTTCCGCCAGACATGACTAAGCTAGTTTGAAAATCGTCTTGCAATGATTGCTTCAATATTCTCTCTATGTATTCTGAGAGATTTTTATCCAACTCGTCTGTTGAGTTAAATTCCCTTAGTTTGAAATTATTGGCCATGCCAACTTCTACCATCGCTCTCAATTAAAACCTCGGCTTTAGCAGGACCACCTGATCCTGCGCTGTAAAGTCTGGTTGGCGACTTATTTTTATTCCATGCATCAATAATTTGGTCACACCAGTCCCATGAAGTTTCAATTTCTTCTCTACTTACGAACAACCACTGATCTCCCTTAATTAATTCTAAAAATAACCGCTCGTAAGCATCCACTACACGTTTATCAGAATCACTATCGTGAAAATCAAGATTTAAAACTCTTTTCTCAGTTGAGAGTCTTTGCTTTAGGCTTTGTTTTTTTGAAATCATTTCCAGCTCAATGCCTTCATTGGGTTGCAAACGGATAACCAATTTATTTGAGCTATCGAGAGGTTTATCCGCAATAATCGAATGAGAGCTCTCTTTGTATGCGATTATTATTTCAGTGTGCTTTGCGTTAAGTCTTTTTCCCGTTCTCATGTAAAAAGGAACACCCGCCCAACGCCAATTATCGATCTCTACCTTGATTGCAACAAAAGTCTCATTATTACTATTGCTGTTCTCAGCACCTTCTTCCTCTAAGTAACCGACGACAGGCTTCCCATCGATCCAGCCATTGGTGTATTGACCTCGCACAACATAATCATCAACCTTATCAGAACCAATAGGACGCAATGCCCTTAATAATTTAATTTTTTCAGCCCTAATTTCTTCTGCTTTAAGTGAATTAGGTGGCTCCATTGCAACCATGCAAAGCAACTGTAAAAGATGATTCTGAAACATATCTCTTAATTGACCAACCGTGTCATAGTATGACCATCGACCTTCAATACCAACTGTCTCAGCTGCTGTAATCTGAATATGATCAATGCACTTATTATCCCACTGGGAATTTATTATTCGGTTTGCAAACCTCAAAGCGAGCAGATTCTGAACAGTCTCTTTACCCAAGTAATGATCAATCCTAAATATATTTTTCTCAGAGAAATATTGCCCTACTGCATCATTTACTTGTTTAGATGAACGTAAATCATGACCTATAGGTTTTTCCAAAACAATCCTAGTATTTTCAGAAACACATCCTGTTGAGGCCATATGTTTACAAATAGACTCATAAAGACTGGGAGGCGTGGCCAGATAAAATATTACCTTTCGATTTTCCTCCATCCAATCTGATACATGGTTGAATTGTTTTTTTTGCGAGAAATCAACTTTTATGTAATAGATTCTTCTCTTAAATCTTGTCCAAACTTTATTATCCCACTCTTTTTTTGGTATCACTTGTTGAAGATTTTCTTGCACCTGACTCAGATAAATATTTGTGCTTATTTGATGCCTCGCCACGGAGGCAATACGCGCATTGTCTGGCAAAAGATCCGCTTTATCCAACCGGTATAAAGCAGGAAGTAATTTTCTTTTTGCCAGATCTCCTTGAGATCCGAAAATAACTAAATCTATATTGTCTCTCATTACATTACCTTTGAATTTATTTTTATGATACCGAAGCTGATTTTAAAGACATAGCTTGTCGTACTAACTGCTCTATCTGAAGCCACTCATTCGCGTCCATTAATTCCGGGGGTGTGATCCACGACCCACCAACAGCACTGACATTGTCCAAGGATAAATAGTTAAGAAAATTATTGGCACCTATACCTCCTGTGGCACAGAACTTTACATTAGAAAAAGGACCTTTGAGTGATTTGAGGGTATTAACGCCTCCCAGTGATTCCGCAGGGAAAAATTTAAACCTTGTAAATCCGTATTCTAAGCCCAACATTATGTCACTCGCTGATGAAATACCCGGTAAATAATCTTGCTGGGATTCTCGAGCCAAATTCAATAAAGAAGGCGTTAAACCGGGTGAGACAATGAATTTACAACCTATATCTTGTGAAATTTTAAATTGCCTCTCATTACAAACCGTCCCAGAGCCAACAGTCAACTCAGGCACAGAATTAATTATCTTAGTAATACTTTCAATGGCAGCATCGGTTCTTAAAGTGACCTCGAGCACAGAAATACCACTTGATAAAAGTGACTCTGCGAGAGGGACGGCATGCTCAACTTTCTCCAGTGCAACGACGGGAATGATGGGATGTGTATCGATAATACTAATCATTATTGTCCACCTTTATCAGTTTTTTTGATGCACCAAGCAATCCTAAATTTTCACGTCTAATTATGTACACCGGTATACTCTTCAGATAACTAACAAAGCGACCTTTATCCTCAAATTTATTACGAAAATTACTATTTAGAAAGAAATCCAAAAATTTTGGGATAACTCCTCCGGCTAAATAAATACCTCCTTTTGCTCCGAAAGTTAGAGCCAAATTACCTGCTGCACTTCCCATACCTTCACAAAACATGTCTAGCGTTGCAACTGAATCTGAATCCGCTTTTGACAGCGCCGCATCAACAATTTGAGCGGGAGAGGAGTATGTTGGTTTTGAGGCTCGAATTTCACAAAGTGCCAAATAGATATTAAATATTCCCTTGCCTGAAAGAAGTCTTTCAAGAGAGACCCTACCAAATTTTGCCCTCAAACGTCTGACTACCTCGCCTTGAGCCTCACTAATTGGCGAGTAATCCGAGTGCCCGCCTTCTGATTCAATTATATGATACCCACCATCATAAGGAAGTAGCCCAGCAACTCCTAAACCTGTGCCAGCACCCAAAATGCCAATAGCTCTATTCTTTACTGGCAAACCACCACCAATCTGAATCACCTCATCATCTTTTAACTCCATGATGCCGTGGGCGACTGCCTCAAAGTCATTTATTACGATTAATGATTCACATTTTAAAAATTTCTTAATTTTAGACTGACTAAACGACCAATGACTATTGGTGAAAGATATTCTATCTGCATCTGCAGGACAAGCTACTGCAAAACAAGCTTTATATGGAGGGTTTTCCCATCCTGTAACTTGTCCAATTTCGTTTATAATAATCTCCAGTAAATTCTCAAAATTGGGATACTCATCCACAGAATGAAAGAATTGAAGCTCACTCTCTAGTTGTCCAGGTTTTAGTGCAGAGAATCTCGCATTTGTGCCTCCAATGTCAGCGACTAAATACCATGTGCTCATTTTTGATAGCCTGCAAATAAGAAGCTTGCTCCCTGCTCCGCTCCTGAAACATTATCTCTACAAACAGCAAAAAACTCCCTGCCACAACCTTCATCACTATGTGAATCAGGAGGAGTAATTTCTCGTCTTTTAAGTATCTCCTCTTTTTCGCAACACTCTAAAACTCCTCGAATCGCGTCGAGTCTGATCAAATCGCCATCCTTCAATTTAGATAAGAGCCCTCCCTCTACTGCTTCAGGTGTAACATGTATTGCCGCTGGCACTTTACCAGATGCGCCAGACATCCGTCCATCCGTGACAAGCGCAACGGAGTAACCTCTATCCTGAAGCACGCCTAAATAAGGCGTAAGTTTGTGTAACTCAGGCATTCCATTTGCTTTTGGACCTTGATATCTGACCACGACAATGCAATCCCGATCTAATTCTCCAGATTTAAACATTGGTAATAATTTTTTTTGATCATCAATAACCACGGCAGGTGCCTCAATTATCATATTATCTCTCGTGACAGCAGAAACTTTTATGATGCTCCTACCCAAATTACCTTTAAGCAATTTGATTCCACCCTCTTTTGAGAATGATTTGTTGATTGGCGCCAAAACACTCTCATCTAATGAGGTATTTGGAGCTTGTCGCCAGTTAATCTGACTGCCTTTCATGTAACTTTCTTTCGTATAATCAGAAAAATTATTACCCCAAACTGTCCCTGCCTGGCCATGCATCAAGCCTTTATCAAGTAACTGACTGAACAAAAATCCAGTTCCTCCTGCAGCATGAAAGTGATTAATATCAGCATTTCCATTCGGATATATCTTGGCTAAGAGAGGTACCTCAGCCGATAAATCTGATATATCGTCCCAATTAATTATTATTCCTGCTGAGAGTGCAATCGCAATGATATGCATTGTATGGTTGGTTGATCCACCTGACGCAAGGATAGCTACCAAAGCATTCACAAAAGATCTCTCATCGATAATTTTCCCTGCAGGACGATAGTCAGAACCCATGGAAGTGATACGACAAATCTGGTGGCATGCATATTCAGTAAGTAGCTCTCGCATAGGGTCATCAGGATTAACGAATGAACTACCCGGTAATTGAAGGCCGAGCGCCTCTAGGACCACTTGATTACTATTAGCTGTGCCATAAAATGTACAGGTTCCGGCACTATGATAAGATTTAGCCTCTGCATTTAAGAGCTCTTCACGAGTCACTTTATCTTCGGCATATAATTGACGTATTCTCTGTTTCTCTTTATTTTCTAGTCCAGATCGCATTGGTCCAGCTGGCACAAAGATTGTTGGTAAGTATCCAAATCTCAGCACTCCCATCAAAATTCCAGGTACAATTTTGTCGCAAATACCTAATGCTACGACTCCATCGAACATTTGATGGGATAATGCTATTGCTGTGCTTTGCGCGATGGTATCCCTGCTGAATAAGCTTAACTCCATTCCAACCTGCCCTTGCGTCACTCCATCACACATAGCAGGAACTCCACCAGCAACTTGAGCGGTAAAACCCATCTCCCTTGCAGCGCGTTTAATAATTGTTGGGTAGTTTTCGTATGGCTGATGAGCTGAAAGCATATCATTATATGCGGTAACGATCCCTAAATTACCCGAATCAAGAAGTTTTAATTTATTTTTATCCGAATCACTACATGCAGCAAATCCATGAGCTAAATTGCCACAACTCAGGTTGCCTCGTCTCGCCTTCTTCTCTCCATCACGCTCGATTCGTGACAGGTAGAGCTTACGGCTTTCAGAACTTCGCTCTTTTATTCGGTCTGTAATTTTTTTAACGTTAGCTTTCATTTTATAGTCTAGACCATTTACATAAAGAAAATGTAATAAAATTACCTAAAATTAAATTTATATTAAAAATAATATATCATATTTGTAATTTAATTACATATTTTAATATATGGATGTTTAAGAATAATGTTACTATTCCACGGAACATTAGCAGCCTAAAAGCATCATGAAATTTGATAACCGCGATCAAACAAAAAACAAAATATGGTCTGATCTCCAAAAATTATCTAGTGACGCTCACAAGATCAATATTCTTGATTTATTTAAAAGTCAAAAAAACCGAGCCCAAACTATGTCAGCAAAGTCTGAGGGAATATTTTTTGATTTCTCAAAACATCTGATTACTCCAGAAATACTGAACACTCTATTAGCGTTTGCGGATTCTATTGATTTAAAGGACAAAATAGATGATATGTTTGATGGCAAACCAATAAATAAGTCTGAAAATAGAGCAGTACTTCATACAGCATTGAGAGCTGATCAAAACAAAGAACATACTCCCGAGGTAGCTAATAAATTTCAAGACATAAATCATCAATCCCAAAAAGTAAAAATATTTAGTGAAGAGATCCGTTCAGGCAAATGGCGAGGATTAACCAACAGGGCGATCACTGATATAGTAAATATTGGCATCGGTGGGTCAGATCTTGGACCTCGCATGGCGTGTAAGGCGCTCAAAGAATTTGCGAATGGAAGTGTGAGAGCACACTTTGTCTCCAATGTGGATGGTACAGATATCAGAGATACAATCTCTGAGTTAAATCCGGAAACTACTCTGATAATTATCTCAAGTAAGACTTTCACAACTACAGAAACTCTTATGAATGCAAAGATTGCAATTAATTGGCTCGAAACCAGTCTCAATACAACTGGTGTTGAGAGCACGAATCATATAATAGGAATAACTGCAAATACTGAAAATGCGATTCGTTTTGGAATTAAGGCATCCAATATACTAAATTTTTCAAATTGGGTCGGGGGTCGTTACTCAATTTGGTCAAGCATAGGGCTTTCGATTGCGATTTACATAGGATTTGATAATTTTGATCAAATGCTAAAGGGCGCCAGACTGATAGACCATCATTTTAGAGAAACATCATTTAGTAAAAACATACCAATTGTGATGGCATTAATCGGATTCTGGTACAACAATTTTTTAAATGCGCAATCTCATGCAGTCATACCATATTGTGAGAGACTTTCTCTGCTGCCCTCCTACATTCAACAACTGGATATGGAAAGTAATGGGAAGTCAGTGTCTCAATCTGGAGAGAAAATAAGTTATCAAACAGGTCCAGTAATATGGGGTCAAACAGGCACCAATGGACAGCATGCCTTCTTCCAACTTCTGCATCAGGGAACAAAATTAATTCCCATTGATTTTATTGCACCTGTCAAACAAAGCAACAGCTATAAAGACAATCAAGAGGTACTGCTTAATAACATGCTTGCTCAATCCATGGCTTTAATGATTGGACGGAAGGAACCAAAAACTCAAAGCTATAAAAATTACTCTGGAAATAAACCATCATCAACAATTCTCATAGATGAGTTATCACCAAAAAATTTAGGAGCCTTAATAGCAATCTATGAACACAAAACGTTAGCACAGGGGATTATTTGGGGCATCAACTCGTTTGATCAATGGGGCGTAGAGTTAGGAAAAGAATTGAGTGTTGCACTGAGTGAGGACCTTGATTTAGAAGTTGATGAGTCAACCGCGCAACTTAAATCAATAATCGCCGAGATTAGATCGCTTTAAGCCCTCAGTTCTCTTGGAATTGAGAAATAAATGTCTTCCTTAATACCCTCCATAGAGTCGGGCTTAGAGGCACCCATGGATACCAATTTGTCCACTACCCCATCAACAAGAATCTCCGGAGCAGAAGCCCCAGCAGTGATACCAACTACACAATTCTCAGAAAACCAGCCGGGTTTAATATCCTCAGGCCCATCGATGAGATATGATAGACATCCACAATTTTCTGCTAATTCCCTAAGTCTATTTGAATTCGAGCTATTCGAGGAACCCACTACCAGGACAACATCTGCCTCTATTGCTAACTGTTTGACAGCATCTTGTCGATTTTGTGTCGCATAACATATGTCATTCTTCTTAGGGCCAATAATTTTAGGATATTTCTCTCTCAGTGCATCGATTATTGCTGATGTGTCGTCCATGGATAAAGTTGTTTGGGTAACGTAGGCTACGTTCTCAGGTTGAGAAATTTTTAAGATATCCACATCATTTACATCTTGAACTAAATGGATCTTTCCACCATTTGAGCTATCAAATTGACCCATTGTTCCCTCCACCTCCGGATGACCCAAATGTCCTATCAATATGCAGTCACAACCGTCTTTACTATACTTTTTTACCTCAAAATGAACTTTTGTCACCAGAGGACATGTCGCATCAAAGATTTTAAGCTGTTTTTCCTCTGCTTGCCTTCTGACTTCTAGGGACACTCCATGAGCACTAAATATACAAGTGACACCATTGGGAACCTCATCGAGTTCTTCGATAAAAATTACACCTCGCGCTATCATGTCCTCTATCACAAATTTATTATGTACGACCTCATGTTTTACATAAAGAGGAGCACCAAAAAGATCCAGAGCTCGCTCTACGATCTCTATCGCCCTATCAACGCCTGCACAAAAACCTCTGGGATTAGCCAACTTGATTTGCACTAGTTTTTATCCTCGTTTTCTATTGCTAATATTTTTACTTTAAACAGAATAGTTTTTCCTGCGAGCGGATGATTGAAATCGACTTGCACTGTACTCTCATTTATTTCAATTATAACACCAGGTAATTCGCCATCACCGTTTTGAAACGAATACACCGATCCAACCTCGATATTATCGTCAAAACTAGATAACTCTAGTGTTTGAACATTCTGATTATTATGTTGGCCGAACGCCTCTTGAGGCTCAATTTCAAAAGTCTCTTCTTGATTTGTTTGCATGCCAATAAGTGCATTTTCAAATCCTGGGAGCAAGTTTCCGTCTCCAATAAAAAAACATACGGGTTCTTTATCAAAGTTGGTATCAATAACGGTTTGATCCTCCAACATCAGCGAAAAATGCATTTTTACTTGGGAACCATCTTGAATTTTTTCTCGCATTTCTAAGATCCTTTCTTGGAACTCAAGAATAAATTATCCATGATAAATAAAACTGCTCCGATTGTAATTGCCATATCAGCAATATTAAAAGCAGGAAAATGAGTCCCAGACCAGTGAAAATCTAGAAAATCGATCACATACCCCAAAACAAGTCTGTCGTAAAAATTTCCTAAAGCACCGCCCAGAATAATCATCAACGATAATTTCTCCATGACCTTCTCATCCTTTGCGAAATTTATCCAATAAATCATCACAATACTCGCAACTCCAGATACTCCAGTTAGAAACCAACGTTGCCATCCTCCTGCATCACTCAAAAAACTAAAAGCTGCTCCATAATTCCGGACATGTACAAGGTTAAAAAAAGACATAATCTCGCTACGTTGGCCCAGATAAAACTCTCTTACAATCAGCGACTTTGTCAGTTGATCCAATATAAAAATGGTTCCGGCAATCAGGATCATCGAAAGAATAGAACTTTTTAAATCACGATTATCAGTTTGCATCATTGATTTGCTTCTCAAACCATTTTTCAACCGTTTTTACATCTTTTTCGATATTTCTTACTAAGCTTTCAATATTAGAGAATTTCTTTTCATCTCTTACTTTATGCATAAACTCAACCGATACTTTTTCACCATAAATATTCTTATTAAAATTCAAGAGATGTACTTCTAATATTGGCTTTACTAAATCTCCAACCGTAGGCCTAATACCAACATTTGCTGCACCTCTATATACATTCCCTCGAACTCTAAGTAACACTGCAAAAACTCCACACACTGGCACACTGTATCTTTTTAAGTTTATATTTGCGGTTGGAAATCCTAACTCTCTTCCCACTTTCGCACCGTACGACACTCTCCCAAACACTTTGAAAGGTTTACCCAAAAGCTTTTTGGCTCTGTTAAATTTAGAGTTAATCAAAGCTTTCCTAATATTTGTACTGCTTACTCTCTCACCCTCGAAATTGTAGGTGGTCATTTGTTGAACTTTAAAGTCATTTGCCTTTCCTATGCGATGAAGCATTTCATAATCACCAGACCTGTCACATCCAAACCTGAAGTCATCACCGATAATAAGATTTTTAACTGCAAGACCGTCTATCACGACTCTTTTCACGAATTCCGTTGCAGTGAGGCGTCTCATAGACTCATTAAATTTGAGGCAAACAACAATATCTATATCATGTTCCCTGAAGCACTCAATCTTATCTCTAAACCTCATCAACCTCGCAGGTGCTTGCTCACCTGAAAAGTACTCTTGAGGCTGAGGTTCAAATATGACCACTGCTGAGGGCACTCTGAGATTTTGAGATTGATCTTTCAAATCATTCAAAACCGTTTGGTGACCAAGATGGATACCGTCAAATGATCCAATAGTCGCAACTGTTCTGACACCATTTAGATGGAGATTTTTTAAACCTCTTATAACCCTGAATTTATTTTCTTTTTGTAAGATACTCATTGAAAAAATAACAACCCAGTAATTGTAGAGATTTATTAGTGTCATTGTGGAGTATCATCGAGATGAAACTCTTTTGTGAGGGGCACTCAAATCAATTTTACGTAATCCAAAGCAATATAAAGACACTGAATATGCAAAAAATCCCAAAACACTAATCAACAGTATCCTTGAGCCTCGATTCCAAGCAGTTGTGCTTAACCAAAAATCTCTATGAAATATACCCACATGTTCAGACGCAATGATCACCATCGCTATCATGGAAACTAACGCAAGTGTAACTTGCATAAAAAATCGAAACCAGCCATCGGACGGTGTGTAATATTTTTTCTTAATCAAAAAATAAAACAGCAGACCCGCATTTAAAAAAGCTGATAGTGACGTTGCCAGAGCTAAGCCGACATGTCCCATCCCAAACATATAAAATAAGGGGAAAACTAATATTAAATTAAGGAACATATTAGAAGTCATAGCAATTATCCCGACCTTAACAGGCGTAACCATGTCTTGTCTCGCAAAAAATCCTGGGGCTAAAATTTTAATTAGCATGAATCCTAATAAACCTAATGCATACGCTAGTAAACTATAGCTCGCCATTCTCATATCCATTGGAGTCATTACCTCTCCATAATAAAACAAGGTCATTAAGATGGGTTCGGATAAAATCAATAATGCACTTGTTGCAGGCAAAGCGATCAAAAAAACCATCCTGATTGCCCAATCAAGCGTCTGTGAAAAACTTTTTGTAGAGCTGGATGCATGCATTCTGCTCAAATTCGGAAGAATAACGACAGCGATTGCAATAGCAAAAATCCCAAGTGGCAATTCTGTGATCCGATCAGAGTAATAAAGCCATGAGACGCTACCAGTAGGCAAAAATGTAGCTAGTATTGTATCAAGCAATAAATTAATTTGACTTACTGAAACACCAAAAATAGCAGGCGCCATTAGTTTCAAAATTTTCTTTACTCCCGAATCTTTCCAATCGACACTTGGGTAAACTAGTAGCTCCGCTCGATACAAAAATGGAAGCTGAAAACATAACTGTATTACACCTGCAATTAGAACTCCCCAAGCTAGAGCAAAAACTGGAAAATCAAAGAATGGAGATAAACAAATCGCAGCTGTTATAAGTGAAATATTTAATATTATTGGCGTTGCTGCGGGAACAGCAAATTTGTCATAACTTTGCAGAACAGCGCCTGCTAGTCCAGTCAATGAAATAAAAAATAAATAAGGAAAGGTAATTCTCAGCATACTTGTGAGAGCATCGAACTTTTCGGGATTATTTAAATACCAAGATGGAGCAAATATCGCCGAGAAAATAGGAATTGCTAAAATAAAAATTAAAGTAAAGAGACCGAGTGTCATTGCAAGTGTCCCGGATACTTTTCCTATGAATGATTTGATCTCATTTTTAGATCTATTTTCTCGATACTCTCCCAAAACTGGCACAAAGGCTTGAGAGAAAGCGCCTTCAGCAAAAATTCTCCTGAAAAAATTTGGAATTTTAAAAGCCACAAAAAAGACGTCTGCCAAAGCTTCTGCACCTATAAACCTTGCGAAAACTATATCTCTTAATAGACCAGCTATTCGACTTAATCCTGTATAGAAACTAACGAGAAGGCTTGATTTCAATAATCCAGAATTGCGTTTCTCTTTAACGTTTTTATCTAATTTATCCATTCTTCAAAGAACGTAAAGCAATCATTTGAAACAACAGTTTAACTAACCACTGGAGTTTTGGCTAAGCTTAATAAGAATATTATGAAATAAAAGAGCAATCCAAAACTCAGCAATAATAGTGTAATCTTTTTCGCATCGAGGCTTGAATCTGTTTTATAAAACTAGTATTCTGCCGCGCTTTAAAAGGAAAACGATTTGGCAAATTCACCACAAGCGAAAAAGCGTGCTAGTCAGGGCGAAAAACGGCGTCAACATAATTCAAGCTTGCGCTCCATGATGCGCACTTATTTAAAAAAAGTTAATGCTGCGATCAACGTAAAGGATAAAAAAGCTGCCCAAGACGCGTATGTGACCTCCATGCCGATTGTAGATAGAATGGCGGACAAGGGACTTATTCATAAAAACAAGGCAGCTAGGTACAAAAGCCGCCTTAATGCAAAGATAAAAGCGCTCTAGAAAACGTACTCTCCCTTTCTTATTTTTTCAGTCTATGGCAATTAAATTGTCTTTGTCTATTATGGTATCGTTCTCTTGATAGCCCAGAATATTTACTATCTCGGAGCTTGCAGCCCCTGCAATCAAACGAGTCTCTGATGAGTCATAGTTTACAAGTCCGCGCGCTACTTCGCAGTCGTTTTTATCCACACATTTAACGAGCTCACCTCTTTTAAAAGACCCGATAACCTTTGTAATCCCAATAGGAAGCAAACTAAAATTCTTTTCTTTGACAGCCTCGACTGCCCCTGAATCTATCACCAAACACCCTGAATGTTTTAGTTGCCCAAGAAGCCATTGCTTTCTCGCATTTAACGGTTTCTGATTAGAATATAAAAATGTTCCAAGTTCCTCACAATCCATTAATCTCTGGATCACATTATCTACACGCCCACCTGCAATTAAGGTTTCACAACCAGAATTTGCTGCAATTTTTGCAGCTTTTATCTTGGAAATCATACCTCCTCTTCCAAGCAGCCCCGCGCCCCCTGCATACTTCTCTAATTTTTTATCCTCAATAGAAATACTGCTAATCAGTCGGGCATCATTATCATGAGTTGGATCAGCACTGTATAATCCATCTCTATCCGTTAATAAAAGTAAAACATCTGCATCGATTAGATTTGCAATAAGCGCTGCTAGAGAGTCGTTATCACCAAATCTTATTTCCTCAGTAGAGACACTATCATTCTCATTAATTATTGGAATCACTCCTAAACTAATCAGATTCTTTATAAGATTTCTGGCATTTAAATATCGTTTGCGATTAGCAAAATCATCATGATCAATTAAGATTTGAGCCGTTTTTCTGTCATAGTTTCGAAAACACCTATCATAGCAATTCATCAGGCCTGTCTGCCCCACAGCAGCAGCGGTCTGTAACTGATCAATCTTCCTAGAGTTCAAATTTAATCCTAATCTAAGCATTCCCTCGGCGATTGCTCCAGAGGAGACGATTACAATTTCTTTCCCAAGATCTTGCATTTGAGAAACTTGATGACAAATGCTATTTATGAAGTTTTGATCCAATCCGGTTCCATCATTGGTTAAGATCGAGCTACCTAACTTAATAACAATTCTAGATACTTTTTTTATTGCTTCGCGATCCATCAAAAACTATTCCACATAAAAAGTTGTTACGTCTTCTTCTATTTTCGAATCTTTAATTTTTCGAGTCTTGCGTTTGCTTTCAGCTAACTTACTTATTTGCATTTTAGCTTCCATAAAAATCGCGTTTCGAACCTTGTCAGCATTTTTTTTCGCTTCGGAGTCATTAATTTCTCTTGATTGCTCATCATTTAAGTAATCTCCAATTGAATTGCACAGCAAATCTACCCCTTGTCCTGTTACGGCAGAGATTAAAAACGAAGGACCTATCCAATCCACATCTTTAACAAAATTTTTTAATAATTTTTTATGTTCATTTTCATCGAATAAATCAGCCTTATTTAAAATCAACCATCTACTTTGGCGTGCCAATGTTGGACTGAATTTCTCGAGTTCTAACTCAATTTCTTTAAAAGCTTCTTTTGGAGGTGTTTTATCCATTGGAGATACATCAACTATATGCAGCACAAGTTTGGTCCTAGTCAAATGCTTCAAAAATCTAATACCTAAACCTGCTCCCTCCGCAGCCCCCTTGATGACTCCCGGAATATCAGCGATCACAAACGAGCGGTCATTGCCAATATTAACAACACCCAAGCTAGGGATCATTGTTGTAAAGGGATAATCCGCTATTTTAGGTTTTGCTGCAGAAACTTTGTTCACAAGCGTGGATTTACCAGCGTTTGGCAATCCGAGTAACCCCACGTCCGCTAATAACGATAGCTCGAGTTTAATCTCTCTAGATTCGCCCTCTTTACCAGGAGTTGTTTGTCGTGGCGTCCTATTTTTGCTCGATTTGAAGCGAGTATTGCCTAGACCATGAAAACCACCTTTAGCAATCAGTAATTTTTGATCTGGCTTATTCAAATCACCGATTAACTCACCAGTTTCCGATAAACTGACAATCGTTCCTAAGGGAACAGGAATAATCAGATCCTCACCTTTTTTTCCTGTGCAGTCTGAACCAGCACCCGCCTGTCCATTTTCAGCCTTGAATAATCGTGTGTAACGGAAGTCTATTAGCGTATTCAATTCCAACTTTGCTTGAAGGAAGACACTGCCACCATCACCACCATCACCTCCGTCGGGTCCTCCTTTAGGAATAAATTTTTCGCGTCTAAAACTTAAACATCCATTCCCACCATTACCTGCGACAACTTTTATTGTGGCTTCATCAACAAATTTCATTCAACATGATCCCTAAAAGCTGACTAACTCGAGTCAAAACAGTAAATCTTAATTTTAAATAAAAAAAAAGCCCCTTGTGGGGCTTTCAATTGGTTTGTTTTCACAACTACAGAGGAATAACCTGCGCATATTTCCTATTTTTTGGGCCCTTTTGCACAAAGTTAACGGTACCATCGGCCGTGGCAAAAAGAGTATGATCTTTCCCCACACCAACATTATCGCCAGCATGAAACTTTGTACCCCTCTGTCTAACAATAATGCCTCCCGAGTTAATCGTCTGACCACCATATACTTTTACGCCAAGACGCTTACTTTCAGAATCTCTTCCGTTACGCGTACTTCCACCTGCTTTTTTATGAGCCATTAATCTTTCCTCTTTGGAGCCGAAGCTCTAATACCTGTAATTTTAACTTCAGTATACCATTGCCTGTGACCTTGAGTAGAGCGCGAATGTTTTCGTCGTCTAAACTTGACGATAGTTACCTTATCACCTTTCCCATGTGAAACAACTTCGCCCGTTACCTTACTTCCTTTTACTCTTGGGTTGCCAATCTTAACATCTTTGCCTTCACCCACCATCAACGCTTCACCAAAATCGACCTTTGCGCCTGTGGCAATCTCAAGCTTTTCCAACTTTAAAGTCTCACCTTTTTGTACTCTATGTTGTTTACCACCACTTTTAATTACCGCAAACATTTTAATCACCAACTGGTCTTTTGAATTTCTATTACTCCCGAGGCGCGCAATTCTAATTCAAGAGCGAATTCATAGCAAGTACTTGGGAAGATTCTGTAGCTCTCGCAAAAGTAATGTAAATGCCGCTTTATTTAAGCCATATAATACTAGCATTTCTGCCCGTAATTCCATCACGTCGATACGAGTAAAACAACTCTGAATTTCGGTAACTACAGAAGTTACCACCATATATTTTCGAAATGCCATACAGCTCGAAATCCATTCTCGCAAGCTCGTATAGATCTGCAAGCAATTTATTCTCCCCCCACTTTTCAAAGGCTGCTTTAATTCGATTTTTTTCCACTAAATTCTCTGCATGATCACAGAAATATTCCCTTACTTCATATCCCACTTCAAATACCTCTGAACTTATCGCAGGACCTAAGTACGCGATAACATCCTCGCTCGAAGATTCAAACCTGTCCAGCGCTCTTTTTATAATGCCGCTCCCTAAACCTCTCCATCCAGCATGAATCGCAGCAATTTCTTTCTTTTTTGTACTGCAGATCAAAATAGGAAGACAGTCAGCAGTCAAAATACCACAAGGTTTGTCTAACTCCTTACAATAAAAACCATCTCCATCAGATAGAGAATAATCATGAGTTACGTTTATTATCTTATTCCCGTGAACTTGATTCAGCCATATTGGTTGACGAGGTAATGATAGATTTTGGGACAATTTTTCACGGTTACTTTGAACTATTTCAATATCATCTCCGACATGGATTGCCATATTATTACTTGCGTAAGGTTTTTTGCTGTTACCTCCAAATCTATAAGTTACTACTGATCTAACAAACGGGGGACAAGGCCAGTCAGGGCTAAAAAAGTTTGGATGATTACTCCTCATGTGACAAGCAATCTAAAAGTACTTGGACATCATTGGGGAGCTTTGATGTGCAATGAATAGCCTTCCCTGAAATAGGATGAGACAACTCAAGGGAATTGGCATGTAATGCTTGTCGTTTAAGCTGAGAGATAGCTTTTTTAAGAGCATCTGATATCCCTTTTGGAAATCTAGATCGTCCCGAATAAATTGGATCTCCGACAATTGAGTGGCCAATGTGAGCCATATGGACTCTTATTTGGTGTGTTCTGCCGGTATCTAATTCGATTCCAATATGGGAGAAATCCTGAAAACGCCGAATTACTTTATAAAAGGTTCTAGCCTCTTTTCCTTTCTCTGAAACGGCCATTAACTTTCTATTTTTTTGATGTCTGCCAATAGGCTTATCGACCGATCCACCACTGATCAAATTTCCCACGACAATTGCCTCATACTTTCTTTTTATATCCCTGCTCTGAAGCTGTGCTACTAAATTACTATGCGCTTGTAGTGTTTTCGCGACAACCATCAGTCCAGTTGTATCCTTATCAAGACGATGCACTATTCCAGCTCTAGGGAGCGTTACGAGCTCTGGATAATGAAAAATAAGTCCGTTGAGGAGAGTTCCGGACCAATTTCCAGCACCAGGATGAACAACCAAATCACGGGGTTTATCAATTACAAGAATACTTTGGTCATCGTAAACAACATTAAGCGGTATCTTTTCTGGAGCAAACTCAACTCTCTCATTAATTTCTACTTCAAGCTTTACTTGTTCACCACCTTTGACCTTATATTTTGGAGGATTTACGTGACCGTCCAAAGTTATAAATCCGTCTCTGATCCATTGAGTCAAGCAAGATCTGGAAAACTCAGGAAACAATATAGCAGTCACTTGATCAAATCGATTACCTTTTTCACTAGCTGGAACTTCCGCATTTTTTTGTTCTTTACAAATCAACCTAATTGAGACCTCAAATCTTTCTGGGAATTCTGATAAAGTTTCGACACAACAACGTTTTTTGTTAATTTAACAAAGTGTTGAATTCAATTATAATGATTTTAGAGGCGTATTACTCGTAAAGTAAATTCCGGAAAAACTATAAAAGTTGATTTTATGTGGCTGTTTAGAACCCTTTGTTATATTTTTTTACTAATCATCTTATCATCTTGCGCTTGGTTGAGTGAGGATGTAGAAGACGATCAAGGCATGATGACCGAGCGAGACTTCTATGAAAAGATTCAAGAAAGTTTGAGTGCAAACAATTGGTCTTTGGCGATAAGTAATTTGCAGTTACTCGAATCACAATTTCCATTTGGAAATTATGCAGAGCAAGGACAACTGGAACTTATATATGCCCACTACAAAACAAATGATTATGAATCAAGTATAGCTGCTGCAGATCGTTTTATTCGACTTCATCCTCAGCATAAGAATGTTGATTATGCATTTTATGTCAAAGGACTATCGCAAATCGCCCAGAGCCAGGGTTTTCTCGATGATTATATGCCAACGGATGCCAGCATGAGGGATATTGGTGATGCGAGATTAGCTTTCACCACGTTGTCAGAATTAATTGAGAATTATCCAGATAGTCCCTATGCCTTCGACGCACGCCAGAGGTTAATAAGTATTCGGAATCGAATGGCAAGAGCAGAAATTCATGTAGCCAATTATTACTTTACCAGAGGCGCCTACATGGCCGCCGCAAATAGAGGTAAATATGTTGTTGAGAATTTCCAACAAACTCCTGCTGTCCCAGATGGTCTCGCTGTAATGATTCAGGCATACAAACTACTAAGTTTGGATGATCTAATAGAGAATCCATTGCAAATTCTAAATAAAAATTATCCTGAGCATCCATCACTAAACGATGATGGCACCTTCAATTTCGATCATGCTGTTGCCAATTCAAATGGAGGGATTCTTGACAGACTCTCACTTGGATTAATTCAGAGAGAGAACCCACCTAAGTTTGACAGTCGAGAAATTTTTGATAAACCCACGATTGAGGGGAAAAAACAAAAAAGAAATGAGAAAAATGAGACATCCTCAATACTAAATCGTATTACTTTTGGAATTGTGAAATAAGATACATCAGTCAGGAATTCAGATATGGACAAGCTCAGTATCATTGAAGAAATGAAAGTTGCGCCGGAAATTGATCCAAAAATTGAGATCAATTCACGTGTGTCGTTTATACAAAATCAGCTCGAGCAAGCGGAATCCAAAACGCTTGTTTTAGGAATAAGTGGGGGCGTAGATTCCTTCACGTGTGGACGTTTAGCTCAGCTAGCAATAGACGGCTTAAATGATAAATACAACAGTGAAGATTATAAGTTTATTGCGGTCAGGCTACCCTATGGCACCCAGAAAGATGAAGACGCCGCACAACGCTCTCTGGACTATATTAAACCTTCTGTTACGTTGACCGTTAATATAAAAAATGGGGTTGACTCTATAAATTCAAGTGTCTGTGATACTCTATTGACTAATAAATTACTTCCAAGTGAAGAAGCAATTGATTTTGCCAAAGGTAATGTAAAAGCAAGATTACGCATGTCATCACAATATGAAATTGCTGGCATGCTCGGGGGACTGGTTCTGGGAACCGATCACTCCGCAGAAAACATAACCGGGTTCTATACCAAGTTTGGTGATGGAGCGTGTGATCTTGTGCCTTTGTTTGGTTTGAGTAAACGACAGGTTCGTCAGGTAGCCAGAGAACTGGGTGCGCCAAAAGAAATCTATGATAAAACTGCGACAGCTGATCTTGAATGTCTCAGTCCACAGAAAAAAGATGAAGACGTTTTAGGACTATCCTATGACAGCATCGATGATTTTCTTGAAGGGAAACCAGTGTCAGTGGACGTTGAGAAAAAGCTTACCCAAATATACCTTAGGACACAACATAAGCGACTCCCTATCACGACAATGTACGACTAAGTTGTGGTTCAGAATTCACCATTAAATTATACAAAAAGTTGGTACGACCGAGTGGACTCGAACCACCGACCCCCACCATGTCAAGGTGGTGCTCTAACCAGCTGAGCTACGGTCGTACTTCGAAAGCGTGGCTATTCTAATTCGATACACTTACGTTTTCAAATCAATCGGTCACGTTCTTCTAGTGAAAATAGCTTCAGACAGCATGTGGTATAACGCTCATCTTCTTAATTATCGGTGGACCTGACATCAAACCTTTAAAACTTGGGCCAGACTCTTTTATATGACTCGCTGATCTATGTGCATCAACCGCCGCCTCGTCTTCGTAGAGCTCCATTACTAAATACTTTCCTTCATCATCCCTGCAAAGTTCATAAAGAATATTTCCTGGCTCGTTTGCATTTACTTTTGAAACCAAACTTAACATTGCTTCCTCAAATTTTTCCTCACATCCCGGGTTTACCATCATTTGTGCTGTTATCGCAATCATAATTACCTTCTCCTATTCTAAAAATTTGGTTTAAATTCCATTCATCTAAAAACAATTGAGAGTATATTTGTAAATTATCAAATGTTATCACTATTTCCAATGAATACAATCCGGTTTTTTCATCTCGGTCGTGTTCCGAATGTATCGTCACAGGATTAAACATTTGTATAGTTTCTCTTATTTGTTCAGAAACAAACTGATTATAACTTTCTTTTTGATGTCTTACCAATCTATCCAAATGTTGTTTTTCAAAATAAGTTTCAATCAACTTATAAGAAATGTCCGTGCTATAATTTGATACATCACCTTCTATTGTTTTTCTCATTTTATTTACATCTAT
>ENA-OSEY01000189-OSEY01000189.1-marine-metagenome-genome-assembly--contig:-NODE-189-length-45224-cov-6.774005_pt1 | contig 45224 bp, 42 predicted proteins | sample MGYA00248465_ERZ534230 | MGnify/ENA primary metagenome ERZ534230 (study PRJEB26409, sample SAMN06344110) | marine metagenome | isolation source: Sea water from surface | place: Atlantic Ocean:Southern... | reverse complement strand
TTTTAAATGGAGTTAATGGAATGAATAAGATTTATAAAATATTATCGTTAAAAAGTTTAATTTTATCTTTATCTTTTTTGCTACTTGGAGCGAGTATTCATGCTGAAACAACATTCGAAAAGATAAAAAGAACTGGTAAAGTTACAGTAGGAACAGAGGCTGCATTTCCACCTTTTGAATTTATTAAAGATGGAAAGATAGTTGGTTACGGTAAAGATATACTTGATTATATAATTTCAGATTTGGGAGTGGAATTAAATCAACTTGATCTTCCTTGGCAGGGAATTCTTCCTGGCGTATTAGCAGGAAAATTTGATTTTGTAGCTACAAGTGTTAGTGTTCGTGCTGAAAGAGCAAAAAAATATGCTTTTACTGTACCTATTGCAGAAGGAACAAATTGGGTAATGAAAAGAAAAGGCGATAGCTCTATAATGAGTCCAGATGATTTGTCTGGAAAAGTAGTCTGCACCCAATTAGCTTCTGGTGCTGAAAAAGCTTCTCAAGAATGGGAAAAAGATATGAAGTCCAGAGGATTAGAGGGTTTCAAGGAATTAAAACTTTTTACAGCTCACCCAGAAGCTACTTTAGCAGTTGCTAATGGAACTTGTGATGCACAAACCCAACCGTTGCCAAATTTGGCGGTCGTAGCTAAAAATCAAGAAGGAGTTTTTGAACTTGTTGGACCTATTAGTGGTAAAGCATATATGGGGTGGGTAACTCGCCCAGAAGATACAGATTTGCGCGATTATTTAAGCTCAAAAATACTCGAAATGCGCGATAAGGGTATTATTGATGAACTACAAGATAAGTGGTTTGGTTTTAAAATGCCAATTCCAAGTGATGGTTATTTACCTGAAGGTGCCCTATAATTTAAATACAACTTAGTTAAAGATTGCCTTAAAGAAATTTAAGGCAATCAATTTTTACATAAGAAGTAATCATGAAATTTGACATAAGTTACATTTTCGATGCTTTACCCAGACTTCTTGAAGGTGCTCTTATAACTTTACAAGTTGCAATTTTAGGTTTTTGTTTAAGTGTTATATTAGCTACTTTGATAACAATTGCACGCACTACATTCAAATCTAGGATTTTTAATGGATTTATAGCCTTTTATATTAGTTTTATAAGAGGTACGCCCATTTTGGTACAAATCTTTTTGATTTATTATGTGTTGCCAGTTTTTGGATTAAATTTAGCTCCATTTACTGCTGGAATTTTAGCTATAACTTTAAACAGTGCAGCTTTTGTTACAGAAATTTTACGAGGTGGTTTAGCCTCAGTTCCAAAAGGGCAGTTTGAGGCAGCAAAATCTTTGGGAATATCTGGATTTGCGCTCTGGTGGAAAATAATATTACCACAAACCTTTATTACTTCTATTCCACCTTTAGTGAATGAGTTTACTATGGTCTTGAAAGCTACAGCATTGCTATCGGTCATTACAGTTGTTGAATTAATGCGTGTTTCTCAACAGATATACAGTGCTAATTATCACCCAGTTGAAATACTAAGTGCTACCTTTATTATTTATTTTTTGATGTGCTTTGTTGTAAGTCGTAGCTCAGTAATTTTAGAACAAAAATTTAAAGTGAAAAGAGCTTAGGTTTAGTTATGCTTGAATACCAAATATTTCTTGACTATTGGCCAATGATTTTATTAGGTTTCTGGCTTACATTGAAAATTGTTTTATGTGCAATTGCACTAGGAATACCATTAGGATTATTTTTAGCTCTTGGAAGGCGTTCCAATTATTTAGTAGTTAGTTTTCTTGCGACTAGTTTTATAGAGTTATTTCGAAATACTCCTTTTATTATTCAAGTTTTTTTATTTTATTATGTTTTACCCTTCTATGGATTAAGGCTTTCGGCTGAGTACGTAGGTATTTTAGCTCTTGCAGCCTTTGGAAGCGCTTATTTTGCAGAAATTATACGTGCTGGTATTGATGCAATACCAAAAGGTCAGTTAGAAAGTGCAAGAGCGATTGGCATGACAGACTGGCAATCTATGAAAAATATTATTTTACCCCAAACTGTGAAAATAGTTATACCACCATTAACTAATCAGACACTAACTCTAATTAAAGAGTCTGCTATATTATCTACAATCACTGTTCACGAATTAACAATGACAGGACTTATGGTTCAAGGAGAAACCTTTAGGCCATTTGAAGTTTTTATTATGGTTGCTTTATTATATTGGGCTTTAAACGAAACAATAGCCACTATCATGCGTAGAATAGAAAAAAGTTATAATCGAGATAGAAAACAATCGAATAAAGATAAATTTACATTTGATATTTCAAAAAGTAGTGGTCTTTCTAGATGACACCCCCCTTTTTAGAAATCCTTGATATAAATAAAAAGTTTGGAGATATAAATGCTTTAAAAAACGTATCACTTAATGTTTCTAGAGGTGAAGTAATTTGTATAATAGGTCCTAGTGGTTGTGGGAAAAGTACTCTTTTGAGAACTATAAATTGGCTTACTCCTCCAGACAGTGGAAAAATTGTCCTGCAAGGAGACATAATTGGTTCCGTTACAGGGAAATTAACTATCAAACAAACTAGATTGTTAAACAATTTTCGAGCAAGAATTGGGATGGTCTTTCAACAATTTAATGTATGGCCTCATTTAAATGTTTTGGAAAATGTAATTAAAGCCCAAGTGGTCGTTGGTAAAAAAAATAGTGAAGAAGCCAAAATAAAAGCAATAAAAATGTTAAATGAGGTTGGGTTAAAAGATAAATTTGATGAATGGCCAGACAATCTCTCTGGAGGTCAGAAACAAAGACTTGCTATAGCAAGATCTTTAGCAATGGATCCTATATTAATGTTATTGGATGAACCAACTTCAGCTTTAGACCCAGAACTTATAGGAGAGGTTCTCACAGTTTTAAGGAACTTAGTGAAGGAAGGTATGACAATGTTGATTGTAACCCATGAATTAGGATTAGCTTCAAATTTTGCAGATAAAATAGTTTTTATGGATGCGGGAGAGATAATAGAAACTGGGACACCTAGAGAAATTCTCAAATTTCCCAAAACAGATAGACTTAAACACTTTTTGGATAAACTTAGTATTACTTCATTCTAGATAAAAATTAACTGTTTTAATATAAATTTAATATACAATAATTAAGAAAGGGGAGATAAATAATGTCAAATTCTCTTACAAATCCACCAAAAAAAGAATTTCAAAGCTTTCATAATTTTCCCATTATAGAAAATTTAAATGATTTTAAGGCTGATATAGCTTTTTTAGGTATTCCTTTTGGTGACCCTTATTCAATGGGAGAAGCAAGCAATGATCAATCGAACGCACCAACGCATATTAGAAGGTATTGTGAGAGAGCTTTACGTGGGCTTGATAGGTATGATTTTGATATTGGTGGAACCCTTTTAAATGGAGAGGATGTCAAAGTTGTTGATTGTGGGGATGTTATTGGTGAAGCTAAGGATGTTGCTGGTAACCACCAAAGATCAGAGGAAGTAGTTAGAAAAATTTTGCAATCTGGAGCAATGCCAATAATTTTAGGTGGTGATCACGCAATTCCAATTCCTGTTTTTCGAGCTTTGGAAAATCATGGGCCAATTACATTGATACAGGTGGACGCGCATATAGATTGGAGAGATGTTTTCCATGGAGTAAGCCAAGGGCTTTCTAGTGTAATTAGAAGAGCTTCAGAAATGGATCATATTAATGAAATTTACCAAATTGGGCTTCGTTCTGCTGGAAGTGCAAGACCTGAGGAGAGACAAGCTGCCTTGGATTATGGTTCAAACCTAATTACTGACATAGAACTTCAGGAAATCGGAATGAAAGCAATTCTAGATAGAATCCCTGATAACCAAAATTATTATTTAACAATAGATGCTGATGGTGTTGATCCTACCATTATGCCAGCAGTTGCAGGACCAGCTCCAGGTGGTGTAAATTATTCTCAAATGAGAACTTTAATTCAAGGCTTAGTAAAAAAAGGTAAAGTTTTAGGTATGGATATTGTGGAAATTACACCTGCTAAAGATTTGAATGGAATTACTGCAATCACAGCAGGAAGATTTATTTGTAATTTAATTGGAACAGCAGTTCGAGCAGGTTATTTCAAAAAATGATTTTGAATTTAATTAAATGATTTAAAATGGTTAAAACTTTATGAATAACGAAAAGTTGATAGTAAGAAGACTTTCAAGTGGGATTATAAAATTTAAGAATTTAAGTTTACCTCAAAATATAATTAACATAGCCAAAAATCTTATCATTGACATTTCTGGGGTCATATTCGCAGGTTCCAAGACTAAATCTGCTGAAATAATGTATAATTTAGCGAAAGATACTTATGGAGAGGGTAGTTGTGAAATTATAGGTATGAAAAAATTTATTAATCCAGCTGGTGCTGCGTTTGTAAATGGAGCTCTAGGTCATTCTTTAGATTTTGATGATAATTGTTATGCTGGGGTTGTACATGGCTCAGCTGTAGTTTTTCCAGCAGTTTTGGCTTATGCCCAACATAACCAACTTAATGGCAATGACCTGATAAGAAGTTTCATAATAGGTTTAGAAACTCAATTTGCAGTAGCAAAAGCTTATTCTAATACAATTTACCATAAGGGTTGGTGGACGACCTCTGTTTTTGGATCATTAGGTAGTACTGCTGGAGTTTCTTCTATACTAAACTTGGATAAAAATGAAATTGATAATGCAATTTCTATTTCTTTATCTGCCGTTGGAGCAATAAGAGCAATTAGAGGTACAAATGCCAAACATTATTATTGTGGTAAATCTGCTGAAAATGGTATTATTGCATGTGATATTGCGAAAAAAGGGGCTACTGGCCCAATTGATGTTTTTGAAGATGGTAATGGATTATTAAAAATTTTGAGTGACAATCAATTTGATCTAAATTTTATAAATAATCTAGGTAATGATTTTTATTTATTAAATCCAGGTGTTGATATCAAAAAATATCCTGTTTGTTATGCAAGCCATGCAGCTGCAGATGGTGTTAAATTCCTAATAGATTCTTATAAAATAAAAATTGATGAAATAAGTTCAATCATTTGTATTGTTCCCCAAATTATTGCTTCAAATTTAACTTATAAATATCCTAATTCTGTGAAAGAAGCACAATTTAGCCTGCAATTTGCTATAGCAATAATTTTAAAATTTGGATCAATAAAATTAGAACACTTAGACAAAAAGTTTATTCAGGATAATTCAATTAAAAAGCTTATGAAATTAGTAAAAATGAAAGTAGATATCCTACCCAAAAATATATCTAAAAATGAAGTAATTTGTCCTGAGTGGTCTAATGTTCAGTTAGTTGATAATAATGGTAAATCTTTTGAAAAATTTATGGGCACTCCAATTGGAGCTGCTAAAAAACCTCTAAGTCAAAACATGCTTTTTGAGAAGTTTAATTCTTGTATCCAATATTCAGGAGTATCAAAATCGGCTGAAAAAATTTATAATAAACTTTTAAATATTGAAAAAATTGAAAATTGTAGAGAACTATATAAGGTTTAATCTGTTACTTTTAAGATAAAAAAATTAAAAGCATAGAGCTTACATTTTTTTAAAGAAAAATCTTATAATATAAAAAAAGTATGCTATTAGCTTATTAAATTAATTATTATCAGTGCATTTGATAATAATTAGTTGGTTTTTATAAATTGATGGAATTAAAATATGAAGTGGATAATTGTTTTCTATCAAGTTTTTGTTACTATTCCAGAAGGAGAAATATTTTTTTCTGGACTTGAAAATGGGAAAAATTTAATAAAATCTGATCAAATGCTTAATAGCTATTATAGTTCAAAAAGTGATTGTGAAAAAACATTAACCAAATTAAAAGGACAAAATAATATATTAGAGGTTAATTCCTTTTATAACAATAAAGCAAAAATTGTAACTAATAAGGTTCCTTTAATAAATAAAAAGAGAATAGTGGTTAATGCATTTCAATGTTTAAAAATTGAATGAATTTTATTAAATTTTTAAATCCTGTGAATCTTTAACAATAATTTTAAACTGTTATATCAGTTTTTTTTTGAACTATTTTTAATCAATTTAAAAGGTTAAGAAATTGAATATATTAAAAAATATATTTACAAAGACCAACAGTTTAATGAAAAAGTAAAATATCCTTAATTGCAAGTATTGGAGCTTAAATCTCCATTGCAACAAAATTCATTATTTAATTTTTAAGTCTTTTAAAAGCTTAAAAATTTTACTTTTAAGGGTGATTTAGAGTAGCCATTTATCAACCAGTTTAGAGGGGTGAATTTTATAAATACATAATATAAAATTACACAAATTATGAAACCAGTGATTACAGCGAGTGGCAATATACTTAATTGGTTCAAACCAGCATGATGAAATACTGCACTCATCATTGTTACTGGAATTATATGTATAATATAAATTGGGTAAGAAAGCTCAACAAACCACCTAATAATTAGACTATCAGATTTAATAATTTTGGAGGCTAACCCAATAAAAAGTAAACACAACAAGATAGAATTCATTCCAATCATACACGCATTAAAGAATACCAGTATTGGATCAAACTGTATTTGTGCAACATTTCTTAAACTGTCCGCCTGTCCTATCGTAAGATGATCTGAATAAATACGTAAGAGAAATGCAAATAAAGAAAGATTACCTAAGAGAAAAATAGTCTTTATATTTTTTAATTTGATGAATATTTTTTGGTTAGAATAGAGAATTACACCTACCAAAAAATATGAAAAGTAATAGAGCATATTACCAATCTTCAGATCAAAGTAGCTTGTGGACGCCTTTAATGCTAACGGATGCCACCAATTATTAAGAATAAATGCCAAAGGCACAGACGAAATTAACCATAAGGTTAGAAAAAAAAATATTTTTGGAGTTAATTTCATAGATAGCAATTTCTTGATCATCTTTAATCTATACAAAAGTGAAAATACCAAAACTATAATCATTAACTCGAATAGGAACCACAAATGTAATGTTGTAAAATCAAAGCTTCCATCTGAGATATCATATAGTGAAGAGAATATTAAGCATGTTAAACCTACTCTAATAATGCGATCTCTTAAGAATTGTGATATACCTTTTCTTTCTATAACTAGAATTGCAAAAAAACCTGAAAGTAAAAAAAATAAAGGCATCCGCCAGTTACTGATGAAACGGCCCATAATATTAATCCACTCCTGGGCTGGAGCTACATTATCAATACCATAAACTTTTGCGAAATCTGGTGACCAAAATATAAGAGGTGCATGAATGACTAAACCCATCATCATTGCTAAGGCTCTTAGAAAGTCCAAATTGTGAAATCTTTTCATGTCTATTATCTCTTACCAAATAGTATCCTTCAAAAGTAAATAAGATGTTGTTAGCTGTCCACAGAAATGAAATTTAATCTTGTTGTGTCATTATGAGTGTTATGGATTTTATTTATATTTAATAATCACTACTGAATAGCTTTCTATTGCAAGTTATTGATTTCATTTCATAAAAAAATATTATTTTAAGCTTATTACAAATTCTTCATAATTTCCATAACTTACCAACTTTTGAAGAGGCTATCGGTAGTATTGAATAATTTAATTATAATGTATGGATGTACCAAAGCATCTAGTTATAAAATCAAATCTGAAAAATTATTTTCTCATATTAGGGAAGTGTAATTAACTTTCAGTAAATTTTGATGGGTGTTATTTCTTTGTACTTATTATTAACAGCAATTGTCTGTATCAGAACAACAACCATCTGCACAACAAGAGTTACTGCAATCTCCGTTATTGCAACCATCACTACAACAACCATCTGCACAACAAGTTTCTTTGCAACAAGTCTTTACATCATCCGTTTGTTCAATCATTATTGTCTTCTCCATAATATTAGTTATTAAAAGATAACCAAGTTTACAATTAACTGTCAATATTTACGACTTAAACTTCAATTATTTCAGAATCCTTATTGTATTTTAAAATTACAATAGTTTATTAATTATAGTACCTACTTTATTTTTCTTTTTGATAATCTATAACCAAATTATTCTCTGTGTTTCATTTTGGTTTCTGAACAATAGTCTTGATTTGAGGTAACGAGTAGTGCAGGGGATTTAAAATAAAAAAAAAACAACAATATATCCGATACTTTTATTTTTATAAAAAAACTTAATTGTAATGAGTAATACTCAAAAGTTTGTAACTTTGTTTGTAAGTCCAAATAAAAATATATTAAAAATCAATAATTTAAGAAATAGTTTGCAACGACTTTGTAACTAGTGATTTACTGTAAGTTATTGATATTATTAGATAAAAATATCTATCTCTTATTCCCACTCGATAGTTCCTGGAGGCTTTGATGTAATATCGTACGTCACTCTATTTATTCCTTTTACTTCATTGATTATTCTAGTTGAAGTATCTCTAAGAAATTCATGTTCAAAAGGATAATAATCTGCGGTCATACCATCAACTGATGTGACTGCTCTTAGTGTACAAGCGAAGTCATAAGTTCTTTTATCACCCATTACACCTACTGTTTTTACCGGTAATATAGCAACGAATGCTTGCCAAATTTTATCATATAAACCATATTTTCTTATCTGTTCAATAAAGATATGATCAGCATTTTTTAATATTTCTAATTTATCTTTAGTTATTTTTCCTGGACATCTTATAGCTAATCCAGGGCCTGGAAATGGGTGGCGATTTAAAAAATTTTTGTTTATACCCATTTCTCGTCCTAAGTCTCTCACTTCATCCTTAAAAATTTCTTTTAATGGTTCTATTAATTTTAATCCCATTTTTTTTGGTAATCCTCCAACATTATGATGAGATTTAATGGTTTCGGATTCTCCTCCATGAACAGATATACTCTCAATTACGTCAGGATAAAGAGTTCCTTGCCCTAAGAACTTTGCACCCTTTATCTTTTGAGCATACTTCTCAAAAACATTGATAAAGAGTTTTCCTATTTTCTTTCTTTTTACTTCAGGATCAGATATTCCTTCCAATTCTCTTAAAAAAAGATCACTCTCATCAGCATAAATTAGTGGAATTTTAATGTCATTTTTAAACATCTCCAAAACTTCATTTTCTTCATTTTTTCTTAGAAATCCATGATTGACAAAAATGCATGTTAGCTGCTTTTTTATTGCTTTATGTAATAAAACAGCTGTTACTGTACTGTCTACACCTCCTGAAATTCCACAAATTACTTTATCTTTTTTAACTATATCCTTTATATGGTGTATCATTTCTTCTTGATATGCTTTCATAGTCCAATCTCCATTGAAACCAGCAATCTTAAGAAAATTATCAAAAAGAATTAAACCTTTTGTTGTGTGGTGAACTTCTGGATGAAATTGTACTCCATAAAAATTTCTTTTGATATCTGCAACTACTGCGTTAGATGCATTTGGTGAGATGGCACATACTTCAAATCCAGGAGCTAATTTAGATACATGGTCCCCATGACTCATCCAAACTACTTCTTTATTTTGATTAAACCAGCCATCTAATAATTTTGTCTCTTTTTTTAATTCTAAGAAAGCTCTTCCAAACTCAGCAGAGAATTTACCACTTTCTACTTTTCCTCCTAATTGATGCATCATAAGCTGTTGTCCATAGCAAATTCCAAGGATGGGAATTCCAAGCTCATAAATTAAGGAATTCACTTTTGGACTGGAATGATCATTAACACTTTTAGGACCACCCGACAGGATTATTGCTTTAGGAGAAAGTTTTTTTAAAAATAAATTAGTTATATTTTTATATGGATGAATTTCACAATAAATTTTTCTTTCTCGTAATCTTCTAGCTATAAGTTTTGTAACTTGACTACCAAAATCAATAATAAGAAGAGTTTGATGTTTAAAATTTTTCATAACCGAGTATTATTATCATAATATTAATATTGCAAGATACGCTAAAATTATACTAAATGATTTCATAGTTATTCTTTTTTTATTTTAAAATCATGAACCTAAAACATAATTTTTAAATATATAAGAAATAGTCTTATAATGAATTTTAAAAGGTTAAGGTATGTCTGGTAGAAGAGTTCGAGGTTCTGGTGGTCAATCTGCTAGAAGAGCAGCAAGAACAAATTTTGTTATTGATACAGCCAAATATATTGAAAGGAATATTCCAAACTTTGATATTATGAATTTAGAGTCCCTTGAAATAATTGAAGAAAAAGCCGAGGAAGTACTCCAAAATATAGGAGTTAAATTTTTAGATAATCCTAACGCTCTTAAACTTTGGAGAGATGCTGGTGCTGATGTGTCTGGTGAACTTGTAAAAATACCAAAAGGTTTGGCTAAAGAACTATGTTCTACTGCCCCAAGTAGAATATTGCAACATGCAAGGAACCCTGAAAGATCAGTTGAAATAGGTGGAAGAAGTTTGGTTCTTGCTCCAGTTTATGGTCCACCTTTTGTAAGAGATAACGAAAATGGTAGAAGATATGCTAACATTTCAGACTTCAAAAAATTTGTAAAATTGGGATACATGTCAAAATGGTTGCATCACTCAGGTGGTACTCTATGCGAACCAACAGATATTCCAGTCAACAAACGTCATCTTGATATGCTATTTTCTCATATTATTTATTCTGACAAACCATTTATGGGTTCTGTTACTGCGCCTGAAAGAGCAAAAGATAGTGTTGATATGGTGAAAATTCTTTTTGGAGAGGAATTTGTTAAACAAAATACTGTATTAACAAGTTTAATTAATATTAATTCACCCCTTACTTTTGACTCAATAATGATGGGAGCATTAGAGGAATATGCTACCTCTAATCAAGCCTGTATTATTTCTCCCTTTATAGTAGGTGGCGCAATGTCTCCAGTATCAGTTGCAGGAACTTTAGTTCAAGTTTTGGCAGAAGTTTTATCTGGTGTTGCATATTCCCAATTATTAAAACCAGGTGCTCCTGTGATATTTGGTGCATTTGTTACATCTATAGATATGAATTCAGGAGCACCAACTTTTGGAACGCCTGAAGCTAGTAAAATTCTATATGGAGCAGGTCAATTAGCCAGAAGATTAGGGTTACCATTTCGTTCTGGTGGCGCTCTTTGTGGTTCCAAATTAACAGATGCGCAATCTGCTTATGAAAGTGCAAATACTCTTCAAGCAGCTCTTTATGGAGGAGTTAATTTTATGCTTCATGCATGTGGTTGGTTAGAAGGTGGATTAGTATCAAGTTTTGAAAAATTTGTTATTGATGCTGATCAACTTGGAGCACTTCATACAATAAGCTCAGGTGTCGATATTTCTGAAAATGGGTTAGCTATTAATGCATTAGAGGAGGTTGGACCGTCAGGGCATTTTTTAGGATGTAATCATACCCAATTAAATTTTGAAAATGCTTTTTGGCGTAGTGAAATTTTTGATTACAAACCGTTTGAAACATGGCAAGAAGAAGGTGCTAAGGATACTACTCTTAATGCAAGCCAAAGAGTGAAGTCACTTCTTGATAATTATATTAAGCCCAAACTAGATATATCAATAGAAGAAGAGTTGAAAGATTTTATAAAAATTAAAAAAGACTCTATGCCAGACTCTTTTGTATGAACTATTGGCATAGATTTGCTATTCCCAAAAAATCCTCAGATTTTAAGGATGCTCCACCTACGAGTGCCCCATCTACATCTTCTAAAGCAAAGATATCCTTAGCATTATTTGGTTTAACAGAACCTCCATAAAGTATTCTCATTTTATTAGCAATTTCGGCCCCCTTAATTTCTGAAATTAATAACCTCAATCGACTATGAACGCTTTGAATTTCTTCAAGACTAGGAATTCTTCCAGTTCCAATTGCCCAAATTGGTTCATAAGCAATTACAGTATTTTCACCATTAGAAATAATAGGAATTGAGTTTCTTAGTTGAGAACAAACTATGTCATTTGTTTGACCTTTATTTTTTTCTTCTTCAGTTTCCCCAATACAAATTATTACCTGTAACCCAGAATTTATAACTGAAGTTGCTTTTTTATTTATTAATTCATTATTTTCAAAATAATTTTGTCTTCTTTCCGAATGTCCTACTATGATAACTTTTGCACCTGCATTTTTAAGCATTTCTGCTGAAACATCACCTGTAAATGCACCACTTTCCTCATGATGGCAATTTTGTGCCCCAATTATTAATTTTTCATTCGATATATTTTCATATGCTTTGTTAATTATTGTATTAGGTAAGCATAAAGCCAAATCGCTATTTAATTCCTTACTATGTTGATCAATTTTGCATACTTCGCTTATTGAATCAAACATCCCATTCATCTTCCAATTACCAGCAATTAAAAATTTTCTATCAATCATAAGCTCTCCATAAAAGTTAAAAAGTTTAAGAAATTAAATTCAAAAAAAATAATTACTCTAAACCTTATTAAAATTTAATAGATTCACCACAGCCGCAAGCTTCAGTTACATTAGGGTTATTGAATTTAAATCCTGACTCAAGAATTCCATCTTCATAGTCTATTGTTGTGCCAAAAAGATACATTTGAGCAAGTGGAGCGATGATAACTTTTGCTCCATCAAAATCTATCACTTCCTCATTTTGTTCCACCTTATCAACATATTCCATAAAGTATTCCATACCTGCACATCCACCTTTTTTCAAATCAAGGCGTAAAGCAAATTTATTTGAATTAATAGTAAGTTGTTTAATTTTTTGAATTGCTTTATTTGTTAAAGAAATTGGACTTTTCATAGTATAATTCTCACATGAAACCTAATTCTAATCTTGCTTCGTCGCTCATCATATCCATGCCCCACTGAGGTTCCCATACGATCTCAACATTAACCGATTTAATACCTTTTACTGGTTTTACAGCATCGGAAACCCAGCCTGGCATATCTTCTGCAACAGGACAACCTGGCGCAGTGAGACTCATTAATATAGATGTATCTCCATCTTCATTTATTTCTACAGTATAGATTAATCCTAAATCAAAAATATTGACTGGTATTTCCGGATCAAAAACTGTTTTACAAGCATTTACTACATCATTGTAAAGTGGATGATCTGTACTGGATGGCTTTATTAAAGATACATTCTCAATCTGGTTTTCATTATCATCAGTTGTAAATGGTGAACTATTTTTGGATTCATTCATTTTCATACTTTCAAAATGTTTTACTTTAACTTAAATAGATTTCCTATGGATTTCAAGATTAAAGGTACTGATGGAAAGGCTAGGGTAGGAGAATTATTTCTTAGTCGAGGATCAATAAGAACACCTGCATTTATGCCAGTAGGTACACAAGCAACTGTTAAAGCTATGTTACCTGAAAATGTAAAATCACTGGGTGCAGATATTATTTTGTGTAATACATATCATCTCATGTTAAGACCAGGAGAGAACTTAATAAAAAAATTAGGTGGATTACACAAGTTTATGAATTGGGAAAAACCAATACTTACTGATAGTGGAGGTTTTCAGGTTATGAGCTTAAGTGGCTTATCCAAAAAGTCTAATGAAGGAGTAGAATTTCAATCACATTTTGATGGAAAAAAACATTTCTTAAACCCTGAATATTCCATAAAGATACAAAAAACATTAGGTAGCGATATCATTATGTGTTTTGATGATTGTGCAAGTTTTAATTCAGATAAAAGTGATATTGCTCTCAGTATGAAAAGGTCCATGGAATGGGCTGTGAGATCTAAAGAGGAGTTTGATTTAACTGATGGCGGTTTGTTATTTGGTATCCAGCAAGGTGGGATATATGAAGATTTAAGGGATGAAAGCACCAAAAGACTTATAGATGTAGGGTTTCAAGGATATGCATTGGGAGGTTTAGCTGTAGGTGAACCGCAAAATCAAATGTTTAAGGTATTAGATGCTTCTGCAAGCAAGTTTCCTGTAGATAAACCTAGGTACTTGATGGGAGTTGGTAAACCAGATGATATTGTTGGAGCAGTTTTAAGAGGGGTCGATATGTTTGATTGTGTTCTTCCAACAAGATCAGGCAGAACCGGTCAGGCTTTAACTCGAAGAGGTTCTGTAAATATTAAAAATTCGAGACATAAAGATGATTATAGACCTATAGATCCTGATTGTAATTGTTACACGTGTCTCAACTATTCAAGGGCATATTTACATCATGTGTTTAAATCAGGTGAGATTATATCCTCAATGCTCATAACATGGCATAATTTACACTATTATCAAGAATTGATGAGTAATATTAGAGATGCAATTATAAATAAAAAACTAATTGAATTTATAAATGAATTTACCAAACTTCAAAATTCGGGAGACTTATCACTTATTTAATTCTGTTTAGAACATTAAATTTGTTGTAAATTTTTTTAATTTTAATTAAATGTATTTCTTGAATATGTCGTATACCAAACATATCTATGTTCTAATTAATTCTGATTAAATGAGCGGAAAGCAGAGGTTATAATGGCTAAAAAAAATAAAATTACCCAACCAGTATTACCCTTAAGAGATATTGTCGTTTTTCCAAATATGATTGTAAGACTTTTCGTTGGAAGAGATAAATCCGTTCGTGCTCTTGAAGAGGTAATGAAAGATAACAAAGAAATTTTACTTTCCAGTCAAATTGATGCAACTCAGGATGAACCAACCGAAGAAAGTATTAATAAAGTCGGTGTAACAGCTAATGTTCTTCAAATTTTAAAATTGCCTGATGGTGCAGTCAAAATTCTAGTAGAGGGAAAAAATAGAGTAAAAATCGAAAAGTTTATCCCTAATAAAAATTTTTTTGAAGCTGAGGCTACTATTTTAAATGATACAATAAACAAATCAGAAGAAATTGAAGCTCTTAGAAGATCAGTTATTGATGAATTTGATCGTTATTCAAAATTAAATAAAAACATACCAGAAGAAGCATTGAAAGCTATATCTGAAGCCGATAATCCTTCCAAATTATCAGATACTGTTGCAGGTCATTTAAGTGTTTCAGTTGAAAAAAAACAAGAACTTTTAGAAATTATTGATCTACACAAGAGGCTTGAGACTATTTTTAGTATTATGCAAGGTGAAATGAGTGTTTTAAGAGTTGAGAAAAAAATCAAATCACGTGTTAAAAATCAAATGGAGCGCACTCAAAGAGAATATTATCTTAACGAGCAAATGAAAGCCATTCAAAAAGAATTAGGTGATGGTTCTGAAACTCAGGATGAGTTAGCTGAACTTGAAGATAAAATTTCTAAAGTTAAACTAAGCAAAGAAGCTAAAGATAAAGCTTTGGCAGAGCTTAAAAAATTAAAATCAATGTCACCGATGTCTGCTGAAGCTACAGTTGTTAGAAATTATTTGGATTGGATACTTTCCATACCTTGGGGAAAGCAAAGTAGAGTTAAAAAAGATCTAAACAGAGCTCAAAAAATCCTTGATGACGATCACTGCGGTTTAGAGAAAGTTAAAGAAAGAATTATTGAATATTTAGCAATACAGCAAAGATCTAAGAAAATTAAAGGTCCAATACTTTGTTTGGTAGGACCTCCGGGTGTTGGAAAAACTTCCTTAGGTAAATCTATTGCATCTGCCACTGGTAGGGAATTTATACGAATAGCCTTAGGCGGAGTTCATGATGAGAGTGAGATCAGAGGTCATAGAAGAACCTATATTGGTTCTATGCCCGGAAAAATTATTCAATCTATGAAAAAAGCAAAAACTACTAACCCTCTTATTCTTCTTGATGAAGTGGATAAAATGGGTAGAGATTTTAGGGGTGATCCTGCAAGCGCTATGTTGGAAGTTCTTGATCCAGAACAGAACAGTACTTTTACAGACCACTACTTAGAAGTAGAATATGATTTATCCAATGTAATGTTTATAACGACTGCCAATACTTATAATATGGCAAGACCTTTGTTAGATAGAATGGAGATAATAAGTCTTGCAGGCTACACTGAGATTGAAAAGCGTGACATTGCTACTGAGCATTTGATATCAAAGCAGATGAAAGCACATGGACTTAAAGATACGGAGTTTAGTATTAATGAAAACGGTCTTTTAGAAATAATTAGAAGATATACACGAGAAGCTGGAGTTCGTAATTTAGAAAGAGAAATTGCCAAACTCTGCAGGAAATCATTAACAAAAATTATTAAAGGTGAAGCAAAAAAAGTAAATGTTACCCTGAAGAATATTGATGACTTTTTAGGAGTTAAAAAATTTAAATTTGGTCTTGCAGAAGAAGAAAACCAAATTGGTGTGACTACTGGTCTTGCTTGGACTGAAACTGGAGGAGATTTGTTATCGATTGAAGCTTTGCAATTACCTGGTAAGGGAAGAATGAAATCTACAGGTAAACTAGGCGAAGTTATGAAAGAAAGTATTGATGCTGCCTCAAGTTTTGTTAGGTCTAAATCACCAACTCTTGGTATTAAGCCGCCACTATTTGAGAAATTGGATATTCACGTGCATGTTCCTGAGGGAGCAACACCTAAAGATGGCCCATCTGCTGGTATTGCAATGGTTACATCTATAGTTTCTGTCCTTACTGAAATTCCCGTACGTAGAGATATTGCCATGACTGGGGAAGTAACACTACGGGGGAATATACTTCCAATAGGAGGTCTCAAAGAAAAATTGTTAGCAGCATTGCGAGGTGGTATAAAAACAGTACTGATACCAAAAGAAAATGCTAAAGATTTAAGGGAAATTCCTGATCAAGTTAAGAATGGTCTTGAGATAATTCCACTTGCACATGTTAGTGAAGTTTTAGATATTGCACTTACTGATAAACCTCAACCAATAGAATGGGATCCAGAAACATTAATTGGAAGTGGTTCCGACAGTAGTGGTAAAAGTGAAGATGAATTAGACGGTGAGACTTCAGTAGCTCATTAGTATTACTAAATAATACTCATTTTATAAAAATAATTATTGTATTTAATTTATTTAATTATTATCTTCGATAAGTGTTTCTGGGTGATTAGCTCAGTTGGTAGAGCGCTTCGTTTACACCGAAGATGTCAGGAGTTCGAGTCTCTTATCACCCACCAACCCTCTGATTTAATCTTATTTATCTTCATAAAATACTTGGTTAGAGAAAATTTACATAATCTTTCTCTTGACAATAATTGTATCCAAGAGTTTATAAGTAATATGTTATGTTTAAACTGCGGTTGTAGCTCAGTTGGTTAGAGTGCCGGCCTGTCACGCCGGAGGTCGCGGGTTCGAGCCCCGTCAACCGCGCCATAAAATGATGAGTCAAAATGACACATTTTTGGTTACGATCCGAAGATAGACAGGACGAATTCCGTACACCTATTTCTCCTAAAGGAGCAGAAAAACTTTTAAGGGAAGGTTTTGAAGTAACTGTTGAAGATTGTGAAAAAAGAATTTTTAAGACATCAGAATATAAACTTAAAGGTTGTAAAATAGTAACAAAAGGTTCTTGGATTACTGCTGATAAAGATAACATAATAATTGGTTTGAAAGAAATAAATCAAGATTTAGAATTGAGCCATAAACATATCATGTTTGCTCATGTTTTTAAAAAACAAGCTAATTCAGAGAAAATACTAGATAATTTCAAAAAAAATAAGGGTACACTATATGATCTTGAATATTTAAAAGATACTAAAGGCAAAAGAGTAGCAGCTTTTGGATATTATGCTGGCTATTCAGGCGCATTTGTAGGGCTTAATATTTGGTTAAACTATAAAAATAATATTCTATCATCAGGTATAAAAATCCCACTTTCTACAACTAAACAAAACTTAGTTAATACTGCTTCCAAACAACTTGAGTTACATAAAAAAAATAAATTGGAGATGCCTAAAATAATAGTAATAGGATCTGCGGGAAGAGTAGGGGCAGGTGCCTGTGATTTTTTTAAATCTTTAGGTTTGGTTTTAACAGAATGGGATTTGAAAGAGACTCTTCATAGAAAATCTTTTCCTGAGATACTTGAACATGATATTTTTGTTAATTGTGTGTTATCATCTGACAAATCAGTCAAATTTCTTAAAAAAAGTGAAGTTATTAATGATAGAAAATTAGTTTTAATATCTGATGTATCTTGTGATCCTGGTAGTGATTTTAATACAATTCCTTTATATGATAAGCCTTCTTCATTTGAAAAACCTTTTCAATACATCATTGATGAAAAAAAACCATTAATTTTAACTGCTATAGATAATTTACCAGCTATGCTCCCAAAAGAAAGTAGTCTAGATTTTGAAAACCAACTTCTTCCATATTTATTTGATTTTAATCTGGATAAAACCGGTGTATGGAGTGGTGCAGAGGAAATATTTTATAATAATTTAAATCAAATTCAAAAATAGGATAAATAAATGCCTAGAATTCATTGGTTAGGAACTGGTCTTTCTTCAATTCCTGGATTAAGAATGTTATTAAAAAAGAAGTATGATGTTTTTGTTTGGAATAGAACTTTAGAGAAAGCTCAATCTCTTTTAGGCGATCTGACTAATAATATATGCAAATTCGACCTTAATGAACTGGAAAAAGAAATTATAGCTGGAGATGTAATAATTTCTATGCTTCCAGCAAGTCATCATTTAGATATAGCTAAATTATGTCTTAAAAAGAATGCAAACTTTATTTCTTCTTCATATATCTCCGAAGAACTTCAAGAACTAAATAGTGATGTGAAAAAACAAGGATTAGTTTTTTTAAATGAAGTTGGCCTTGATCCTGGTATTGATCATTTAATGGCTCATGACTTAGTTAAACAATATAAAGAATCTTATAATTATAGTGATGATAATACCATTGAATTTTATTCATTTTGCGGTGGAGTACCAAAAAAACCTAACGAATTTTGTTATAAATTTAGTTGGTCTCCACTAGGGGTTCTAAAAGCTTTAAAATCACCAGCTAAATCAATAGAGGAATTTAATCCTGTAGAAACATTAAGACCATGGCATAATGTAAAAGTACATGAAATTCCATCTTTTGAAAAAGAGAAATTCGAGGTTTATCCTAATCGTGATAGTTTGCCATTTATTAATCAATATGATTTTGAAAATAATTGGAAGTTAAAAAAATTTGTAAGAGGTACTTTAAGAAATTTAGGATGGAAAAAAGCTTGGCAGGATATATTTCAAAACATTGAAAACATAAATATTGATAGTGATTATAAAAAACTGGAAAATTTATCAAACGAACTTTGGGATAAATATTCTTATAAAGAAGAAGAGGAAGACAGAGTAGTTCTAAATGTCTCTTTAAAAGCTTCTCAAAAAAGCAATGTTAAATTTGAACGATCTTATTTATTGGATGCTTGGGGTGACAAAAAATATACAGCTATGGCTAGGCTAGTATCAATACCAGTAGCACTGGCAGTTGAGGCAATACTGAAAAATAAAATTTCCATTGGTGTAAGTCCTGCGCCAAAGTCGTCTGAAATAGTAGCTGATTGGTTGGATGAAATTAAAAAAGAAGCTCAGATTTTTAAATTTATTAACAAATCTTAATTAAAGTTAAAAATTATTTATTATTTCATAATTTCGTGGTGCGACCTTGTGATCTTTCATTATTTGTTTTACAGTGTTGACGTTAATGACACTTAGGATTAGATATTTTATAGCTTAATTTTTAAAGAATATACTACATTTGTTATAGGTATATTCTCGTGGGGAGGATAAATTGAGTAGTATTGCAATTAACTATTTGCCAATCCTTATATTTATAGGACTAGCTTTAGTTATAGGAATTACTTTTTTGCTTGCAGCAGCAATTATAGCCGTAAGAAACCCTGATGTAGAAAAAGTTTCGGCATATGAATGTGGATTTAATGCTTTTGATGATGCGAGAATGAAATTTGATGTTCGTTTCTACCTTGTAGCTATACTTTTTATAATATTTGATTTGGAAGTAGCATTCCTTTTTCCATGGGCTATTAGTTTTAGTGAAATTGGATTATTTGGATATACATCTATGATGATTTTCCTGTTCGTATTAACTGTTGGTTTTATTTATGAATGGAAAAAAGGCGCGTTAGAATGGGATTAGCAAAAAGTAATAATAACGTTTTGGGAATCGATAAAGATTTTTTTACTAAAGAAATATCTGATAATGTAAGTACCAAAGGTTTTATACAAACGTCTGCTCAAGATGTAATTAACTGGGCCAGAACTGGTAGCTTACATTGGATGACTTTTGGGTTAGCGTGTTGTGCTGTTGAAATGATGCATACATCAACACCAAGATATGATTTGGAAAGGTTTGGTACTGCACCAAGGGCTAGCCCTCGCCAGTCTGATCTTATGATAGTTGCTGGAACTTTAACTAATAAAATGGCTCCAGCTCTTAGGAAAGTTTATGATCAAATGCCTGAGCCAAGATACGTCATCTCAATGGGTTCATGCGCTAATGGGGGAGGATATTATCACTACTCATATTCAGTAGTTAGGGGATGTGATAGAATTGTTCCTGTCGATATATATGTTCCTGGATGTCCTCCAACTGCAGAAGCCCTGCTCTATGGAATATTACAACTCCAGCGTAAAATAAGAAGAACTGGAACTTTAGCAAGGTAGAAGGTATTAGCATTGGATGAATCACTTAAAGATTTAAACGAATTTCTTTTGTCTAACTTTTCTGAAGACATAATTTCTTCTGTAATTGAACATAACCACCTTACAATAACAATTGTATTTTCATCATTAGAAAAAATCACTTCTCTTATGAAAATTAATAATGTCTGTCAATTTAGAACTCTAATAGATATTACAGCTATAGATTATCCGGAACAAGAGGAGCGATTTTGTTTAGTTTATCATTATTTATCAATGCAGCAAAACATAAGAATTAGAATTAAATCATTTGTTAAAGAGGAACAAATCGTTCCTTCAATTACAAATTTGTTTCCCTCTGCTAATTGGTTTGAAAGAGAAGTTTTTGATATGTATGGTATTTTATTTTCTAACCATCCTGATATGAGAAGAATACTAACAGATTATGGTTTTCAAGGTCATCCATTAAGAAAAGATTTTCCAACGACTGGGTACCTTGAGCTTAGGTATGATCAAGAGAAAAAAAAAGTGATATACGAGCCAGTAAAGCTAACCCAGGAATACAGAAATTTTGATTTTATGAGTCCTTGGGAAGGTGAAGCTTTTAATTTTGATAACAATGATAAAGAACTAGAAGAAAAAAGTTAAAATGGCAGATAATTTTCAAAATGAAAAAAATATAAAAGAGAGTTCTGTTAGAAATTTTAACATTAATTTTGGACCACAGCACCCTGCTGCTCATGGTGTTTTGAGAATGGTGCTAGAATTAGATGGAGAAGTTGTTGACAGATGTGATCCTCATATAGGACTTCTTCATAGGGGAACTGAAAAATTAATGGAAAGCAGAACATACCTTCAAAATTTACCCTATTTTGATAGATTAGATTATGTTGCTCCAATGAACCAGGAACATGCTTGGTGCTTAGCTATAGAAAAACTTTTAAATGTTAAAATTACTTATCGGGCTTCATTGATAAGAGTTTTATATTCTGAGATTGGTCGAGTACTAAACCACTTATTAAACATTACTACGCAGGCTATGGATGTAGGAGCATTCACCCCTATATCTTGGGGATTCGAAGAAAGAGAAAAGTTAATGGTTTTTTATGAACGAGCTTGTGGGGCTAGACTTCACGCAGCCTATTTCAGACCTGGTGGTGTTCATCAAGACCTTTCAGAACAACTTTTAAATGATATTATGAGCTGGTCTGAAGAATTCCCAAAAATAGTCAATGATATAGAAGATCTATTAACTGAGAATAGAATATTCAAGCAAAGAAATGTAGATATTGGTATTGTAAATAAAGATGATGCTTTTGAATGGGGATTTTCTGGTGTCATGGTTAGAGGCTCAGGTTTAGCCTGGGATCTTAGAAGATCTCAACCTTATGAGTGTTATAGTGATTTTGATTTTAAAATACCCGTTGGAAAAAATGGGGATTGTTATGACAGATACTTATGTCGGGTATGGGAAATGAAAGAAAGTGTAAAGATAATTCAACAAAGTATTGAAAAATTATCAAAATGTATGGGTGAGGATGTTTTAATTAGGGGTAAAATAGCGCCACCTAAAAGATCAGATATGAAAAAATCCATGGAGTCTTTAATTCACCATTTTAAACTTTATACTGAAGGATTTCATGTCCCAAAAGGTGAAGTTTATGTTTCAGTTGAGGCACCAAAAGGAGAATTTGGAGTATATTTGGTTTCGGATGGAACAAATAAACCCTACAGAGTAAAATTAAGAGCCCCTGGCTTTTCGCATTTAGCTGCTATTGACTATTTGTGTAAAGGTCATCAACTTGCGGATGTTTCAGCTATTTTAGGATCATTAGATGTTGTTTTTGGAGAAATAGATAGATGATGTTAAGAAGAATTGATAAGGATCAGCCAGAAACTTTTGCATTTACAAAATCAAATCTTTCTTGGGCAAAAAAGCAAATATCGAAATATCCTAAGGACCGTCAACAAAGCGCTGTTATACCTTTATTATACAGGGCTCAAGAACAAGAAGGCTGGATATCAAAACCTGCTATAGAATTTATTGCAAAAATGTTAAAAATGGCACCAATCAGAGTTTATGAAGTAGCAAGTTTCTACTTTATGTTTCATCTATCTCCGGTTGGTAAAAAGGCCCATATTCAAGTTTGTGGTACCACACCCTGCATGCTGAGAGGCTCTGAAAAACTAATTGAAATATGTAAACAAAAAATTTCTAAAAATCAGAAAGAACCTTGCTCTAAAGGTAAATTATCTTGGGAAGAAGTTGAATGTATCGGAGCTTGTTCTAACTCACCAGTTGTACAGATAGGGAGTGATTATTACGAAGATTTGTCCGAAGAAAGTTTTTCAAACCTTTTAGATAATTTAATTGAAGGGCATCCAGAACCAGGTAGTCAAAAGAAAAGATTTTCTTCTGAACCTGAAGGTTTTTTAAATTCTACAAAGGTCAAGATTGAGGAAAATAAAAATGCTTCTGTAAAATTATTTTTAGAAACATCTATAAGAAAAAAAACAAAAAAGTTAATGTCAGAAAGGTAAAATAGTGCTTAAAGAAAAAGATAAAATTTTTTCTAATTTGTACGGATTTAAAGATAGAAGTATTAATTCTGTGATTGCTAGAGGTCAATGGGATGATACAGCAAAATTTATAAAGAAAGGTTCCTCTTGGATAATTGAAGAAATTAAAAATTCTGGGTTGAGAGGAAGAGGAGGAGCCGGTTTTCCTACTGGCCTTAAATGGTCTTTTATGCCTAAACCAAATCCAACTAAACCCTCCTACTTGGTTATTAATGCTGACGAATCAGAACCTGGAACATGTAAAGATAGAGAAATTTTAAGACATGAACCCCATACTTTAATCGAAGGTTGTTTGATAGCAGGTTTTGCTATGGGTGCACATGTTGCCTACATTTATGTTAGAGGTGAATATGTACGAGAGAGGGAAGCTCTGCAAATAGCAATTGATGAAGCATATTCTAAAGGGTTTTTGGGAAAAAATGCTGCAAAATCGGGCTGGAGTTTTGATATTTTCGTTCATCACGGTGCTGGTGCATATATCTGTGGAGAGGAAACTGCTCTTCTTGAAAGTTTAGAAGGTAAAAAAGGAATGCCTAGGATGAAACCACCATTTCCAGCCATGGCTGGTTTATACGGTTGTCCAACTACAGTAAATAATGTTGAATCTATTGCAGTTGTACCAACGATTTTAAGAAGGGGTGCATCTTGGTTTTCCAAATTTGGTAGATCAAATAATACAGGTACCAAATTGTTCTGCTTGTCTGGTCATATTGAAAAACCTTGTGTGGTAGAAGAGGAAATGTCTATTCCTCTTAAAGAACTTATTGAAAAATATGGTGGTGGCGTAATTGGAGGTTGGGATAACCTTAAAGCTGTGATACCTGGTGGTTCGTCTGTACCATTACTTCCAGCTAAGTTATGTAATGACGCAATTATGGATTTTGATTGGCTTAGAGAAAATCAATCAGGATTAGGTACTGGTGCTGTTATAGTTATGAATTCTTCAACTGACATAGTTAAGGCTATTTGGAGATTGTCTAAATTTTATAATCATGAAAGCTGTGGTCAGTGTACTCCATGTAGAGAAGGTACTGGCTGGATGATGAGAGTTATGAAAAGATTGATTTCAGGTGATGCAAAATTAGAAGATATAGATAATCTTTTGGAGATCACTAAGCAGGTAGAGGGACATACAATCTGTGCTTTAGGTGATGCAGCAGCCTGGCCTATACAAGGTTTATTTAGGCATTTTAGAACTGAAGTTGAAGATAGAATTAAAAATAAAGTTAGTCCAAAAATTGCAGCCGAGTAAAAATGGAAAATAATTTAAGAAAAATAATTATTGATGGAGAAGAAATTGGTGTAAACCCTGCAATGACTATATTACAAGCTTGTGAATATATTGATAAAGAAATTCCAAGATTTTGTTATCATGAAAGACTTTCAATTGCTGGAAATTGTAGAATGTGTCTAGTTGAGGTTGTCGGGGGTCCCCCAAAACCTATGGCTTCTTGTGCATTACAGGTAAAAGACTTAAGACCAGGTCCTAATGGTGAACCTCCAACTATTAAAACAAATTCCAAAATGGTAAAAAAAGCTCGAGAAGGAGTTATGGAATTTTTATTGATAAATCATCCTTTGGATTGCCCAATATGTGATCAAGGAGGAGAATGTGATTTACAAGATCAAGCGCTTGCGTATGGTGTTGATTTTTCAAGATATATCGAACCTAAAAGGGCTGTGCTGGACTTGGATTTAGGACCCTTAGTTGAAACACATATGACAAGATGTATTTCATGTACTAGATGTGTAAGGTTTATTACAGAAGTAGCAGGTATGCCTGAAATGGGACAAATAGGTCGAGGTGAAAATAGTGAAATCACTTCTTACCTTGGGAGAACATTAGAAAGTGAATTACAAGGAAATATTATCGATTTATGTCCTGTTGGGGCACTGACCTCTAAACCTTATGCTTTTACAGCTAGGCCATGGGAGTTGTCTAAAACAAATTCTATTGATGTAATGGATGCTCTTGGATCGAATATCCGAATTGATTCAAAAGGAAAAAACATTATGCGTATCATTCCAAGAAATCATGATGGCATAAATGAAGAATGGTTGTCAGATAAATCAAGATATATTTGGGATGGACTTAACAAGCAAAGGCTAGATATACCTTATGTAAGAGATAATAGTGGAAGATTAAAACCCTGCTCCTGGAATGAAGCTTTTGATGTAATTACTCATAAATTCAATAAAAGCCCTAATATTCTTGCATTGGCCGGAGATCTAATTAACATAGAAACCCTTTTTTCTGCAAAAGAGTTGGTTTCAAATTTAGGTGGAAGAACTGAATGTAGAATTGCTGATACTTGTATTCCACCTAATGATAGAGGTTTGTATGCAGGCACTGTTCCAATAGAAGAAATTAATAATTCTGAAATTATATTCATTATTGGTTCTAATCCTAGGATTGAAGCTCCGGTCTTAAATGCTAGAATTAGAAATTCTTGGCTTAAAGGTACAGAAGTAAATTTAGTAGGAGAAAAATCTGATTTAACCTATGAGTATAATCATATGGGTACAAGTCTTTCTGAATTAGATAAAATAATCAAAAGTAAAACGAGATTATTTGCAAATAAAAGAATTTTAATAATTTTAGGCCAGGGTATTTTCTCTAGAAACGATGGTTATGAAGCTTTAGAAGTTGTAAAAAAGTTTAAAGAAAGTTTAAATGCAGAGCTTATTAGTCTGCATGTTGCCGCTTCCAGGGTTGGGGCAATGGATTTAAATTTTGTTTCTGATCCAGGATATAGTTCTTCGATTGAATGGTCAGATATTATACTTAATATTGGTATGGATGAATACGATTTGCCTGAGGATAAATTCGTTATTTATCAAGGAAGTCATGGTGACCGTGGTGCTAATAGAGCTGATGTAATACTTCCCTCATGTGCTTTTCCTGAAGAATCAGGTATTTATGTAAATACAGAAGGAAGACCTCAGATTTCACTAAAAGCATGTGAAAAAATAGGTGAAGCTCGTGAAAACTGGGCTATAATAAGAGCGTTGTCAGAAAAACTTAATTGTACTCTAAAATATGATAATTTAATTCAGTTAAGAGAAAAACTTTTTTTAGAACATCCAAATTTGTCTTCATTTAATGAAGTTAAAAAAAATAATTGGATAAATTCTTTCAAGTATTCTAAAGAATGTTTAAAGTTTGACTTGAAAAATATTTGGAGAGATCATTATTTAACAAATCCAATAGCTAGATCTAGTACAATAATGGCTGAATTATCAAAAAATAAACAAAAAAAATAAATAAAAAAGTTAAGAAATAATATGGATTTTTCACAAGGTTTTGGTTTTATACTACTTACAATTGGTCAATGCCTGTTAATTACAATAGGTGTATTATTGAGCTTGGCTTTTTTAATGTATGCCGATAGAAAAATTTGGGCAGCGGTGCAGATGAGAAAAGGACCCAATGTTGTTGGGGCCTTTGGCATTTTGCAATCATTTGCAGATTTTTTAAAGTATGTATTTAAAGAAATTGTTATACCATCAGGCTCTGATAAAGTAGTTTTTTTATTAGCTCCTTTAATTACTTTTGTTTTATCATTGGTAGCTTGGTCAGTAATTCCTTTTAACGAAGGATGGGTTCTTACTGACATAAATATTGGCATTTTGTTCATATTTGCTGTAGCGGGTCTAGAAGTTTATGGGGTTATAATGGGAGGTTGGGCTTCTAATTCAAAGTACCCATTTCTCGGAAGTTTAAGATCTGCAGCACAAATGATTTCTTATGAAGTTTCAATAGGCTTCATAATAATAGGTATACTTATTTCAACAGGATCGCTGAATTTATCCAAAATAGTTTTGGCACAAGATGGTAGTTACGGTATTTTAAGTTGGTATTGGCTGCCTCATTTTCCTATGGTTATATTATTTTTTATATCTGCATTAGCAGAAACTAACAGACCACCATTTGATTTACCTGAAGCTGAAGCCGAATTAGTTGCTGGTTTTCAGGTTGAATATTCATCAACACCATTTTTACTTTTTATGATTGGCGAGTTAATGACTGTTGTTTTGATGTGCGCACTAATATCAATACTTTTTTTTGGAGGATGGTTATCTCCTATTCCTGTTATACCTGATGGCATTTTTTGGTTGATATTAAAAGTATTAATCATATTTTTTATGTTTTCTATGGTAAAGGCAATAGTTCCTAGGTTTAGATATGACCAATTAATGAGATTGGGTTGGAAAGTATTTCTTCCCATGTCTTTAGCTTGGGTTGTAATAGTGGCTACACTTGCTCAGCTTGGCGTTTCAGGTTATGTGAGATGGTAACAATAAGGTGCAATTATGAATAATATTAGTTGGCGAAGAGCGATATATTATTTTCTTCTCAAGGATTTTATTACAGGTTTCAAGCTTGGGTTTAAGTATTTTTTTAAGTCTAAAGCTACTCTTAATTATCCTTACGAAAAGGGACCTATCTCATCAAGGTTTAGGGGTGAACACGCATTGCGATGTTATCCTAATGGTGAAGAAAGGTGTATTGCTTGTAAGTTATGTGAAGCTATTTGTCCTGCTCAAGCAATAACTATAGATGCAGGACCTAGACAAGAAGATGGTAGTAGAAGGACCACAAGATATGACATTGACATGACAAAATGTATTTATTGTGGACTTTGCCAAGAAGCTTGTCCTGTTGACGCTATAGTAGAAGGTCCAAATTTTGAATATGCTACTGAAACTAGAGAAGAGTTATTCTATAACAAAGAAAAATTAATGGAAAATGGAAGAAAGTGGGAACATTTATTAGCAGAAAATATTAAACATGATAAGAGTTTTAGGTAATTTAAGAAATAATTAAGGATTTTTGATGGAACCATTTGTATTAGGATTTTATTTTTTTTCCATCCTTACCATATTACCTGCATTGATGGTTGTATTATCTACTAACCCTGTTCATTCAGTTTTGTGGCTTATATTAACCTTTTTTGGTTCTTCGGGTCTTTTTATACTGTTAGGAGCAGAATTTTTGGCTTTAATTTTAATGATTGTCTATGTGGGAGCAGTAGCCGTACTTTTTATGTTTGTGGTCATGATGTTGAATATTAATTTTAAAGAAATTAAATCAAATTTAACAAAATATTTACCTTTAGGAATATTAGTTGGCTTAGTTCTTTTTGTCGAACTAGGCTTAATTTTTGGTGATTTTATTCCAGAATTAAAATTTAATGACAATAATCATTTAGAAATCAATTCTGAAATTGAAAATACAAAACAATTAGGACTAGTCCTTTATACCGATTTTTTCATATATTTTCAATTAGCTGGTATTGTTCTGCTAATAGCAATGATAGGTGCAATCGTATTAACACACCAGAGGAGAAAAGATGTAAAAAGACAAGATATATTAGCCCAAATATACAAGAATCCAGATAGTTCAATAGAATTAAAAGATATAAAACCAGGACAGGGGTTATGATTGAATTACAACATTTTTTAATTTTATCATCTTTATTATTTTTAATTGGTGTGTTTGGAATATTTCTTAATAGAAAAAATATAATAATTATTCTTATGTCTATAGAATTAATCTTATTAGCCGTGAACATAAACTTTGTATCTTTTTCTTTTTTTCTAGGTGATCTTACAGGACAGATTTTTTCACTGTTTATTTTGACAGTTGCGGCTGCTGAAGCTGCAATTGGTTTAGCTATATTAGTCTGTTTCTTTAGGAATAAAGGATCAATAGCTGTTGATGATGCTAATGTAATGAAGGGGTAACAATTTGATTAATTTCATCATATTTGCGCCTTTGATTGCATCTATTTATTCTGGATTTTTTTACAAAAAATTTAATGAAAAAACGGTTTTATATTTAACAACTTCTCTTATTTTTTTATCCGCATTACTATCTTGGTATATTCTTTTAAGCTCAGACTTCTCTAAAGTTGAAACAATAATTTTAATCAAATGGATTGAGTCTGGATCCTTACTTGTCAATTGGGAATTAAGGTTGGATAGTTTAACAGCTATTATGCTTACTGTAGTTACTACTATATCAGCTTTTGTACATTTTTATTCTTTAGGTTATATGTCGCATGATCCAAATTGGGAAACTACTGAAAAATACAAACCTAGATTTTTTTCGTACTTATCACTTTTTACATTTGCAATGCTTATGTTGGTTACCTCAAATAACTTTGTTCAGTTGTTTTTTGGTTGGGAAGGTGTGGGTTTGGCCTCCTATTTATTAATAGGATTTTACTACAAAAAGTCTTCTGCAAATTTGGCTTCAATAAAGGCATTCATTGTAAATAGAGTAGGGGATATTGGATTAGCTTTAGCTATTTTTAGTACTTTTTTTTATGTAGGTTCTTTAAATTTTGATGAACTATTTTCTAAGTCCCAAGAACTTTCAAATAAAAATATTGAAATTCTATTTTTTAATTTTAATGTCTTGGAATTTATTGTAATTTTATTTTTCTTAGGTGCCATGGGAAAATCTGCACAACTTTTTCTTCATACATGGTTACCTGATGCGATGGAGGGACCAACACCAGTATCTGCTTTAATACATGCAGCAACAATGGTCACAGCTGGTGTATTTTTAGTATGTAGACTTTCACCAGTGATTGAATATACCCCAATCGCTTCAAATCTAATAATATTAGTTGGAGCAATTACCGCTTTCTTTGCAGGTACAGTTGCTTTAGTTCAAAATGATGTAAAAAGAATAATTGCTTATTCAACATGTTCTCAGCTTGGTTTTATGTTTGCTGCAGCTGGTATTGGACTATATCAGGCTGCGATGTTTCATTTGTTCACACATGCTTTTTTTAAAGCCCTATTATTTTTATGTGCTGGATCAATTATCCATTCCATGCATCACCAGCAAGATATAAGATTCTATGGTGGTTTGAGAAAAAAGCTTCCAATAACTTTCTACTCAATGTTGATTGGAACTCTAGCAATTACAGGTTTGGGTATACCTTTAAGCTATGATTTATTTCACTTACCTATTGGATTTGCAGGATTTGTGTCTAAAGATGCTATTATTGAAGGAATCTATGCTTCGAAAAATGAAAGTGCTTTTATTTATTTTTTATTAATAACAATTTGTACACTTTTAACTTCACTATATAGTTGGCGTTTGATTATTTTAACATTTTTTGGAGACTACAAAGGTAAAATTGAACATTTTAATCATGCAGTAGAAGACTCTAGACCTATAAATATTACATTAATCTTTCTTTCAATTTGTTCTATTTTGGTTGGAGTTATTTTTTATGATATTTTTCTTGGGAAAAATGCAGAATATTTCTTTTCACAATCCTTATTCATTTCAACTGATAATACTGTATTTTATGATTTGCATTACATACCAAAATGGGCAAAAATAACACCATTTTTGGCCATGATAGCTGGGCTATTTTTAGCTTTATATTTTTATGTAATGAAACCAAAATTACCCCAAATTTTTTCTAATAATCAAAAAATCCTTTATCGTTTTTTGTTGAATAAATGGTATTTTGATGAGCTTTATAATTTTCTTTTTGTAAAATCTTCAAGGTGGTTAGGCACTTTTTTTTGGAAAACTGGTGATGAAAGAATAATTGACGGGTTTATTAATTTTATTTCTTTAACTTTTATACCAACAATAACAAAGTATGTTGGTCGATTACAAACTGGATTTATTTATCATTATGCCTTCGCCATTTTTATTGGATTAGTATCTATATTAACTTATTTTCTTGTTAGTATAGGAGGTTAAGCGTGGATTATTTACTTTCCTTAATTATTTTTTTTCCAAGTTTTGGTGCATTAATACTTGGAATTTTTTTAAGAGGTGAGAATTTAGAATCTAATAATAATGCTAAGTTATTAACTTTAGTTTCTACAATTGCACCATTAATATTCAGTATTTTTGTCTTTTCTAATTTCAATCCTAATGTCACAGGATTTCAATTAGTCGAAGAATATCAGTGGTTGATGGGGTTAACATATAAAGTAGGTATTGATGGAATATCTTTGCCACTAATCTTGTTAACAACAATAACAATGCCAATTGTAATAATTTCAAGTTGGAAAATCGAAAGAAATGTTAAAGAGTATATGATTTGTTTTTTAATATTAGAAACTTTAATATTGGGTGTTTTTTGCTCATTAGATCTTGTTTTATTTTATTTATTTTTTGAATCTGGGTTGATTCCAATGTTTTTAATAATTGGAATTTGGGGTGGAAATAATAGAGTATATGCAGCTTTTAAGTTTTTTTTATATACTTTATTAGGCTCAATATTAATGCTATTTGCTGTTATTTATATGTGGACAGTATCCGGTACAACTGACATCACAAAATTAATGTTTTTTGATTTTAACAGTAGTGATTTTGAATTATTGGGCTTTAATATCAGTGGAGGTATTCAGTCAATACTTTGGATGGCATTTTTTGCTTCATTTGCAGTAAAATTACCCATGTGGCCATTTCACACTTGGCTTCCAGATGCTCATGTTCAGGCACCTACTGGAGGTTCTGTAGTCTTGGCGGCAATTTTGCTCAAAATGGGAGGATATGGGTTTTTAAGATTTAGTCTTCCAATGTTTCCTGATGCTAGCCTCATTTTTCAAAATTTTATTTTTTCAATCTCAGTCATTGCTATTATTTACACCTCTTTGGTAGCTCTTATGCAAAAAGATATTAAAAAATTAATTGCATATTCATCAGTTGCACATATGGGTTTTGTTACTTTGGGTATTTTTTCCATGAATCAACAGAGTATTGATGGAGCTATTTTTCAAATGATAAGCCATGGAATAATTTCAGCTGCTTTATTTTTGCTAGTTGGAGTGATTTATGACCGTATGCATACAAGAGATATTGATTTTTATGGTGGATTAGTATCGTTAATGCCTAAATATGCATTGTTTTTTATATTTTTTACTATGGCAAATGTAGGATTACCCGGAACAAGTGGCTTTGTAGGAGAGTTTTTGGTATTACTTGGTACTTTTAAAGTTAGTAAATTAGTAACTATATCTGCAAGTTTGGGAATAGTACTTTCGGCATGTTATGGATTATGGCTTTCTCGTAGAATAATTTTTGGTAATGTCACAAATAATAAGTTGCTTGAAATAACTGATTTAAACAGAATAGAAAAACTCTATTTTATACCTTTAATTGTTTTTACATTATTTCTTGGAATTTTACCCTATCCAGTTTTAGAAATTACATCTAATTCTGTAGACTTATTAGTATCTCATTTAACACAAAATTTAAAATGATAGATGAAAAATGAAAACTATTGATATTTTAATCCTAGCTCCAGAGATTTTACTAATAATTTACTCAATAATTGCAATTTTAATTGCTAGTTTCTTAAAGAGTAATAAATCGTATAATTTAATTTTCCAAGCAACTGTTATTATTTTTTTAATTTCTGCACTAATTTTATATTTTACTCCTTTTGAAATTCAAACAAATGTTAGTGGTATATTTATAAGAGATACTTTTTCTAAATTTTTTCAAATACTGATTTTATTAAGTGTGTCATGTCTTTTATTTATGAGTAAGCAATACTTACAAAAAAACAATTTATTTAAACCAGAATACCCAATTCTTATAATATTTTCTACATTAGGTATGATGATTATGATATCTTCTAATAATTTTTTATTGCTATATCTAGGGTTGGAAATTCAATCTTTATCTTTATATGTTGTTTCTTCTTTTCGAAGAGATAACTACAAATCAACAGAGGCAGGTTTAAAATATTTTATTTTAGGGTCTTTATCCTCTGGACTCATGTTATTTGGAATTAGTTTAATATACGGATCAACTGGTTCTATAAACTTTGAAATTATATCTTCAATGATTAATTTTGAGGGATTTTTTCCAGGAATTGTTGCAGGTTTAGTTTTTTTAATTTGTGGTTTTGCATTTAAGGCTTCTGCGGTTCCATTTCACATGTGGACACCAGATGTTTATGAAGGATCTCCAACTCCAGTTACTGCATTTTTTGCAACTGTTCCTAAATTAGCAGCTGTAGGGGTTTTGTTAAGGGTCCTCTTTGATTGTTTTGGTCAAATAGTAGAAAGTTGGCAGCAAGTTATTATTATAATATCTGTATTATCCATGTTTTTAGGTTCTGTAGCAGCAATAGGTCAAAATAATATTAAAAGGTTGATGGCTTACTCTTCTATTGGCCATATAGGTTTTGTTCTGATGGGAGTGGCAAGTGGTACAGATAAAGGGATTTCAGCAGTACTTATTTACATGGTTTTATATATTATAATGAATATAGGAGTTTTTGTATTTATTTTAAATATGGAAAGAAATGGTGTAGCAGTAACTACAATAAACAGTCTGAATATGTATAATAATGTCTCTAAAAGCCAAACTCTTTTTTTAACAGTTTTGTTATTTTCTTTGGCTGGTATTCCCCCGCTGGCAGGTTTTTTTGGAAAATTCTTTATTTTTAACGCTGCAATAAATGCAGGACTATCTTGGCTTGCAGTAATGGGGGGTATAGCCTCAGTAATAGCAGCTTTCTATTATTTGAGGATTGTTTATCTAATGTATTTTGGGTTATCCACAGACCCTTTATCTGGCAAAATGCCAACTGCTCACTGGATCATTTTATCTGGTTCAGCTTTACTAATGTTAATTGGAATTATAAACCTTTATGGTCTTGAAAAACCTTCTTTTTTAGCAGCCACAAGTCTCATAAATTAGTGGAAAATTGGCCAAAATTTTTTAAATTAATAAAATACAACGAATTAGATAGCACTAATTCAGAAGCTAAAAGGTTGGCGTTTAACGATAATTTAAATAAATGCATTTTTTCAAAAACTCAGACTAGAGGAAAAGGAAGCAGAGGGAGACATTGGATTTCAGGATCAAAAAATTTAGCAGCTTCGTTTCTTTATTATCCAAAAGGAAATTTTATTAATTTTTTACATCGTACATTTATTGTAAGTTTAGCAGTTTTTGATGCTTTAAAATATTCAGGGGTTGATGATAAAGATTTAATATTAAAATGGCCTAATGATGTTTTATTAAAAAACAGAAAAATATCAGGGATTTTACTAGAAACTGTGAAAGATAAAAATTCAAGCAGAATCGCCTTAATAATAGGAGTAGGTGTTAATTTAAATTCTTATCCCCCCAAAATAGGTCTTTCCAATTACTCTAAAATAAAACCTATCAGTTTAAATACTGTTATTGGTAAAAAGACACCTTCACCTGAAGATATGGTAACATATATTGCAAATTCATTGCTTTATTGGGAAAATACCTATATCAAGGAGGGATTTGGAAATATAAAGAAATTTTGGCTAAATTTTTCCTATCAAATTGGCAAAAAACTAGATTTTGAATTTCAAGGAAAAGTTATTGAAGGTTCTTTTTCTGGAATAAGTGATGATGGTTCTCTTAGAGTTTTAAAAGATAAAAAAATAATTGAAATCAATGTTGGCGATGTGTTTTTTTATAATTGAATTACATATATTTTTAAAAATGGATACTAAATGAAAGAAAAAGAAAAATTACTTTTTATACCATTAGGTGGATGTTCAGAAATAGGAATGAACATGTATGTTTATGGTTATGATAATGGTAAAGAGGTAGATTATATTTTAGTTGATGCTGGAGTAACTTTTCCAGACCCAGAATATACACCAGGTGTAGACCTTATAATGCCAGATACTTCATTTATTGAAAATAATATAAGTAATTTTAAAGCAATATTTATAACTCATGCTCATGAAGATCACATTGGTTCTCTTACCCATTTATTTGAGTATATAGAAGCTCCAATTTATTGTGGAAAATTTACAGCATTAATTGCAAAGTCTAAAATAAGTAAAGGTGGAGGAAATACTAAATTAGTCAAGATAGTAGATCATTACCCAAAAATGATAAAAGTTGGCCCTTTTAATGTTGGATTTGTAAATATTTCTCATTCTATACCAGAAGCATCTGGTTTAGTTATAGAAACCCCATGTTCACGAATTTTTCACTCGGGTGATTTTAAAGTTGATCATTCACCAGTTCTTGGAAAACCTTTTAATAATGAATTATTAAGTAAAATTGGAAAAAAAGGTATTAATACATTGGTGTGTGATAGCACTAACGTTTTTAATGAACATAAGGGTCGATCAGAAGCTAGTTTACTTGATAATTTTGTAAAATTATTCATGGAAGTAAAGGGAGTAATCGTCGCAACTACTTTTGCTTCTAATTTAGCGAGATTGAAAACCTTAGCATCTGCGGCATATCAATCTGGGAGGTCATTAGTAGTATTAGGCAGAGCAATGAATAATATGATAAAATATGGAAAAGAGAGTGGAATACTTAAAGATTTTCCTGACATTCTGTCACCAAGAGATGCAAAATTAGTCCCTAAAAGTCATTTGTTAGTTTTAGCAAGTGGTAGCCAAGGAGAACCAAGAGCTGCATCTGCTCAACTTGCCAGAGAAGGTTACATGGGCTTTACAATTGGTAAAGGTGATGTTTTTTTGTTTTCTTCAAAAACTATTCCTGGTAACGAACTACGTGTTTCATATATCATTGATCAACTTGAACGTAAGGAAGTTCAAGTTATAGAGGATAAAAATGGATTATTTCATGTATCTGGTCATGCTAATAAACCTGATTTAAAAATTTTTCACAATTTAATTTCACCTGATTTATTTATACCCATGCATGGGGAATTTAGACATTTGAAAGAGCACATAAGGATAGCAAAAGAGTCAGGAATCAATACACTTTTAGTTCAAAATGGTGATGTTGCTCAAATCTCAAATAGTTCAAGTGCTGCAATTATTGATAAAGTAGAATATGGTAGAATTTTCTTAGACGGATCCGTACTAATTGATGAAGAGGAAGGAGTAGTTTCTGAAAGAAAGAAACTAATGTATAATGGGATTGTCAACGTTTCTATTTTGATAAATAATATCAGCCCTTATACTCATTTTGAGTTAAACTTTATCGGAGTATCCACAACTATTGATTTTAAGAATGAAGTTATAACCCATCTAGAAGATGAAATTAACTTTTTTATTAATAATAAAATTAAAAATTTAAAAAATTGTGAGAATTATCTATTTGAGACAGAGGTGAGAAGAATTTTGAATAAATTTTTTAAAAATGAGATAGGTAAAAAACCACAAATTTCAATTTGTATTCATAGAATGGATATAATGTAAAAAATACATTAACTTTTTATAAAGCATGATTTTATTCTACATAATAATTTTTACTTAAGCTTCTAATTTAATATGCTAATGATATTATAATGTTTCATTAATATAAAATAAGATTAACTTTTAAGGTGAGGGTTGATTGAATACATCTACAAAATCATATTTAGGACTAGAGAAGTTAGAAGTTTTCTCAATTAGGCACTGGACTAAAAGGACCTTTTCTTTTCAATGCAAACGTCCCAAAAATTTAAGATTTCGATCTGGTGAATTTGTAATGATAGGTTTAGAAAATGGTGATAAGCCATTACTTAGAGCTTATTCAATAGCATCACCTAGTTGGGATGAAATTTTAGAATTTTACTCTATCAAAGTAAGTGATGGTCCATTGACATCAAGGCTTCAAAATTTGACTAAAGGGGATAGCATTTTTTTAAAACCTAAATCTGTTGGTACCTTGGTTTTAGATGCTTTATTACCATCCCAAAGATTAATCCTATTTTCTACAGGTACTGGGATAGCACCTTTTTTAAGTGTGATAAGGGATCCTGAGACTTATGAAAAATTCGACCAGGTTATTCTTACGCATACTTGTAGATATAAAGATGAATTGGAATATGGCAAAAAAGTTTATGAGAAAACAAATAATGATAATTTATTAAGCGAAATTATTAATGGCAAATTAAAGCTTATATCAACTACAACAAGAGAAGATACACCATTGATGGGTAGGATGACTGAATGGCTGCAAAATGGAAAATTTAAAATTAATACTGGTTCAGATCTAAATTTGGAAACTGATAGAGTTATGATATGCGGTAGTCTTAATATGTTACAGGATCATAAAAATATATGCCTTCAAAAAGGTATGATTGAAGGATCAAATTCTAACCCAGGGCATTTTGTAATAGAAAAAGCTTTTGTTGACTAATTATCGTTATTATTGGTTTCCTTAACTTTGATAAAATTTATATTGGGATTTTCTCGTATGCTTTTTTCTAAGTCCCAGTCAATTCTGATAAGATACACGTAATCATTATCATTATCTTTTGCCATTTGGTTTATATTTGCTTTAGTAAATTTTTCTATTTGCTTTTGTTCTCCTTTTAGCCATCTTGCTGTCTTATACTGGGTGTTTTCAAACTTTACTGGTATATTATATTCTGATTGAATTCTATGCTGCAATACATCGAATTGGAGTATTCCTACTACACCGACAATTTTATGATCACCCACAATTGTTTTGAATAATTTTATTAATCCCTCTTCTGCGAATTGATCCAAAGATTTATTCAAATGTTTTGATTTCATAGGGTCAGTCGTAGTAATTTTTTTCATTACTTCAGGAGCAAACGAAGGAATACCAAGAAATTGTAAATTTTCATTTTCTGTAAATGTATCACCAATTACAAATTGACCATGATTAGGTATACCAATTATGTCACCAGCCCAAGCCTCATCAATTATATTCCTATCTTTAGCTAAGAATAAAATTGGATTAGAAATTGTGATTATTTTTTTTGTCCTTACATGATGAAGTTTCATTCCCCTTTTAAACCTACCAGAACAAATTCTTACAAATGCAACTCGGTCCCTATGCCTATGATCCATATTTGCTTGAACTTTAAAGACAAAACCAGTTACTTTCTCTTCTTCTGGTTTTATAATTCTCTTTATACTTGGCCTTGGTTGCGGATAAGGACCATGTTCCATTATTGATTTTAACAATCTCTTTACACCTAAGGAATAAATTGCCGATCCGAAAAAAAGAGGCGATAAAGTACCCTCTAAAAAATTTTTAATATTAAATTCAGAAGTTAATAAATTAATAGTGTTAATATTATCATATTCTTCGTTTAACTTAACCTTATAAACTTTGGAAAATTCTAAATTTTTAGTTTTTGAATTGATGATAGTTGTCTCATTTTTTACATTTTTATTTTGTTTATTTAGTAACTCAATATTACCATTACTCATTTCATAACAACCAATAAAACCATTTCCTTTACCCAATGGATAATTTATAGGGGAAATTTCAAGAGCAAGTAACTCTTGAATTTCGTCAATAATATCTATAATTTCTCGACTTTCTCTATCCATTTTGTTGCAGAACGTAATTATCGGAAGTTCTCTAAGTCTACAAATTTCAAATAATTTTTTAGTCTGACTTTCCACACCTTTAGCACCGTCTATAACCATTATTACAAAATCCACTGCTGTTAGGGTACGATATGTATCTTCAGAAAAATCAGCATGACCTGGTGTATCTATTAAATTAAGCCAAAAATCATTATATCTTAATGACATTGCAGAAGTAGAAACTGAAATTCCTCTTTCTTTTTCAATTTTTATAAAGTCAGAAATAGTTCTTTTGCTTGATGATTTTGCCCTAACTTGTCCAGCAAGGTTTATAGCACCAGTTTCTAACAAAATTTGTTCAGTAAGTGTTGTTTTACCTGCATCAGGGTGTGAAATAATTGCGAAAGTTCTTCTCTTTAATATATCATTTGGTATTGAATAAGGAGTTTTCATAACTAGTAAATTTGTAAGATAAATAAATCTGAATTTTTCAATATAACATTTGATTACATTTGAGTAGTAATGTAATTTTTAATAATAAAATAATAACATTTATCATACATATTAAATTTTTGATAGTATTCAAATTATTATCTTTAATATTACAAAGAGAGAGTTTTATGGATTTAGGCATTAAAGGAAAAAAAGCTATAGTATGTGCGTCTTCTAGAGGATTAGGATTTGGCTGCGCTGAAGCTCTAGCAAAAGCTGGTGTATCTTTAACTATTTGTGCGAGAACAAAAGAAGATATTGAAAAAGCTGCAGACCAATTATCATCACATAATGTTAAAATTACTGCAATAGCATGTGACATAACCACGGAAGAAGGAAAAAATAAAATACTAGAAGCTTGTGACTCACCTGATATATTAATTAATAATGCTGGAGGGCCTCCTCCAGGTATTTGGTCTGATTGGGTTCGTGAAGATTTTTTAAAAGCTTTAAACTCCAATATGTTGACCCCAATTGACCTAATTAAAAAAGTTCTACCTATTATGATTGAAAAAAAATGGGGTAGGATTGTTAACATTACAAGTCAAGCCGTCAAAGCCCCAGTTCCAGCCTTAGGATTATCTAATTCTGCACGTACTGGCCTAACGGGGTATGTGGCGGGAACTTCAAGACAAGTTGCAAGGTTTGGTGTGACAATAAACAACCTTTTGCCTGGAATGCATGATACTAGAAGATTGATTGATTTGGACGAGGCAATGAGTAAAGAAAAAAAAATCTCATTTGAAGAGGCTAGAAACTTAAGAAAAGACACTATTCCAATAGGTAGATATGGTACAATTGAAGAATTTGGTAATACCTGTGCATTTCTTTGTTCCCAACATTCTGGATTTATAGTAGGTCAAAACATTCTTTTAGATGGAGGCGCAGTTAACTCAACTATTTAAAATTTTATTCAATTACATATATCTCCAATAAGTCGCAACTTCATTTATGAAAATAGATTATTCATTAGAACTTATTAATATTACTAAAAAGTTTGATAACCAAAATGTGGTTGAAAATTTAAACTTGTCAATATTACCTGGTAAAGTTACTTGCCTTTTAGGTCCATCCGGTTGTGGTAAATCAACAACTTTAAGGATTGCAGCTGGATTAGAAACACAAGATAGTGGAATAATTAAAATAAATGGTAATTTGATATCAGAACCTAATGTTTCTCATTTACCACCTGAAAAACGAAATATTGGCTTTATGTTTCAAGATTTTGCTCTTTTTCCTCATTTAACTGTCAAAAAGAATATAGAGTTTGGAATTACAAAAAATAAAAATGAAACTTTTAATAATTTTTCTGCTGACAAACTCCTAAAAAAAATTGGTTTGGATGGGTTTCAACAAAAATATCCACATACTCTTTCTGGAGGAGAACAGCAAAGGGTTGCTCTTGCTAGAGCAATTTCAAGTATTCCTATGGTAATGCTGATGGATGAACCCTTTTCTGGGTTAGATAAGAGATTAAGAGATGAAATAAGAGATGAAACTATTGAAATACTTAGAAATGAAGGGGTAGCAGTATTAATCGTAACTCATGAACCGGAAGAGGCTATGAACATGGCTGATAATATTGCATTAATGAGAGATGGTAAAATTATTCAGCAAGGGGCTCCCTATAATATTTATAATAAGCCAATAGATAAAAACGTAGCATCTTTTTTTTCAGATATAAACACATTACATAGTAAGGTCAAAGATGGAAGAACTGAAACTCCTTTTGGTCCATTTATAACACCTGGCTTTAAAGAGGGCTCTAATGTAGAGATTATTATTAGGCCTCAACACTTAAAAATAGATTTTGATAGAAATGGTAAAGGTCCTAGCCCTACTATTCAAGATGGTGTTCCTGCCAGAGGTAAAGTTTCTTTTTCAAGATTCATCGGTAAAGAAAGTATAATAGAGTTAATTATGGAAAGAGATGGATCAAAGCTTAAGGCTTCTATTCCTGGTGTTTTTTTGCCAGATGCAGAAACACCTTTATGGTTATCAATGAGAAGAGATCGTTGTTTTGTTTTTTTAAAATAGTTTTTATGACCTTTTATATCCACCAATATATTTACTTTTATTTTTTAAAGATATAATTATGTATTAGATATTGAAACTTTTTTAATAATGTAAATTCAAAACAGGAGTATTTTAATGTTAAATAATATTGGATTACCTGGAATATTGTTAATTGCTGTCGTTGTTCTTGTTCTATTTGGAAGGGGAAAAATTTCAGGTCTAATGGGCGAAGTTGGAAAAGGTATCACTAGCTTTAAAAAAGGTATTAATGAAGGAAAAGCTGAACTTGAAAAAGCAGAGGAGGAAGCAGTATCGGATGTTAAAGATGTGACCCCTGAAAAGGACAAGAGTTAAATTTATAAAAAATTGGAACTAAATCCATGTTTGATCTTGGTTGGTTAGAATTATTAGTTATAGGAATTACAGCTTTAATTGTAGTTGGACCAAAAGAGTTACCACAACTTTTTAGGACAGTTGGTAGGTTTTTTGGAAAAATTAAAGCAATGGCGAGGGAGTTTTCGCAGAGTATGGAAGAAGCTGCTAATGAAAGTGGTTTAAAAGATGCTACTAAAACATTGAATTCTATAACAGACTTACATCAAAAAACAAAATTACCAACCAAAAAAAACTTAGAACAAAAATTTAAAGAAAAAATAAACCCCATACAGGAATCAATTAAATCAACAGGAAATTTTTCTATTAAAGGTGATAAACTTGCAGAAAAAAAATTAAATATAGATAGTAAAGAGAAAAAAGATTAAAATTTTGTAATCTTATTCCATCAAAATACTGAATTTTTAGTTTAATTTACTTACTAAGGACTTTGATTAATGAATGATGAAAAAAATGACAGTGACGATATCGATCAAAGTTCAGCTCCACTAATTGAGCATTTAGCTGAATTAAGAAACAGACTTATAAAATCTGTAGTAGCTTTTGCGATATGTATGATATTGTCTTTCACAATTGCTACCCCAATTTTCAATTTTTTGGCTAATCCTATTGTGAATATTTTAAAATTAAATGGTCAAGCACCTGATCTAATTTTTACAGGGTTACAGCAGGGTTTTATGGTAAATATTAGAATTTCATTGTTTGGAGGTTTTATTTTGTCTTTTCCATATATCAGTTTACAGATGTGGAAATTTGTTGCTCCAGGCCTTTATAAGGAAGAAAAAAGAGCTTTTCTACCTTTTTTGATTGCTTCCCCTTTATTATTTCTATTAGGAGCTTCATTTTCATTTTATATAGTTATGCCGTTAGCTTTTGATTTTTTTCTGGGATTTCAACAAAATAACGAAGATTTTTCTGACCTAGTAGGTATAACCTATCTTGGAACTATTAATGAATATCTTGGGCTAACAATGAAATTCATAATAGCATTTGGGTTATGCTTTCAATTACCTGTTTTACTCACTTTAATGGGTAAGGCTGGCTTGATTTCATCTGAAGCATTAGCGAAGTCCAGAAAATATGCAGTTGTTGGTATTTTGGTACTTGCTGCCATTGTTACTCCTCCAGATGTAATTACTCAGATCATTTTATTTACAGTTGTATATGCACTTTATGAAATTTCAGTAATATTAGTTAAATGGGTTGAGAAAAAGAAAAAAGAAAATCTAGATAAAGACGACTTCTTTGATAATGGGTCTGAGAAAATATAGTAATAAATCCAAATATTATGAATTCTTTTGAGGACAAAAATTTAAAAAGAATAGCAGATGCGCTGGACAGACTTATACCGTCTCCAATAAGTTTACAAAATTTAAATAGTTCAAATTTATTTATATGGAAAACAAACCCAGACCAATTAATTGATTTAGAAAATAGTAGTTTATTAACTCTGGAGATGCTTATCGGTATAAATCATAATAAAAAGGTACTCTATAATAATACACTACAATTTGCTAAGGGATTTTCTGCAAACAATGTTTTATTATGGGGTGCCAGGGGTACTGGCAAGTCTTCATTGGTAAAGTTGATACATAATAAAATTTCTTCAGATTATAATTCTCTTAAACTTATACAGGTGAAAAAAGAAGATATTTCATCATTAGATAGACTATTGTCTATATTGAAACAAACTCAAAATAATTTAAATTTTATTATATATTGTGATGATCTTTCTTTTTCCGACGAAAATGACGATTTTAAAATATTAAAAGTATTGTTAGATGGAGGTTTGATTGAAAAACCAAGAAATGTAATCTTTTACTGTACTTCCAATAGAAAACATTTAATTCCTAGAGATATGTCAGAAAATGTTTCCTCATCTATTTCTCCAACTCAAGAGGTAGAAGAAAAAGTTTCTTTATCAGACCGATTTGGATTGATCTTAGGATTTTACCCATTTTCACAGGATCAATTTATCGAAATGATAATTAATTACAAAAATAATTATAAAATACCAATAAGTGATGATGAAACAATAAAAGAGGCTATTGAATGGCAACAAACAAGAGGAGCTAGGTCTGGTAGAGTTGCATGGCAATTTATTTTGTTTTTAGCAGGAAAATACGAAGTCAATCTTTAATTTTTCATAATAAGAAATTTCACTGAAATAATGGTTCTGGGTCAAGACTTTCTGTTCCTTTTCGTAATTCAAAATGTAGATAGTTTTGTTTTTCTTCATCTATAGACGATTTTTCTACACTTCCAATAACTTGACCAGGTATAATTCGATCACCTTTAGCCACTTTTATATCTTTTACTCTTCCATAGATACTAATGATAGAGTCTTTATGCTTTATTAGAATTATTTTACCTAATCCACCTACAGGCTCAGAAATTAGAGCTACTACACCTGCTGCTGCTGACTTTATCGGAGTACCTTCTTCTGCAGCAAAATCAATTCCCTCGTTCTTATTACTAACTGATGTAGGATTGTATTTTCTAAGTATTTCACCATTAACAGGCCTTGTAAATTTTAGAACTGAATCTTGATTTTCATATTTATCATCATTTTTATTTTCATTTTCAATTTTATTTTCTTTGGCTAAGGAAGTTTCTTTTTTTGGTTTATTTTCTAAAGTAATTTTTTCTTTTGGTTTGGTTGATGGTACTTCAAGTTTAGTATTTTTTTTATTTGAAATTACAGGAATTATAAGTTCTCTTCCAATTATTACATTTAAATCAGCATCTAAACCATTCCATTTGGACAAAGAAGTTATAGAAACATTATATAATCTTGCAATAGAATACGCAGTATCACCAGGTTCTACTCGGTGTTTTATAGGATTATCTGGTGTTCCAAAATTAGTACTTTCATTAGGAATATTTTCTATTGAACTTCTTGTATCCTCGATAGTCCATTCTGAACTAGAATTATTTAGATCTCCAGTTAATTTAATGGGAAGTGCTAAAACTTCGTCTTTTCTTGGTAGATAAGTTGAAGGTACTCCATTGTAAGACGCAAGCCTATCAGCATCAATATTAAGCCTATTTGATATCTCTTTTACAGTTTCATTACCACTTGCTACTAATATTTGATAATCTTTATAGGTAATAATTCCTCTATTATCAGGAAGAGGTCGCTCTAAAATAGATCCATAATTTGAATTATTACCAAATTGATATTCTGTTTTAGAATTAATATTTGATTTACACGAAAATATAGTAGTAGAAACCAAAATTAAAATTATTCCTTTTTTACTTATCATGATAATTCCTTATGTTTTGTAAACCCTCAACTAAAGGTACAAACCTTACTTTAAAAATTTCTTCATAATGAGTTTGATCTGTATCTTTTCTTACTTTAATAAGAATCTGTTCCTCTTTTGAAAATCCTACAGGTAAGACCATGATACCACCATACTTAAGTTGTTTTATTAATGTTTGTGGAATATCTTCTGCAGCAGCAGATATTAATATACGATCAAATGGTGCCTGATGTTCCATACCCAAAGATCCATCTCCAAATATACATGTAACATTCTTAAAATAGTTTTTTAGTAATAATTCTTCAGCTTTTTGTTTTAAAAACTCGTGCCTTTCTATTGAATAAACTCTTCTTGACAACTTTGAAAGTATTGCAGTTTGGTAACCTGAACCTGTCCCTACTTCTAAAACTTTACAGTTTTTGTTAATTTCTAGCTTTTCAATCATTTTTGCCACAATAGATGGTTGACTAATAGTTTGACCGCAGTTGATTGGAAGGGGAATATCATCTTGAGATCGTTCTTTAAAAATACCCTCTAAAAATAATCCTCTGTCAATTGTTTCCATGGCATTAAGAACATCTTTATTTTTAATTCCTTTTCTCTTTAAATTTAGTATGAATTTTAATTGTTTTTCACTTTCAGATGTCATCTAAAATACTTTCATAATCCTTTATTAAAAATTTAAGATTAATTTTTTTTCTAAATTTATTTATTTTTTTAATAAAACATTTAAAATTAACTAACAAA
>ENA-OSEY01000188-OSEY01000188.1-marine-metagenome-genome-assembly--contig:-NODE-188-length-45250-cov-3.352157_pt1 | contig 45250 bp, 42 predicted proteins | sample MGYA00248465_ERZ534230 | MGnify/ENA primary metagenome ERZ534230 (study PRJEB26409, sample SAMN06344110) | marine metagenome | isolation source: Sea water from surface | place: Atlantic Ocean:Southern... | reverse complement strand
GGGGTTTTAGAGGTAAGGGAATGGAATGCCTTATCCAAAAAAGAAGTGAAAAAGGGATGGCGACCGGGTGGTGGCCAATTGCTGGCGGTGCACGATATTGGAACTCTGTATCTTTCTTTAAATAGAAAAGGTGTAGATTCTCATAAGTTGCCTGGAGAGCGAATTCGGGCTTACAGTATTAGAGATCAAAAAAAGATTTTTGATATTAAGCCTGCCGAACCAGTTATTAATCTAGTTGTGTCTTCGGGTGAAAATCCAATCCTAGTGGCCTCAACTCAAGGTCCCATTATTCTTGTTCACTCGGCGAAGGATGGCAGCTACTTAAAACAACTGAGGGGGCCCCTTCTTGGCACCGGCGTGATTCAATTTTTAGAGTAGCGTGATCGACTTAATTCTTTTTTCCACACTCATCTCTGGGATTCTGCTTCTCTTTTTTGGCACGTATTTAATGAGCTTGATTCGACAAGTGGGGATTCTGCATGAACGCACTCAACCCTTTCAGAGTCGAAATATGGAAAAGCCTGTTACTGAATTTAAATCCGCTGATCTAGGACTCAGACATCTTGACTCGAAACCTTTTGAGCCACTGCATGGTGTAATCTTTTTGTTCGCTGGCACACGATGTCCTGTGTGCGAGTCTTTACATTCGCACTATTTCTCTGTCGGGGTCGAGCAAGAAAGCCAATATAGGTACGTCGTGTTTTCGGGTGAGCATCCGGAGCGAGTTCAAGAATACTCGATACTGCATGACCTTCCTTTGGATCGCGTTTTGATTGCTGGAGATCTTTATGCGCGAATTGGTGTTACCCAAACCCCCACCATGGTATTTTTACAAAGGTCGAAACACATGCTGCACTTGGAAAAAGCAGTTTACATAACTGGAGTTTCTTCCTTGAAGGAACACCTCAGCAATTTAGCCATCAGAGTGGCGAGTAGCGATTTGCAATGAAAAATGAAGGACTGTTGGATCAGTGGGCGGATAGATTAACGAGAAAAATCGCGCGTGGAAGCGGTCGAAGGTCTTTTCTGGCGCGATTGGCGGGCATGAGTTTTGGTGTCTCGATCATTCCTCTTCTTCCTGTCTCTAGGGCATCGGCAGCTGGCCCCCAAGCGTCGGAAGAGGGAGATCCACGTAGTTGCGACTACTGGAGGCACTGCGCCATCGATGGCTATCTATGCGGGTGTTGTGGAGGCTCTGTTAACAGTTGTCCGCCCGGAACAGAAATATCTCCGGTCAGTTGGATTGGTACCTGTACGAATCCGGTGGATGGCAACAACTACGTCATTTCTTATAACGATTGTTGTGGAAAATCTACGTGCGGAAGGTGTTTTTGTAATACCAATGAGGGCGATAAACCGGTGTACATTCCCTCGAAGAGCAACGACATCAACTGGTGTTTAGGGACACAGAGCAATGCTTACCATTGTTCGACGGCGGTGGTAATAGGAAAAGCTTAAAATATTCCAAGAAAACGCCGGTGCTTTCCGGAGCCCCGGGTTAAGTAAAAATGTTGAGGAGGTCTTATGTCGTTGGTTGCAGAAATGGATACTTCAAAGGGAGTAATAAAGCTCGAGTTGTTTGATGAGAAAGCACCGATCACAGTCGCAAATTTTGTAAATTTAGCGAATAAAGGATTTTATGACGGGCTAACATTTCACCGTGTTATACCAGAGTTCATGATTCAGGGTGGTTGCCCACTTGGCACGGGAACTGGAGGGCCGGGGTATCAGTTTGAAGACGAATTTGATTCTGGTTTGAGACATAACGTTCCGGGAAAGTTATCGATGGCAAATTCTGGTCCTGGAACTAATGGCTCACAGTTTTTTATTACCCATGTCCCGACGCCATGGTTAGACGACGCGCATACGATATTTGGCTCTGTCGTATCAGCTGATGATCAGGGCGTTGTTGATCTCATAGAACAAGGTGATGTTATTAACTCGGTTACATTATCTGGCGATTTTGAACCTTTGCTCGATCGAGTCGAACAAGTAGCAGCATGGAATAAAATATTAGATTGAGAAGAATAATCAGTGACCATTGTTAGCTGGGTGGTCTTTTTAGGGTCGGCTTTGGTTCTGGCCCTGATTCTACTTCATGCCTCATTGCACAAGTTTAAGGACAGCAGTCATTTTCAGTCAGCTCTACGGGGATATGGTCTGTTTCCAGAAAGAGCGTTGATTTTCTGGTGGGTTGTTCCCCTATTCGAATTAGCCGGTGCATTGGAGATTCTTGTTTCAGTTGGCGAGAGTCGCTTACTAGCTTTCCTAATTTTAGGCCTCTACGCAACGCTAATCTTCTATAACTTGATTATTGGACGGGTCAATCTTGACTGCGGATGTGGTGGCGTAGGAACCAAGTTAAGCTGGTGGATGTTTGGTCGCAATGTGGCACTGTTACTTGTCTGTATCCCGACCTCGGTCGCGGGAGTTGAGTTGGTGGGAAATCAACTGCTTTTGTGCACGTTAGGTGCTTTCACGTTTGGAATTCTGCTTTTTGTCTTTTACCTTTTCTTTAATCAGGTGCTCAGTAACGCACAGGTTTTGAACGGTGACTGATTTTCTCCTGGCGTCCCAGTTTGTTATATGGACGGGCCTAATTTTGATCATCTGTGCCTTGTACGTTCTTAGTAGGCAAGTAGCGCTCCTATCCAAGAGAGTTCCATCTGTGGGTGCGCTGGCCGTCAACAATAAAATCGCTTTTCATACAAGAGCACCTCGTTTCGAAAAAGCGGGTATCGAGGGTCAAGTCGTGGTGGTTGGTGGAATCAGAAAGAAAGACCAACTCCTCTTCTTTATTGATATAGGATGCCCTATCTGCCGGTCTTTGGTTCAAACGGTAAAGAAAGTCGCTAGGGAAGAGAGTGTAGACTTGGTATTTATCAGCGACGGTGAAATCCTTGATCAACACCTCTATTTTTACAGAAGGTCAAAGCTGATGCCATGCGATTATTTGATTTCCGAGGAGATAGGGCAAGCTTATGGCATCGGGAAAGTACCATACGCGGTTTTGATTGGAGCCCACGGTAAGATCATTACCTTTGGAATTGTGAACAATCGCGAGCATATAGAAAGTCTGTTTCAGGCCAGAGAGGATGGAGTGGACTCACTGCAGGAGTATTTTAGGAAGCAGTGATACTGTCTTCGAAACATTGTCTAACCTCGCATTGCCAGAATCGTATCCTGCTGCTATTGACAGAAACTCCCCTCGACGAGTAAAACGAAGATATATAGAGCTATCAAATTCTAACCAACGTTTGGGAAAATATTCTTGGCGAAAACAGTAAAAAAACGCGGAAGAAAAAAGAAAGAAGAGGTGCAGGAAGAAATACCAGCCGAAGCTGGTGATGCGGAAGAAGGTGCTGACGCCGATGATGAAGAGGACTCGGAGCAAACAGATGAATCTGCAGAGGTCGACCTTGGTGACTCGGACCTCGAGCTGGACGGCGACGACGGAGTAGACCTTGAGGAGGTTGATGTTTCAAAGGAAGATCCTAGTTCAGCAGCTCAATTGCTTGCGATCAGGCGGGCCCTAGAAGACCGAGAAGACCAGAAGAAGATGAGTAGAGAATTGGACTACCTCGACTTCGATGATTGACGCAAAGTCGTCTGTTCCTCCTCCCTTGAGAGACTTGGTGTTGATTGGAGGTGGGCACAGTCACGTGCAGGTGATAAAGCGTATCTCTATGAAACAGATCCCTGGCGTGCGCGTCACTTTAATTAGTGAAGATTACGACAGCGCCTACTCAGGGATGCTTCCAGGCTGCGTCGCGAGCATTTATACAAAAGATCAAATTTCTATTCAATTAAGTGCCTTGTGCAGTAGTGCAAATGTCAGATTTATATGTGCGGAGGTGACTGAGTTAGATCCGAATGCTAAGCAAATCTCCCTCAGAGGGAGAGCTCCGGTCAGATATGACACGTTGTCGATCAATGCCGGTGGTAGTCCTGGTACGAATCGCTCTTTAGGTATTAACGTAAAACCGATCAATTTGTTTCTGCCCAGATGGCAAGCTGCGGCGGCAGAAATAGGGACCCAAAAAGGTAAAAGAAGTACTTTATGTATTGTAGGTGCTGGCGCTGGTGGCGTTGAGCTAGCTTTTGCAATGCGAGCAAGTCTGCCACCAGAAACAAAAATAAAACTATTTGGGCCAAAGCTTTTACCGGGTCATGGGGATCTCGTTGAGCGCCAAGTCATGAAGGTTTTGGCTGAAAAAAAAATTGATCTGATAGAAAAATATTTTGTGGCACGTGGGATATCGCTAACCTCCATCTATATAAATTTGCTAAGGATGATTTATTTATTATAGTATTTTGATCAATAATTAAATCACCCTCAGTAGGTATTAAAAGTCCCATAAAAATATCGGCCAGCGTACTTTTTCCACTACCAGTTTTACCTACAAAGTATACAAACTCGCCTTCATTAATGTCGAGACTGATATCATTTAAAATTTCATTTTGTTGTTGTTTGATATAAACTTTATTGAATTTTATAAGAGGTTCAGTTATCATAAATAGAAAAAGTTGTAGATCAAATTTAAAATATTATCCAACATTGGTTTTAGGATGAGTGATTAATGTTAACATAATATGGTTGAAAATATTCAAATGAATAGATTACCCAAGACATTGACCTAATTATCTTTAACTATTATATTTCAACACCAAATTAAGTTCATATAAAAATGTTGAGGAAGGGTCTATTTATTCTTTTATTGTGCTGTTATTTCATTCAAGTTACGGGTCAAAAGACCTTTATTCACACGGATGAATATAAAAGCTATAAGTATGCTCAAGAACTTTATGATAAACAGAAATATAGCGCTGCCCAGGCATATTTTAAAGAAATTATAAATGGAATACCAAATACTCAAGATGAATTACGCATAAATGCAGAGTATTACTTTGCTGTTTGTGCATTGCATTTATATCATCATAATGTGGAAACACTCTTAACAAGATTTGTACTTGATCACCCTGACCATCCAAAATCAGAACGAGTTTATCTCCAACTCGCAAGGCATTATTATCGAATGAAAAAATTCACTAAATCAATAGAATATTTTGAAAAAATTGATCAATACGATCTTTCTACTGAAGATCAAAATGAGTTTTTATTTAAACTTGGTTATTCAAAGTTTATGAGAAAAAAGAAAGATGAGGCGAAGGTGAATTTTAATGAATTATTACAGCGCAAATCAGATTATAAAGTTCCAGCCACATACTATTATTCTCATATTGCATATGAGGAAGGTAAATATCAAACCGCATTGGTTGGCTTTAGATCAATTTCTAAAAGTAAAATGTTTAAGTCGATCATCCCTTATTACATAACTCAAATTCTTTACCAACAGCATAAATACGATGATCTAATAGCTTATGCACCCGTTTATATTGATTCAGTTATAGAAAAACGAAAAGGCGAATTTGCAAAATTAATAGGTGACTCATATTATAAGAATCAAGATTACATCAAAGCGATCGATTATTATAAAGTCTTTAAAAAATACGCGAAAGCGGATAGAGAATCTAATTATCAAGTGGCTTTTTCTTATTATAAATTAGGAAATTTTGAGAAAGCCATTTCGCTGTTTTCTAGAGTAGTTTATAAATCAGATATGTTGTCACAAACCTCTTATTATCACATGGCAGATGCATATTTGAGATTAGATGAAAAGGATTATGCTAGAAATGCGTTCCAGGAAGCAAGTAAGCTTGATTTTGACGAAGAAATAAAAAGAAATTCTTTATTTAATTATGCAAAATTAGCCTTTGAACTAAGTTATAACCCTTATGATGAAGCTATAAATGCATTTCATGAATTTATAGAAACCTACCCAAATACAGAAGATGCTAAAGAAGCATATGAATTTTTATTAAAAGTTTATCTAACTACTAAGAATTATGATGATGCCTTAACATCCCTTGAAAAGATCAAGGAAAAAGACCCAAGGATGCAAAGTGCTTATCAAACCATAGTTTATAACAGGGCAGTTGAGCATTTTCATAATAGAAATTATAGTGATGCCATCCAAAGTTTTGATCTAGTTAGGCGCTACCCAATTGATCAAAAGTTAAATGCCTTAAGTGAGTTTTGGAAAGCAGAATGTTTTTATAAATCAGCAAGATTTGGAGAGGCTATTTCTACCTATGAAAAGTACAGATACACTAATGGCGCTTTATTAACAAGTGAGTACAATGATTTAGATTTTCACTTAGGATATGCCTATTTTGAAAAAGCTACTCCGTATACAAATGTAAAATCCTATAATATAATTAAGCAAAAAAATGATTTGGATAAGTCAATTCAATATTTCAGAAATTACATTCATCAATCAGATTTTTCTGATTCATCAAGATACCACTCTGCGTTAGTTAGGATTGCTGATGCTTACTTTGTATTAAAAAACGACAGTCTCGCAATAGAAAATTATCAAAAGTCTTTAGACATAGAAGGTTTTAATCATAGTTATGCTTTGTACCAACTATCAACTTCTCAAGGTCTTATACAGGACTATGATGGTAAGATGGAAACATTGCAAAAACTAACGGATGAATATCCCAAATCTAGATACCAAGTTCTTTCTTTATTGAACTTAGCACAAACCTATAAGGATTTAGATAAGAATGTTGAAGCCATAAATACGTATTTAAAGTTTATTGATGAGTATCCAAATAATAATTTCATCTCCACTGCTTTTGTTGAGGTTGGGAGTATTTACATCAAGGATGGTAATCTTGACGAAGGCGAAAAGTACTTACTAACGGTGTTAGATAACTATCCAGATGCGGAAATCGAAAATGAATTAGCAGTAGAATTAATGATGGAAGTGTATGCAAAAAGAAATGATTTGCCAGGCTATTATGGGTGGTTGGATGAAAGAGGTATAGCTGTAAGTGAGCAACAAAAAGACTCCACTTTCTGGCAGCCTGTACAAGTGGCAAGGGACAATGGAGATTGTGATCTACAGATTGAGAAAGCCACTTATTATTTAGATAATATCTCAAACCCAATAAAAGAAATTTCTGCTCATTATTACATGGCTACATGTTATTACACTTCAGGCAAGAAAAATGAAGCGTTGTATCATTATGATTTTATTACCACAAAACCAAATAACAATTATTTTACAGAGGCATTAAAATATGCTGGTGAAATCACATTTGATTCAGAGAACTACAAATTAGCATTAGGTCATTTTTCTACATTAGAAAATGTGGGAGTAACCCAAGAAGATTTATCACTTTCTAAAAGAGGGCAGATGTATTGCTTTTATTATTTAGATAATTTCCAGTCTACTATAATTTATGCGAAAAAAGTACTGTTGTTAAATCACCCAAATGATAAAGTGGTTGAAGATGCTAATTTGTTTTTAGCAAATTCATACAAAGAACTGGGATTACTGGATAGCGCTCTTATTTCCTATGAAAATGTCATTGCTACAGCTAAAAGTGAAGCGGCTGCAGAAGCCAAATATAACATATCTCATATCTATTTTTTAAATAAAGAATATGAACATTGTGAGAAGCAAATCATGGAGTTGGTTCAACAAAAGCCAACGTATGATTATTGGTTGGCAAAAGGAATCTTATTATTAGGTGATAATTTCACTCAACTGAAAGATTATTTTAACGCTAAGCATAGTATACAAAGTATTATCGATAATTACGATGGTCCACAAAAGGACGAAATTTTAGCTGAAGCAGAACAAAAGCTAGAGTATGTTAAAAATTTAGAGCAGATTGAACTTGATGATGAGCCAGACCAAGAAGAAATAGAAATCGATTTTCAAGATATTGACCCGAAAGATCAGGAGCTTTTTGAAGACCCTTCTAAAGGAAAAACTGTGGATAATGAAAATAATGAAGATGGTAATTAAACAATCATGTAAAACAGTAATGGTATTGGGCTGTGTTATCATTGGATTCAATATTTCAGTGGCTCAAAACAATAATGGATCAGATGAGACTTTCCTTGGAGTTGGTTCAGGGTCACGGAAAATTGCAAGAACCCCAAAGGTAGCTATTAATCCCCTACAAATTGATTCATCACTTGAGATGGATGAAGTAAAATATTACTTGGAACCTAAACAGCAGGAAGTAAGTTATGAGATTGAAAATATAACTCCAGCAAAGTTGAAAATAGTTGAACCATTGGATAAGCTATATTCAGGTTATTTAAAAGCAGGAGCTGGAATGTACTTCACTCCGTTTTTCGACTTGAATTATGCATCAAAAAGATCAAAATATGAAAGTTGGGGGGTTAAAAGTAATTTTCAAAGCAGTTTAGGAAGCATTAGAGAAATGGGCAATACCACTTACTCCGATGTTCTCTTGGGAGGATATTTTCAGAAGTTTTTTTTAGATCACGATTTGTGGGCGGAGTTAGACTACGAAAGAAATCGATATCAATTTTATGGCTTAGACACCTCTTTATACAGTGGAGTATTTGAAGATACTTCCACCAACTTTAGACAGAACTATGATTTATTTGATTTCCATATGAAATTTAACTCTAAGAATACAGGAAGAGACACCAATAAATTAAGATACAAAACCTGGCTTGATTTCCACCATTTGAATAGTAATTACCAATTTTCAGAAAATCATTTTTTATTAGGCGGACATTCTGGTTGGGTCATTCTAGAAAATGAATTTTTGGGTACTTTTGAACTGGACGTCAATAACATTAACCAACCCAGTCTTACATTAGACACTAGCACATATCAAATCCAAGTGGGAGAAGGGTTAAATACTCAAACGTCAGCTATCCTAAGACTGAATCCTCATATATATACCAGAAAAGATAATTTAATTGCTAAAGTTGGTTTGTCGTTACAATCTGATATTGTTTCCGAAGCTAAATTTTATTTATTCCCTGACATAGAGGTCAGTTACAGTTTATTTAATGATGTTTTCATCCCTTATGCAGGATGGAAAGGTGATGTGCAGAGAAATACATTTAATAAAATTAGATTAGAAAACCCATTCATTTCTGAAGATATAGATCTTCATAATACAGCTCAGCGATCTAATTTATATGTAGGTATAAGAGGCTCTATGAGTAGTAAATTCACATTTAATTTCTCCACAAATGTGGAAAGATTTGACAATTTTTATTTTTATGTACCTGATACTACTTCTTCATTAGAAAATAAGTTTCAGGTGACCTATAATAAAGTCAATAGAACCACAATTCTTGGTGAAGTTACCTACCAGAATGGAGAGAAGTTAAAATTAGCAGGAAAGGCAGAATACTTCATTTATAAACTTAAGATTGAAGATGATGATGATGCGAAAGCCTGGCAGCGTCCAGATTTTATGTTGACCGGCTCAGCTATTCTTGACCTTTCTGATAAGCTAATAATTAGAAGCGATTTGTATTTAGTAGGATCGAGAAACGTATATTCATATCAGATCCCTACTCTTTCAAATAATATGGTAGAGGATTTTGTGAATAATTCTCATTTTGATGAAATATCCTATAATAGATATGCTTTCAAACTGAAACCATTTGTGGATATGAATTTATCGGCTGAATACAGATATAATGATAAGGTTTCTGCTTTTATTCGATTTAACAATTTCACTGCAAAAAGGTACCAGTTTTGGACAAATACTCCGGTCCAATCTATAAATATATTTGGAGGGGTAACGCTTAGTTTTTAACACTGTTGAAAACTCCTCTATTTACAGAGAAGATTAAGGCTATTTTATACGCTTAAAAAACTATATTTGCGCAACAAATTTAACGACATGAGTGAAGAGAAGAAATATTCCGCGGATAGTATCCAAGCTTTAGAGGGTATTGAGCATGTTAGAATGCGACCTTCAATGTATATCGGGGATGTAAGTTCTAGAGGATTACATCATCTTGTATATGAAGTAGTTGATAACTCTATAGATGAAGCCTTAGCTGGGCATTGTGATGCTATTTCAGTAACTATCACAAAAGAAAACGGAATAAGAGTAAAAGATAATGGGCGTGGAATTCCTGTTGACATGCACAAAAAAGAAGGTGTTTCAGCTTTGGAAGTAGTAATGACCAAAATTGGTGCAGGAGGTAAATTTGACAAAGATTCTTACAAAGTATCTGGTGGTTTGCATGGTGTTGGTGTTTCCTGTGTAAATGCCTTATCCATTTATTTGAAGGCAACCGTGTACAGAGAAGGGAAAATTTGGGAACAAGAATATTCTAAAGGTAAAAAAACCAAAGAGGTCGAGGAAGTAGGGGAAACAACAGACAGGGGTACTCAAGTAGAGTTTAGTCCTGATAAAGAAATTTTTGACGATATAGTCTACTCTTATGACACGCTTTCCGCAAGGATGAGAGAGCTAGCTTATCTAAATAAAGGCATTACAATAGTACTAACTGACGAAAGGGAAAATGCTGAAGATGGTAATTTTAAATCAGAAACCTTTTTTTCCGAGAGAGGTCTGTCAGAATTCGTAGAGTTTTTAGATGGTACTCGTGAAAGACTAATTGAGAAAGTGGTAGCTATAGAAGGGGAAAAAGACAATATTCCTGTGGAAGTAGCTATGATTTATAATAATAGTTATAGTGAAAATATACACAGTTATGTCAATAATATTAATACCCATGAAGGTGGTACGCATTTAACTGGTTTTAGAAGAGGTTTAACGAATACGTTAAAAAAATATGCAGAAAACTCTGGAATGTTAGACAAGTTAAAATTTGAAATAGCTGGAGATGATTTTAGAGAAGGGCTTACTGCAATAGTTTCTGTTAAAGTAGCTGAACCACAATTTGAGGGGCAAACAAAAACAAAATTAGGAAACAGAGAAGTTTCTGCACCTGTAAGTCAGGCTGTTAGTGAAATGCTATCTAATTACTTAGAAGAAAATCCTGGAGACGCTAAAAAAATTATTGAAAAAGTTATTTTGGCCGCTACTGCTAGACATGCTGCGAGAAAGGCACGTGAAATGGTTCAGCGAAAAAACCCTATGGGTGGAGCCGGACTTCCTGGAAAGTTAGCGGATTGCGCATCAAAAGATCCAGCAAAATGTGAGTTATTTCTTGTTGAGGGGGATTCTGCTGGGGGTACTGCCAAGCAAGGTAGAGATAGAGAGTTTCAGGCGATTATGCCGTTGAGAGGTAAAATTCTTAATGTGGAAAAAGCCATGGTCCACAAAATATTTGAAAACGAAGAGATAAAAAATATTTACACTGCTTTAGGTGTTAGAGTTGGAACAGAAGAAGATTCTAAAGCCTTAAATCTAGAAAAACTACGGTATCATAAAGCGGTGATTATGTGTGATGCTGATGTAGATGGTAGTCACATTCAAACATTGATCTTAACTTTTTTCTTTAGATACATGAGAGAGATGATAGAGAATGGGTATATATATATTGCTACTCCGCCTTTATATTTAGTAAGAAAAGGAAAACAGGCTAAATATGCTTGGGACGATAAGGAAAGAGACGGATATATAGATAAAATGAAAGGCTCAGGTAGTGAATCAAGTGTCCATGTACAACGTTATAAAGGGTTAGGTGAGATGAATGCTGAACAATTATGGGATACTACTATGTCACCAGAGAATAGAACATTAAGACAAGTTACAATTGAAAGTGCTGCTGAGGCTGATAGAATATTTTCTATGTTGATGGGTGATGACGTTCCACCAAGAAGGGAGTTTATTGAAAATAACGCTAAGTACGCAAATATTGATGCTTAATCTACCAGTAGAATAGATCCCTTGTATTGATTGTAGGTGCCATCTTCGTTCTCTAGTTTCACCAACCATAAGTAATTACCAGGCTGACTCTTTTTCCCTGTATTTTGGTCAAAACCAGACCAGCCATTATTTGTGTTTTGGGTTGAGAAAATAGTTTTTCCATACTTGTTGAAAATGACCATCTCAAATGGAAGGCCACTCATGATTACCCCTTCAGGCATAAACACATCATTTATTCCATCGCCATTTGGAGTAAAGGTATTGGGAGCAAGTATGTCAAAATTAGCAGTGACTTCGACTTCTAAATTAGCATAGGATATACATCCGAAGAGACCCTTGTACGTTAAATATACCATATAATTACCATTGGTTTTATACTCATGTCTCGGATGTGATTGATCACCAAATGATCCATCTCCAAAGTCCCAACTAAAACTACCATCTTTAGTAAATGAGTATTGAAAAGATGAAAATTCGTCAACTATATTTGGAGTTAGATAGGTACTAATCGTTCCATTGTCATCAATTGTCTCATAGGTAATTTCTATCTCTGGCGCTTTATGTAACGTCATGTGTAAGGAATCTTTTATGTCAATAGTAGAGTCTTGCCTATTTTGCTCATAAAGTATAATAGATAAATTCTCTTTTGCTAGAAGTTTAATTTTTTTCTCATTAATGAATTCCACACCGTTTATTTTCCATAAAATAAAACAACTATCGCAGCCGCTTGAAAATACAGTTATCGAATCGTTGTAACATATATTAGTTTTATCTGTTAAAATTGAAATTTGATTAATAATCATTGTGTCCTCTTTGTTTGAAAAAGAAGAAGAGATATCTGGAATTGAATCTATTAATGATACTAAAGAAGTTGTATCAGCCAACTCTAAAATTGTAGAGTCGAATTTTTGATAAATCGTATTTAAATTATCATTTGATTCTTTTACTTCAATAACCTTTAAAGTTTTCCCTGAGTTTTTTTTGTCAGTATTAGAGTTAGTATTTTCCTTTGATTTGGTTTTTATGATGGATTCATTTTTTTTGATTTCCTGAACACTCGGTGTTATATTTTCAGAATTATTGTCTAATAAGAAAACAGTTAGTAATCCAATTCCAATTAAAAATGAAATGATTACTAATAAAGTATTTTTGTTTTTGGAGGAATTTTTAGTTGTGTTATCTAACCTTGAAGATATTTTATCCCAGTCCTTACCGTAATCACTTTCCAAACCATCTAATTTGTCCCTAATTAGGTTTTCAAATGGGTCATATGTTGTTTTTTTATTCAAAGATTAAATCTGTTAGAAAGTATAGTTTTTAATTTCTTTTTAGCCTTGGCATAATTAGACTTAGAAGTGCCTTCACTTATACCAAGTACATTAGCAATTTCTTTGTGAGTTAAACCGTCTAGCACATACAGGTTAAATACCGTTTTGTAAGAATCACTTAACTCATGAACAGCTTCAAGAATTTGATTCATATTAATGCCACTGTAATAGGATAAATCTTCGGATTTGTCATCATAAGTCTGGTGCTGAAGTTCATCTTCACTAGTAAATGAAACTTTTTTGTTTTTTCTTAATTGATCTAGTGAGTGATTTACCACAATACGCTTAAGCCAGCCACCAAAATTCTCTTCACCTTCAAATTGATTTATTTTTGAAAAGGCTTTGATAAAGCTTTCTTGTACCACATCACTGGCAGTGTCGTAGTCTTTAAAATAGCGCAGGGCAACACCCATCATTTTTCCGTAAAATTTATCATAAATGATATGCTGAGATTTACTATCATTTTTTTTACAACCCTCAATTAAGGATATGATATTTAACCTCTCAGCTGTCATTTTCTACAAACGATTAAAATTTCAATGGTTGCCTTTATATTTAATTTTTTTTATAAGTATTTAAGAAATAGCCATTTAAAGATATTGATTTTTATATTTTCGCAGAAATTATAATCAAATCACACGAAATGAAAGTTACTATAATAGGCGCAGGTAATGTAGGCTCAACATGTGCAGATGCTATGGCTTACAAAAGAATTGCTAGTGAAGTAGTCTTACTAGACATTAGAGAAAATTTTGCAGAGGGAAAAGCATTAGATATGATGCAAACATCTTCTTTATTGGGGTTTAATACTAAAATTGTAGGTAGTACAAATGATTATAAAAAAACAGCTGGAAGTGATGTGGTTGTAGTTACTAGTGGAATCCCAAGAAAACCAGGGATGACAAGAGAAGAATTGATTGGAGTTAATGCGGGAATAGTAAAAACAGTAACAGAAAATGTTTTAGCACATTCACCTAATGCAGTAATAGTAATTGTATCTAACCCAATGGATACGATGACTTATTTGACATTTAAAGAAAGTGGACTATCTAAGCATAGAGTAATTGGAATGGGTGGGGCTTTAGATAGCGCAAGATTTAGAACATATTTATCATTAGCGGTTGAAAGGCCTTCAAATGATATTCATGGAATGGTAATAGGAGGTCATGGAGATACGACTATGATACCTTTAACTCGCCTTGCCACTTATAATGGAATACCTTTTGAAAATTTATTAGACCAATCAACACTCGATAAAGTTGCATCTGATACCATGGTTGGAGGAAAGACATTAACTGGCATGTTAGGTACATCAGCTTGGTATGCTCCAGGTGCTGCAGTAGCTTATTTGGTAGATAGTATTTTACATGACCAAAAGAGAATAATTCCGTGTTCTGTATATCTTGAAGGAGAGTATGGACAAGCTGATATTTGTATAGGTGTCCCAGTGGTAGTTGGAAAAAATGGTTGGGAGAAAATCATTGATCTTAACTTGAATGATTCAGAAAAAGAGTTGTTTAAAAAGAGTGCTGCCGCTGTCAGAAATATGAACGATGCTCTAAATGCATTATAAGATAAAGCGTTCATTTTCTCTGAGATTACTAATATGACATTGATTCGTCATTAGTTTTTTTCTTCTTTTGGAAATCTCTAAGTACATCCAATTTCGTACTTTTTTAGGTATTAAGTACCCTATTAAAAGAGGATATAGAAAAACATTATTCATCTGAATAATTAATTGAAGAACTGCATCAGAGTATTGATGTATTTGATCATCTTTTTTAAACAAGATGGTCTTTTCTATGTCTGCAACGTCTTGGCTTTTATTCATAATTTCACGCCCTACATTAGAATTAGGAACAGTGATCAAGATACGTTTTGATTTATCGTATTTCAAAATGAAGTTACCCCAATAATTGCAAAAAATACATTCGGAATCTATTAATACAATGGGGTTACTTACTGAAGCTTGCACTTTATAAATTTATGCATATGATATTCGTTATCTACATGGAACAAAATAAAATATATTCCATTTTCTAAACCTTCAATGTCTATTTCCATATTAAAAAACCCTTGTTGTATTAATCCGCCATCAATTGAATAAATTTGATAAGAAGTATTTGGGGGAACATTCGATTTTATCTTTTTTGTACTAGGGTTAGGAAATAAGATGTATTTAGTGGTATTAATTTCATCGATATTATCACTAACTGTAGAATCTAAAGAACCATAATACAGAGAAATACCGCCTCTCTTGTTTCCAATCAAAAAATCAAGTATGGTGTCATTATTAATGTCATAAATAGCTGGGACATTATTTGGCCCAGTGTAAATATTCAATATGTTACTATCCACAAGATTAAAGCTTCCATTTAGGTTATTTGAAATGTTTTCATAATGAAATATGTGACCTCTTTCACTTCCTACAAATAAATTTACTTCCTGGTTTATGATTTTAAATTGCGGAGTACTTGATCCTATGTTGGTCCACCATTCAGAGACATCAACCTGTCCCAGTGTTTCTGATACTAGTTCAAAATTAAATGTTGTTGAATCCCCTATGTTTTCTAAATAATTTAAGTTTCCAATGGCTTCACCCACAATTAAATCTAAATCATTGTCATTGTCAATGTCAAAAAGTGTTGGGTGTGCACAGTATCCGACATCAAAAACATTATTTAACTGATCCACTAACGGTGAAATGGATAAGTTTAAGCTCATTTGATTAGGGTTAGGCGATGTGTTTTCAAAATAATGCAGATTTCCATCAAAATCACCAACTATGGCATCTAAATCCCCATCATAATCTAAGTCTCCAAACGCCGGAGCTAGGTTTAATCGATTTAAAGTGGTTGCTATATTTTGAAAGTTATCGCTAGTTTTTTCAAATATTGGACTTAATGGAGTACCAATGTTGATGAAAGAGGATATAGAAGAACTGTAATGTACGGGAACACTAAGGTCAAACTCTCCAAAATTAGAAACAATTAAGTCCAGTAAATTATCATTATTTAAATCAACAAATATGGGCTTAGCGCCCCTTCCAAGATCAATTGTTTCATCTTGTAGTAAATTATTTTGTTGAAAATAGAACGATGGCGAATGGTTGGAACCGAAATTTTTATAAAACCATATGCTCTCTTTATCCTCTGTGTCATTATCAGAATTTGGTGAAACAACAAGATCTTTTATCCCGTCAAAATCCATGTCCTCATAAAATGATGCTGGAAATATGAATAAATCAACAGGTAGACTATTGCTTGGAAATGATGTATCTTGACTAATAAAAGAAGTGTTTTGGTTAACTCCAGTGTTGTCATTATAGAGTGCAACAAGATTTCCAAAAGACACATCACCAAGGATTAAATCTTTGACATTGTCGCTGTTAAGATCCAGCGACAAAACGGTTGACCCACTATGCCTTGCAGTTTGATTTCTAGTTGTTGAAGTATTTATATTAGACTCAGGAGATGACACATTAAAGCCGCAAGTGTCAAATAAGATGCAGGTGTTTGTCAGTCCATCTTCTCTGAAGTGTCCCCAACATGCATTTTTAAGTTCAAAAATCAATGAATCTTGATTGTACCCATTCTCAACAGACATGTTTTTGTGGTATTCTAGACTTGAACCTAGCACTCCAAAGCTTAGTATATCCAAATCACCATCTCCATCAATATCATTTATAGCAGGAATGTCAACTACACTTACATAGAGATTAGTGTTAGTCGAATATTGATAAGAATATACAAACGGATTAGTAATTAGATTAAAGCTTAGTTCATCATTTACAGAGGTATTTTCCCATACTCCTATACCCCCCGAAACTGAGCAAAAAATATCTTTTTTATTGTCATTATTATAGTCTCTTAGTAAAACCCAACTGCTAAGGCTTTGAGGAAATAATTGTTCATATTCAGGTGCATAAGAATAAGAATCTCCATTGTTTAAAAAGGTGGTTATTTTATTTCCAGTGCGATCAAAAACAAATAAATCCTCCATTGAATCAAAGTTTAGATCAATTTTTGAAATTTGAACGGCATTGAATCCACCCGTCCACGGGTTGGAAAGGGTGTCAAAACCATCTATGACTAAAATATCATTTGATTGTATAACATTGTGGGGTTTTGTTTGAGAGGTTATGGAACTCACTATGAACAACGAAAAACAACAATTAAATAATTTAAGTTTTTTGAACATGACTCCCAACATAATATATATCAAAAGTTTAAATTGATAATTTGATAAAGTTAACTAGTATTTAAATATGATAACGAAGATGTTGATTATAAGTTGGTAATAATCAATTGAAATTCTATATTTGCGCCCTCAAAATTGTATTATTAATACTATAAAAAATATTTAATGAGAAATAGAAGTGCCATATGGGTATTTACTATCCTGTTATTTTTAGCTTGTCTATATCAACTTTCCTTTTCATGGGTGACTAGATCGTTTGAGTCAGATGTGAACGACCAAGCCGTTGGAAAATTTGACTCCCTTACACAAAACGCAATTCCTTATTTCACCCTCAATGGAGATACGTTAATAGTTGATGGAAATAGTAAAAAAGAAAAGCAACAAATTGTTAGTTATTATGAGCAAAAACTTTTATCTGATCAATCAGATGCTCCTGTTTACCCAATAATTGATTTAGATTATCAGCGCTGCAAAGATCAAGAATTAGGATTAGGACTTGACCTTCAAGGAGGCATGAGCGTAACGTTAGAAGTTTCTATAGAAGACCTAGTTAAAAACTTTGCTAAAGCTTCAGCTAAGAAACCATCTTTCAGAAAGCCATATAATGCGGCCTTAAAAGATTACAGAATGGGTGAATCAACTGTGGATGCACCTAGTGACGATTTTATAGGCTTATTCGCTGCACATTATCAAAACATGTACGGGGATGAACCTATGACGTTTTTTACAGTTGGGCTTAAAGACTACTTAGACAAAAATAGCTCTAAAAGTAATGTTAACATTATAGCTAAACTTAGAGAAATAAGCGAAGATGCAATTGAAAAAACACATAGAATTATTGAGTCAAGAATAAACAAGTTCGGTGTAAGTCAACCTAATATTAAAAAACTCGCTGTTTCTGGCAGACTTCAAATTGAGTTGCCAGGAGCTAAAGATAAAGGTAGAATTAGAAAATTATTGCAATCTACTGCTAGCTTGGAATTCTGGGATGGAGCACACAAAGATTGGACTAATAAATTTGTTGAATTAACTAAAGCATTTTCCAATACTGCAAACGAAGATACAGTCGAGAAGTTTAATGAATTAACTGACGATTCACTATCAAAGCTTTCTGTAGTCGACTTGGCCATATATAATGAGGAGAAAGCTACGTTTGATTCACTAGCAGAACTGAGAGCTGTTGAAAAAAGTATTGAGGATTCCATATTATTAGCTGAAGGAAAGATTTTAAATGGGACTTTAAAATTCGCACATTCTCCTGGTTCACCCGTGATAGGATTCTCTAAAACAGCTGATACCTCAAGAGTAAATAACATTCTTGAATCCGAAAAAGCCAATGAGATTTTTGGTCAATATAAAAGGGTGAAGTTCTTATGGTCCAAAGAATATTACACTAAAGAAAAGGGGTATAATTTTGAAGGACATCAACTGATGGCCATTGAAGTTCCTAAAAATGGTGAAGCTAAAATTAACGGTGAAGATATCGTAGATGCTATGCAGAGTTTTGACCAAAATTCAAAACCTTCAGTTCTTTTAACATTTGAATCAAAAATTGCAGATACGTGGTCTAAATGGACAGAGCAAAAAGTGGGTAAGATTATTGCTATAGTGTTAGATGATCAAATATTTTCTGCACCTGTTATTAACCAAAAAATTTCCGGTGGTAATACGGAGATTTCGGGAGGATTTGAAACGATTGAAGAAGCCCAAGATTTAGCTAACATACTTAAGGCGGGATCTTTACCCGTGCCAGCTGTAATCGTTGATGAAGCTATAGTAGGTCCATCATTGGGAGAAGAAAATATTTTATCAGGTACATGGTCATTGATTGGTGCAGGACTACTCATTTTACTTTATATGCTTTTTTATTACAAGAGAGCAGGATTTGTAGCTAATGTAGCATTAGTTGCAAATGTATTTTTCATCTTTGGAACATTAGCTTCTTTAGGAGCTGCATTAACTTTACCTGGATTCGCAGGTTTGATATTGACAATTGGTATGTCAGTTGATGCAAATGTGCTTATATATGAACGGGTTAAGGAAGAACTCAGTAACGGAAAAGGCATAAAATTAGCAATACAAGATGGTTATAAACACGCTTATACAGCAATAATTGATGCAAACGTAACATCACTGCTTACGGCCATAGTTTTAGCTTATTTTGGATCTGGTCCAATTCAAGGATTTGCAACTACCTTAATTATTGGTGTTTTTACTTCTTTGTTTAGTGCAATTTTTATAACAAGGCTTATATTTTCTTACTTATTGGACAAAAAGTGGAACTTATCTTTTTACAGAAACGCGACTAAGAATTTATTTACTACCACATCCATTAAATTTCTATCCAAGAGAAAAATCTCCTATTCTTTGTCTGCAATTATTGTCATCATTGGAATTTATTCATTATTTACTAAAGGATTGGATGGAAGTGTCGAATTTACGGGTGGCAGGTCTTATAGGGTAGAATTTTCTGAGGAGATGAATAAAGAAGAGGTAAAAACAGCAATTACCGAAGTTTGTGAAAATATTCCACCTGAAATAAAAACGGTAGATAACAATTTCACTTTAGAAATTACAACTAAGTACCTTGAAGGATCGGAGACAAAAAATAAAGTTTCAAAGATCGATTCATCTATGGTTACTGCATTTGCAAACTTAGGATTTGTAGATGATCCGACTTTAGATTCAGAAAATAGTTTCAAGATTTTATACTCAAGGGGAGTTGAGAAACAGATATCTAATGAGTTAATACAAGGCTCTTTTTTAGCTGTCCTATTTTCACTATTTGTAATCTTTATTTACATTGCTTTTAGGTTTAGAAGATGGCAATATGGTCTTGGAGCGCTTGTAGCTATGTTCCATGATGTTTTAGTTGTTCTTGGGCTTTTTTCCATATTTTACAACATACTACCTTTTTCAATGGAAATAGACCAAGCATTCATAGCGGCTATTCTGACCGTTATAGGGTACTCAATCAATGATACTGTGGTTGTATTTGATAGAATTAGAGAATATGCAGCTTTTCATAAAAAATCCTCATCTATTCAAGTAGTTGATAAAGCATTAAATAGTACATTATCTAGAACTGTAAATACCTCATTAAGTACATTCTTAGTTTTACTTACCATATTTATGTTTGGAGGAGAATCCATTAAAGGATTTTCATTTGCTTTGATGATAGGTGTGTTAGTAGGAACATACTCATCCTTGTTCATAGCAACTCCATTAGTAGTTGATTTCTCAAAGAAAAACATCAAAGGCTAATGACTAATCATCATTTTTTATTACTTGATGGTATTAGTACAGGCGAGTTATTTTTCGTTTTTTTAATTATACTAATTTTTTTTGGGTCTAAAAGTATCCCTAAGATGGCTCGTACTTTTGGAAGAGGTATCAGGCAAATAAGAGATGCTTCACAGGAAATACAAGACGACATTAAAAAAGCAGCATTTGATGACCCAACTACAGATCATACATCAAAAAACAATTCGTAGTGATTGGTTATGATATAGGTTTACTAATATTAGGTTTAGTAATTCTAATTTTTGGGGGTGAACTTCTTGTACGATCAGCTGTTTCTTTCGCTGAAAAATTTGGTGTTTCTTCCTTTTTAATAGGTGTTACTGTAGTTTCATTTGGAACCTCCATTCCTGAGCTTATGGTCAGTATTCAAGCTGCTATGGATCAGGCAGCAGATATCGCTATTGGAAACGTACTTGGCTCTAATATTGCGAACATAGCATTGGTTCTGGGGGTTTCTGTAGTAATAAGGCCCCTTAGTATTACGACAAATACGTATAAATTATCTTGGTGGGTTATGCTCATTTCTTCATTGTTGTTTATCTTATTTTTATTAGATAATGTAATTACTAAAATGGAAGGTTTATTGTTAGTAGCAGGACTCTTCTGCTTTATAATTTTTTCTATTAAACGAAATATTTCTAATGAGGAATCTATTGTTTCAAAAATTAATATTCAAACTGGGATATTATTTTTTGTATTGGGTGCGATCGGATTATATTTTGGATCTGAATTATTTGTAGAAAGTGCCATTTCAATAGCTTCATTTTTTAATGTTCCGAAATTTGTTATAGGAATCACTGTTGTTGCTCTTGGAACTTCACTGCCAGAGCTCGTAACATCTATTGTTGCTCTTATGAAGGGTCAAAATAACATTTCTCTTGGAAACTTAATTGGTTCCAATATTTTCAATGTATTTGCGGTCTTAGGAATTACATCTTTAATTCAAGAATTAGGTACAAGTTCTATTTTACTCTTCTTAGATTTTGGTGTTATGTTAGCCGTGATCTTGGTTTTTGGTTATCAGCTTTTCATTAGAAAAAAAATAAGCCGAACTGCAGGATTTATACTGCTATCCGGCTACTTTTCTTACATACTATTTTCAGTATTTTAAAGCTTCGCAGATTTTACTGTTTCTATAATTCTTCCAGCAATTTTATATGGGTCTCCATTTGATGCAGGTCTTCTGTCTTCTAACCAACCCTTCCAGCCATTCTCAACAGTAATTATTGGTATTCTGATGGATGCACCACGATCTGAAACACCGTAGCTAAAGTCGTGAATAGATGCTGTTTCGTGAAGACCAGTCAATCTTTGTTCGTTGTAGGCGCCATAAACATTAATATGATCTTGTGCTACAGGTCTGAATGCTTCACAAACTTTTTCATAAATTTCTTTAGATCCACATGTTCTAAGCAACGTATTTGAAAAGTTAGCATGCATTCCGGATCCATTCCAATCTCCTTTAATAGGTTTAGGGTGGTATTCAATATAGTAACCGTAATCTTCTGTTAGTCTATCCAGAATATACCTAGCTATCCACATTTCATCTCCAGCTTTCTTAGCTCCTTTTGCAAATAATTGGAATTCCCATTGCCCAGAAGCAACTTCTTGATTAATTCCCTCAATATTGATTCCTGCTTCGATACAAATGTCTGCATGTTCTTCAACTAGATGTCTTCCGTGCGTGTTTTTTCCTCCGACTGAACAATAATAAAGTCCTTGCGGACCAGGATAGCCACCCATAGGAAAACCTAATGGAAGTTGGGTTTGAACATCCATTATAAAGTATTCCTGTTCAAAACCAAACCAAAAGTCATTGTCATCGTCATCTATTTTTGCTCTAGCATTGGATTCGTGAGGTGTGCCGTCAGCATTTAAAACTTCTGTCATGACTAAAAATCCATTTTCTCTTATGGGGTCAGGATAACATGCTACAGGTTTCAAAAGACAATCAGACGAGTTCCCTTCTGCTTGCATAGTGGAACTACCATCAAAAGACCATATTGGACAGTCTTCAAGGTTACCACTAAAATCCTCAATGATTTTGGTTTTACTTCTCATGTTTTGAGTAGGATGATAACCATCTAACCATATGTATTCTAACTTAGATTTTGCCATTATTACTTGATAATTTTACTTTTTGTTTTAAAGTTTGTAAAAGTAATTTTTATTCTGTTAAATTCAATTATGTATCACAGATTAATTGGTTTTTTTTTCAACAATCCAGCGGCTTATTGTCAACAACACACTAAGATGCATGAGTTTATGTGTTTTAAAATTGGAATAGTATTTGTCTAACTACATCATATACTATTGTTTAATTTTAGGTTTTCAAGAAAAATATTTGATTATTTTTGCAATCCGACTTATATTTAAAATATGATTAACTATTACGGTAAACAAAGACAATTTAAATTAAATCTGGCTGCTTTTGGTTTGTTTTTAATTTTCGTTTTTAATGTAAATAATAATTCTGCTCAGAAAAATTTTGTTTCTGAGGCAGATGTGAAATTTGAAAACGAAGCTTATTTCACTGCAATTGACTTATACAAAAAAGGTGAAGTAAAAGAAAAGGATATAAGAGAAAAAGGAAGAATTAATTTTCAATTAGCGGAATGCTACAGGTATTCAGTAGAACCTGCCCAAGCTCAGACTTATTATCAAAGAGCTATTAAATTAAAATTTCAAGAAGAAAATCAAGAAATATTTCTTTTACTTGCTGATGTGCTAAAAGAACAAGGAGAATACCAGTCAGCACTTGAGAATATCAATAAGTTTTTAGAGTTAAATCCCGAAGATAAAAAGGCTTCTGATGCTTTAGTGTCATGTAAAAAAGCCATTGAATGGAAAGAAAATCCTACCAAACATATGATTCAAAATGAAATTTTGATCAATTCAGATCATTATGATTTTGCACCAACTTGGGGTGATAAGAAACATGATGTATTGATTTTTGCTTCTGCAAGAGAAGGTTCCACTGGTGACGGTATAGATGCAAGAACAGGGGAAAGTTTTATGGATCTATGGTCAACTACTAGAGATAATAACGGGAAATGGAGTGAACCACAATTATTGCCAAATTCAATTAATACAAAAGATAATGAAGGACCAGCGGTAATGTCTAAAAAGGGCGATAAGATATTTTTCACAAGATGTCCAAGAGAAAAGAAAATTAATTTGGGGTGTGAGATTTTCGAGGCAGAAAAAAAAGGAAATTCCTGGACGCAAGCTGAAAAAATTCAATTAAAGCCTGATGGTGCTGATACACTTTCCTGTGGCCATCCAGCTATAAACTCAACGATGAGATTTATGATTTTTTCTGCTGATTTTCCAGGTGGATATGGCGGAAAAGACCTGTGGATATCTGAGTATGATAAAAGGGAAGATTCATGGATGTCTCCAACAAATTTAGGATCTACTGTAAATACAGAAGGAGATGAAATGTTCCCATACTTGGCAGAAGATAATTCTTTATATTTTTCTTCCAATGGATACGTAGGCCTGGGTGGATTAGATGTATTTAAAGCAGTAAATACAGGAGATAAAACTTGGGGAGAACCAGTAAATCTACAATGGCCAATTAATTCTCCAGAACATGATTTTGGCATCATTTTCGAAAGAGGAACAGATAAAAGAGGTTATATTACCTCTTCTAGGGAGGATCTAGGTGGAAAAGGGAAAGATGATCTATACAATTTCAATTTACCTGAAATACAATTTTCGCTTAGTGTGTTTGTTAGTAACAAGGAAACCAATGAGCAAATTCCTGGAGTTACTATAAAAGTTACGGGAATTGACACATCAACTGCAGGTGGAATTGTTTCTGAATATGTGCAAACTACAGATGGAGAAGGTAAAGCCATCTTCGAGGAAATTTCTAAAGGAAAACGTTACATATTAAAGGAAATGATATATGAGATTGAAGTCGAAAAAGATAGCTTTTTGGTAGCTAGAAATCAAATTAGTACAATCAACGAAGAAAACTCTAAACGATTCTTAGAAGAGGTTTATTTGATTCCAATTGTTGACGAATCTGGGGAGGCTGCAATTATTGATTTTCCTGAGGTGCAATATGCATTAGACAAAGCAGAGTTGTTGGTTGATGAAAATGTAAATTCAGAAGACTCATTGGATTTTCTTTATACCACATTAACGGATAACCCAAATATTGTAATTGAACTCCAAGCACACACTGATTGCAGAGGTTCGGATAAATACAATAAAAAACTTTCTCAAAGAAGGGCACAATCTTGTGTTGATTATTTGATCTCAAAAGGTATACCTAAAGAAAGAATGGTTCCTGTAGGTTATGGTGAAGATAGACCCAGAATGGAAGGGTTAGAATGTGGATCTATTGATAGGTTATCTACTAAAGAAGAACAAGAAGCAGCACACCAAAAGAATCGTAGAACTCAATTTATTGTTTTAAGTACAGATTATTCTCCTGGTTTAGATGAATAAATAAGCAAGATTAAACCCCGAAAGGGGTTTTTTTATTTCCATTATGACTGATAATTCAAGATATGCATTAAGAGGTGTTAGCTCAGGGAAAGAGGAAGTACACCATGCCATTAAAAGAATCGACAAAGGATTGTTTCCAAAGGCATTTTGTAAAATAGTGCCTGATTATTTATCGGGTTCAGAAAATCATTGTATCGTCATGCATGCCGATGGAGCAGGAACAAAATCATCATTAGCTTACGCTTATTGGAAAGAAACAGGAGATTTATCTGTTTGGAAAGGCATTGCTCAAGATGCACTAATTATGAATATTGACGATTTATTATGTGTCGGAGCAGTAGAAAATATTTTAGTATCATCAACTATAGGTAGAAATAAGTCTCTTGTTGATGGAAATGTAATTTCGTCTATTATAAATGGAACAGAGGAGTTATTAAGTGAATTAAGAGAGTTTGGAGTTTCAATTCATTCAACAGGTGGAGAGACCGCTGATGTGGGAGATTTAGTTAGAACGATCATAGTTGATTCAACTGTAGTTGCTCGAATGAAAAGAGATGATGTAATTAGTAATCATAATATTCAAGATGGAGATGTTATTATTGGGTTATCATCATCAGGAAAAACATCTTATGAAAAAGAATATAATGGTGGGATGGGTAGTAATGGTCTAACATCAGCAAGACATGATGTTTTTCATCATGATTTAGCTAAAAAATTTCCAGAAACTTTTGATCCATCTATTTCATCTGATTTAGTATATAGTGGCACAAAGTTTTTAACAGATCATATTGACGATATTCCATTAGATATTGGAAAGCTTGTGCTATCGCCTACAAGAACATATGCTCCAGTCATTGCTCAAATACTTAAATCATATAGGGGCCAGATACACGGCATGGTACATTGCAGTGGTGGAGGACAAACGAAAGTGCTTCACTTCATTGACAATCTACATATTGTAAAAAATGACTTATTTGATATTCCTCCATTATTTGAATTAATTCAATCAGAGTCATCAACTCCATGGAGCGAAATGTATAAGGTTTTTAATATGGGACATCGAATGGAGATATATATCGATCCTGCTTTTGCAAGTGATATTATTTCCATCTGCGCATCTTTTAATTTGGAGGCCAAAATTATTGGATTTGTAGAGTCTTCATCCAAAAAACAATTGACCATTTCTAGTAATAAAGGGAATTTTAACTACGAATGAGTGAGGTGGGAATTTTAGATAAATTAGAGCAAATCTCAATTCGTTATGAGGAAATTGCAAAACAGATGGTTGATCCAGAGGTAATCAACGATATGAAGCGATATGTCAAACTTAACCGCGAATACAAAGACTTATCCGAAATCGTAACTACATATAAAACATATAAAGAAATAACGGAAAATATAGCAAATGCAAAAGATATTATTCAAAATGAGGAAGATCTTGAATTTAAAGCTTTAGCAAAAGAAGAATTAGATGAATTTGTAAATAAAAAGATAGAGTTAGATGAAAAAATAAAATGGCTTTTGATTCCCAAAGATCCAAATGATAATAAAAATGTCATTATGGAACTTCGATCAGGAACTGGAGGTGATGAGGCATGTATATTTGTGGAAGATATTTTCAGAATGTTTTCCATGTTTTTTAGAGAAAAATCTTGGTCATTTGAAGTGTTGAATTCAAATGAAGGTGGTACAAAGGGTTTTAGAGAAATTTCTTTGGCTATTTCTGGAGAAGAAGTCTATGGGCAATTAAAATTTGAATCGGGAGTTCATCGAGTGCAGAGGGTTCCAGAAACAGAATCACAAGGAAGAGTTCATACATCAGCTATTACAGTTGCTGTTCTTCCTGAGGCAGAAGAAGTTGATTTTGATTTAAATCTAGCTGATGTAAAAAAAGATACTTACAGGTCCTCAGGAGCTGGGGGTCAGCATGTTAATAAAACAGAGTCTGCAGTCCGTTTAACACATATTCCTACTGGTACTGTTGTGGAGTGTCAAGACGGTAGGTCTCAACATAAAAACTATGAAAAAGCTCTTCAAGTATTACGGTCAAGATTGTATCAGGCAGAGGAAGAACGATTAGCAAAAGAAAGAGCTGACCAAAGAAAATCCTTAGTTTCTACTGGTGATCGATCTGCTAAAATTAGAACTTATAATTATCCACAAGGGAGAATAACAGATCACAGAATAAGCAAAACTATTTATAACTTAACAAATTTCATGAATGGTGATATTCAAGAGATGATAGACGCTTTAATTATGGCAGAAAATGCGGAGAAATTAAATGAAGGTATAACGGAAGGTCAATGAACAGGGAAGAATTAATAGCTCAAATATTTGAAAAAAAATCATTCTTGTGCGTTGGTTTAGATCCAGATATAAGTAAAATACCTTCTTTTTTGTTGGAATTTGAAGATCCTGTATTTGAGTTCAATAAAAGAATTATTGATGCTACTAAGGAGTATTGTGTTGCATATAAACCAAATATTGCTTTTTATGAATGTCTAGGACCAAAAGGATGGATTTCGTTAAAGAAAACGATTGATTACATCCCTAAAAAAATGTTTTTAATTGCGGATGCTAAACGTGGAGATATAGGTAATACGTCTTTAAAATATGCAGAGACTTTTTTTAAAACGTATGACTTTGACGCTATCACTGTAGCTCCTTATATGGGTGAAGATTCAGTTTCCCCATTTTTGACTATTTCTAAAAAATGGGTTATAGTATTAGCTTTAACGAGCAATTCTGGCTCTTCTTCATTTCAACAGCTTACATTGGAAAGCGGAAAAAAACTATTTGAAGATGTTTTGGAGAAAACAGCAACTTGGGGTAATCATAGTAATATGATGTTTGTAGTGGGAGCAACCAATGAAAATCAGTTTAGCCTTATTCGCAAAAAAATACCAAAGCATTTTCTCCTCGTTCCTGGAGTTGGTGCACAAGGAGGAGATTTACATAAAGTAATACAGTGCGGTATTAATAAAGATGTGGGACTTTTAATAAATTCATCAAGGGGTGTTATATATGCATCAAATGATGAGTTTTTTGAAGAACGTGCGTCAGAAGAAGCTAAGAAACTAAAAGATCAAATGTCCCTTTATATGTAATGACATGCTAATAAAATTTAAGATTCCAGTATTAAATAGTATCATCAACTTTTTCGAAAAAAGAGCATTTGGTGTAAGTGAATGGTGGGGAGATAAACTGAATATTAACCCCATAATTGTAAGGAAATTCTTCATTTATTTAAGTTTTATTACACTAGGTAGCCCTGTATTGATATATTTCATTATGGCTTTTATTTTAGAAAATAAATCCATTTTTAAGTTTAGGCAAAAAAGAAAAACAGTTTGGGATTTAAAGTAAGATCATGAATAGAATGCTTTTAAATTTCAGTCTTTTTTCTAAAGTGTTGTATTCACTCGTGGTGTTATTGATTATTGTCATCGCGGGGACAATCGGTTATATGTTTTTTGAAGGATGGTCCGTATTAGACTCTTTCTATCAAACTATAATTACAGTTTCTACAGTGGGGTTTGGAGAAGTAGAAAAATTATCCAATGCTGGAAAATTATTTACTGCATTTCTTATCATCACAAGTTTTGGTACATTTGCTTATGCTGTAACATCGATTACAGGATATATATTGAGTGGTGATTACAGAACCTATTTTAGAGAATATAAATACATGAAGAATATTGAAACGCTTACTAACCACGTTATTATTTGTGGTCACGGAAGAGTAGGTTCAACAGCGTTAGAAACTCTTATGGCTCATAAACATAAGTGTTTAGTTATTGAGCAAGATTTGGATATAGTAAGTCATTTCAGAACAAAAACTGATATTAACTGTGCTGAAGGAGATGCTACAAATGATGAATTACTTCTAAAATGTGGGATCAAAAGCGCTAAAGCATTAATAACCACTCTTCCATCTGATGCAGATAACTTGTTTGTGGTTTTAACAGCTAAAGAATTAAATCCAAAACTTAAAATTATAGCAAGAGCTTCTAAATCAAGCTCTGTAAAAAAATTAAAAATTGCTGGAGCTGAAAATGTAATTATGCCTGATTCACTTGGTGGATCACATATGGCCCAACTAGTTGCTACACCTGATGTTTTGGAATTTATAGATGAAATATTAATTGAAGGGGAAAATAAAATAAATTTAGAAAGCATTGATTTTAAAGATCTTCCATCAGACTTTCAGTTCAAAAAAATTTCGGATTTAAAAAAGGATTTTCCAGTTTGTAACATTATTGGTTTTAAAAATGCTAACGGGGATTTTTTAATAAATCCTAATGATGACACTGAAATAATGCCAAATTGTAAAATTATTGTTTTAGGAAGTGGTGATGAAATATCTAAGTTAAATCAGATTTTTGGAATAGAGCAATAATGAAAAATGTTTTATTAACTGGAGCAAATGGTCTATTGGGCCAAAAATTGGTTTATGCATTAAAATCTAGAAATGACATAGAACTACTAGCTACTGGAATTGGTCAGAATAGGTTAATTGATCAGGCAAATTATTCTTTCCAGTCACTTGATATCACAAATAAAACAGAAGTAGATCAAACAGTAAAACAATTCTCACCGCATGTGATAATCAATTGTGCAGCAATGACCAATGTAGATGCATGTGAATTAAGTCAAAAACAGTGTTGGGATATTAATGTTAATGGCGTTAAATACCTTACTAATGCAGGAGCTAAATTAGGAAGTCATTTCATTCATTTAAGTACTGATTTTGTATTCGATGGAGAAGATGGACCGTACAATGAAAGCGACACACCTAACCCTTTACACTATTATGCTAAGTCAAAGCTAGAGTCAGAAAAAATTGTTATAGAAAACTGTGTCAATTGGAGTATTGCCAGAACAATAATTATTTATGGAATCACCGATAATATGAGTAGGTCAAATTTAGTATTATGGGCAAAGGGAGAAATAGAGAAAGGTAATACCATTAATGTAGTTAATGACCAGTTCAGATCACCCACTTTAGCAGAAGATTTAGCTACAGGTTGTATTTCAATAATGGATAAAAATGCATATGGGTTGTTTCATCTTTCTGGTCCAACACGCTACAGTATTTTAGAAATGGTTTACATGGTAGCTGAATTTTACAATTTAGATAAATCATTGATAAATCCTGTATCTTCGAAGTCATTAAATCAACCAGCAAAAAGACCTCTTGTAACCGGGTTTGACATAAGTAAAGCAAAAAAGGAATTGAATTTTAATCCGGTAGATTTTTTAGCTGGGATTGAAATAATGGACAGACAACTAAAAACTCAAAATGAATATTAAATATTTACTATCACTTATTTTATCGTGGCCTATTGCAACATTATATGCAGCTGAGACTAATGAACTCGGGCTGGACCAAAAAATTGATAAAGCATTTCAACCATTTTCTGATTTTGTTTCAAGTGTGGTGTTTTTTGAGGTTTTTGAAGGTGCCCCATTCGTAATTATTTTACTGGTAGTAAGTGCTTTTTTCTTTACCATCTATTTTGGCTTTCCAAATATTCGATATTTCCCTAAAGCCATTAATGTAGTCAGAGGCAAATATGATGATTTGGAAAAAAAGACATCTGTTAATGAAAGTTTAGCAGTTGATGGGGATCTAAAAGATACTATTAAGGACGAAAGTAAAGAAGGGGAAGTAACCCATTTCCAGGCATTGGCTACAGCTGTTTCAGGAACTGTAGGTAACGGGAATATTGCTGGTGTTGCATTAGCAATAGCATTAGGTGGTCCTGGAGCTACTTTTTGGATGATTATTTGTGGATTAATCGGTATGTCTACCAAATTTGTGGAATGTACTCTTGGTGTTCATTACAGAGATATTGGTTCAGACGGTACTGTATATGGAGGGCCAATGTATTACTTAAGTAAGGGCTTAAAAGAAAAAGGATTTAAAGTTCTCGGCAAGGTAACAGCGGTATTATTTGCAGTATTCTGCATAGGGGGATCATTCGGTGGAGGAAATGCTGCTCAATCAAATCAGGCCACCATTGTGTTGAAGGAACTGCTTGGCTGGAGTAGCTCTAGCGCAGGCACAATTATAGGTCTTGTTTTAGCTTTCTTAGTTGGAATAATAATTATTGGAGGTATTAAAAGAATTGCTTCAGTCACAGAAAAAATTGTTCCATTCATGGCCGTATTATATTTAATAGCATGCATATACATTATAGGAACTAACTTTTCATTAGTTGATAATGCTTTTGCTTTAATTCTAAATGAAGCATTTAGCCCAACAGCTATTGGAGTTGGAAGTATTATAGGAGTTTTATTGGTAGGATTCAAAAGAGCAGCTTTTTCCAATGAAGCTGGTGCAGGATCAGCATCCATAGCTCATTCAGCCGTTAAAACAAAATATGCTGCTTCAGAAGGCTTAGTAGCACTATTAGAACCATTTATTGATACGGTAGTGATATGTACTATGACCGCTTTAGTAATCATCATTTTCAATTTTAATGGATCCATTGATGCAGAGCCTGTTTTTCAATATGGTGGAAATGGTGAAGGTGCAGTGCTAATAGATGGTGTGGAATATGAAGGTGCAGGAATTACCTCAAAAGCATTTGCGAAATACATTCCTTTTTCTAACGTATTTTTAACCATTGCGGTAGTTTTATTTGCAGTATCTACTATGATATCTTGGTCTTATTATGGTTTACAGTCCTGGAAATATTTATTTGGAAGAGGCAAACGAGCAGATATAACCTATAAACTACTTTTTTTGTTATTTGTAGTTATTGGAGCTTCGGCAAGTATGAATTCAGTATGGGGCTTTTCAGATGCTATGATTTTTGCAATGGTCTTCCCAAATATGATAGGTTTGTACTTGTTATTTCCCGTTGTAAAGAAGCAATTACAGCGATATCTCGAAGCAATTAAAAAGTAATCCTTCAGTCCAATTTGGATTTATTTTGAGTTTCTCCTACACTTCTTCCCAACGAAAGGGAATTTTATTCCTTTTATTTATCGTAGGATTTCTTGCGCTTTATAAGCTAATTCACAATTCCGTAACTCATAATCAAAAAATTCTTCCTCTTGAGTTTATAAAAATTGATAAAAAGCAATCTATTGATAATGAGATTGATTATGTAAAAAATATTAATGAGTTAGATAAAAATCCAAATGATTGGATTCGAAACGATTGGAAATCCATTGGATTAAGTGAAAAACAAATCAATACAGTTTTAAATTTTAAAAAAAAATTAGGAGGTTTTAAATCCAAAGAACAATTATTTAGCTGTTATGTATTGGATGATTTTCACAAGAAGTTATTGGATTCTGTTGTCAAGTTTGATGCTCCATTGAAAGTAGAAAAATCAAAACAACATTTTTTTAAAATTTATCAGCTGGAAAAGCCCAATTATCAGCTCAATTTGCTGTATGATAGTTTGTACTACATGAAGAAAGATGGGAACCATTGTTATTTTTTAAAATATTCTGCTTTAAATATCAAGAAACACTTTAATAATAAATCTATAACGGAAAAAGATATAGTTAAACTGCTAATCGATTTAGATGAGTTAACACTGTTGTCAAAGCCAAAAAACAGAACAGAGGTTAAAATAATCTACATTAATATGAATACGGCAGACACGAATCAATGGAAATCATTTAATGGAATAGGGTCTAAAAGAGCAAATAGGATTGTAAAATACAGAAGACTGTTGGGAGGATTTGTTTCTAAAAACCAATTATCAGAAATATATGGACTTAGTGATAGCTTAATTGAAGAAATTAAACCAAAACTTATGTTAGATTCATTAAAATTGAATAAAATAAATATCAACGATGCTTCTAAAAAAGAGCTAGCAACTCATCCATATATAAGTTGGAATTTAGCAAATGCAATATTGAATTACAAGGTCCAGCATGGTGATTATGATTCTTTATCTAAAATCAAGCAAATTCATTTGGTAAATGATGATTTATACCGTAAAATTGTACCCTATATTTCATTAGATTAAAAGACTACATTGACCCTTAAGGAAAAGATTAATGATACGATAAGAGATGTGGAAGATTTTCCTAAGAAAGGCATAGTTTTCAAAGATATTACGCCCATTTTAGATGATCCATCACTATCTGAAGAAATAGTAGATGAATTTTATTTATCTCTTCCTAAAGGTGTAACTCATATTGCAGGAATTGAAAGTAGAGGGTTCTTATTTGGATTTCCTGCTGCAATGAAAAATAAATCAGGATTCGTATTAATTCGAAAGAAGGGAAAATTGCCCTACAAAACAGTGTCTGTAACATATGATCTCGAATATGGAACTGCTGAAATTGAAATGCATATTGATGCAGTTAAAACTGGAGACAAAGTAATAATACATGATGATTTATTAGCAACAGGCGGGACAGCCGTGGCCGCAGCAAAATTAATACAATCGCAAGGTGCCGAAATTCTAGGTTTTTCTTTTGTTGTTGAATTAGCTTTTCTTGAAGGAAGAAAACGTTTAGAGGAATTTACATCAAACATAACTAGCATAGTAAAATATTAGCATTTATGAATTTTAGTTTTACAGAAGATCATAACATGATAGCCCAAATGGTCAAAGATTTCACAGAAAAAGAAATCAGGCCTAATGTGAGAAAATGGGATGAAGAACAGCATTTTCCCAAGGAGTTGTTTAAAAAAGCAGGTGAACTCGGACTAATGGGGGTTCTTGTCCCTGAAGAGTTTGGTGGAGCAGGACTGGGTTATTTTGAATACATTGCTGTTATTGCAGAAATATCAAAAGTTTGTGGATCAATAGGATTGTCCGTAGCAGCTCATAATTCGCTTTGCACAAATCATATACTAAAGTTTGGGAATAAAGAGCAAAAGAATAAATGGTTGCCTAAATTAGCATCAGGTGAATGGATTGGGGCTTGGGGATTAACAGAGCCTAATACAGGATCTGATGCCATGAGGATGAAATGCACTGCAGTTGAAGACGGAGATCACTGGGTAATTAATGGAGCTAAGAATTTCATTACTCATGGTAAAACAGGTGACATCATTGTGGTAATTGCTAGAACTGGAGAGTTGCTGGATTCACATGGCATGACCGCATTTGCAGTGGAGCGTGGAACACCAGGTTTCAGCGGAGGAAAGAAGGAAGATAAATTAGGGATGAGAGCTTCCGAAACCGCAGAAGTCATTTTTGATAATTGCCGAGTTCATAAAAACAATATCCTTGGCAAAATTGGAGAAGGATTTATTCAGTCCATGAAAATTCTTGACGGCGGAAGAATTTCAATTGGCGCACTTTCTGTAGGTATGGCTGAAGGGGCAATGAATGCTTCTATCACGTACGCTAAAGAAAGAGAGCAATTTGGGAAACCCATTTCCAAGTTTCAAGGCGTGTCATTTAAGCTTGCGGATATGGCAACAGAGCTAGAGGCATCAAAACTACTACTGTATAAAGCGGCAGATGTGCTAATGAACGGAGGAGATGCTAATAAATATTCTGCTATGGCTAAATATAAATCGTCTGAAGTAGCTGTAGCTATTGCAAACGAAGCTGTGCAAGTATTCGGTGGATATGGATATATTAAAGAGTATCCAGTAGAGAAATTTTACAGAGACTCAAAATTGGCAACTATTGGGGAAGGTACTTCTGAAATTCAAAAATTAGTTATTTCTAGATCACTGCTTTCTAATTAACATCAATTTATTTGTGAATATTGATTTTATCATTAAGTTTGCAATCCAAAATTTAGACTAATGCTACAAATTCCAGTAAAAGAAGGAGAGTCAATAGAAAAAGCGCTCAAGAAATACAAAAAGAAATTTGAAAGAACAGGTGTTCTTAAACAACTTAGAACTAGAAAAGAGTATATCAAGAAGTCAGTAGTTAGAAGACAAGAGGTTATAAAAGCTCAGTATGTTGAAAAATTAAAATCAGCAGAATAACATTTTTGTTTTTAAAACGTATCATTAGGGGAGCCTTTGGTTCCCCTTTTTTTATATATGGAAAACAATAATATCAATAGCTTTTTAAATTACCTTGAACTGGAGAAAAGATATTCTGCTCACACTCTAACATCATACAAAAAAGATCTTAATGACTTTTTAATTTATCTAAATTCAGTCTATAGCTTACCAATTGAAAAAATAGATTTAATACACGCAAGGTCCTACATGGTTACTTTGATCGAAAACAATCTGGCTAGATCTACAGTCTCAAGAAAAATAAGTGCTATTAAATCTTTTTTTAAATTCTTATTAAAAAAAGGCATAGTAAATAGCTCTCCCGTTCATTTACTGGAAACTCCAAAATTAGCAAAAAGATTGCCCGTGTTCGTAAAAGAAGATGATATATCAAAATTGTTTAGTAATGATAATTTTAATAATAACATTGAGGGTATAAGAGATCAGCTAATAATGACCCTTTTTTACCAAACTGGCATTCGACTATCGGAACTAATTAACATCAAAGAAAAAGATGTAGGTGTGAATGAGATTAAAGTCACTGGAAAAAGAAATAAGCAGCGGTTAATTCCCTTAACACCCAACTTATTGAATTTAATCTCTTCATACAGAGAACAAAAGAAAAGATTATTTGGTTCCCAGCCCTATTTGATTTTAACAGATAAAGGCAATAAATTATATGAAAAATTTGTTTATAGAAAAGTTAATGGCTACCTTTCATTAGTTTCTAGTAAACAAAAAAAGAGTCCGCATATTTTGAGGCACACCTTTGCAACACATATGCTTAATAATGGAGCAGATTTAAATGCTATAAAAGAGCTGTTGGGTCATGAAAATCTTGCAGCTACTCAAATATATACGCATAACACTTTTCAAAAATTAAAATCAATTCACCAACAGTCCCACCCTAGGGGCTAAAAATTTATAATTATGGATGTACAAGTTCAATCAATTCGTTTTGTAGCAGATCAAAAGCTAATTACCTTTGTAAAACAAAAGCTTAGTAAATTAAATTTATTTTTTGATCAAATTGTAGACGCTGAAGTTTATTTGAAAATTGATAGAGCCAACACCAACGATAATAAGATTGTGGAGATTAAATTAAATATCCCAGGAAAAGATTTATTCGCCAAAAAATATGGTAAATCCTTTGAAGAAGCCACAGATGAATCTATCGAGGCGCTAAGAAGGCAATTAAAACGCCATAAAGGAAAGCTTTTTACCAAAAGCTAAATTTTTCGTTCACTTTGTGATATATATACTGTTTCTTTTTATAAATTTGCAGACCTTTTCTGCGGATAAGGGGAATTTGCCGGTGTAGCTCAGCTGGCTAGAGCAGCTGATTTGTAATCAGCAGGTCGTGGGTTCGAGTCCCTCCACCGGCTCAAAAGTTCTTTAATTAATTAAAGGTATCTGGGGAGATACTCAAGCGGTCAACGAGGTCAGACTGTAAATCTGATGGCTACGCCTTCGTAGGTTCGAATCCTGCTCTCCCCACACAAGCCATGACCATGTAGCAACATTTATTTTTCATATGTTGAAATATGTTATTAAATGCATACATTTGTGGTCCATTTTGCGGGAGTAGCTCAGTTGGTAGAGCATCAGCCTTCCAAGCTGAGGGTCGCGAGTTCGAATCTCGTCTCCCGCTCTTTTTTTTAAGAGGATGGAACTGCCGATGTAGCTCAGGGGTAGAGCGCTTCCTTGGTAAGGAAGAGGTCACGGGTTCAATTCCCGTCATTGGCTCAATTGTAAAAACAATTAAAAAAAAATAAAAATTAAACAGTAACTAAATAATTAGAAATGGCAAAAGAAAATTTCGAAAGAACCAAACCGCACGTTAATGTTGGGACTATCGGTCACGTTGACCACGGTAAAACTACGTTAACTGCAGCTATATCAAGAGTGCTTTCAGATAAAGGACTTGCGTCAAAACAAGATTTTGACCAAATTGATAATGCACCAGAAGAAAAAGAGAGAGGTATTACAATTAATACTGCTCACATTGAGTACGAAACAGAAGCTCGTCATTATGCGCACGTTGACTGTCCTGGTCATGCTGACTATGTTAAAAACATGGTTACGGGTGCTGCTCAAATGGATGGTGCTATTTTAGTTTGTGCTGCTACAGATGGTCCTATGCCTCAAACCAGAGAACATATCCTTTTAGCAAGACAGGTAAATGTGCCAAGAATAGTTGTTTTTATGAACAAAGTTGACTTAGTGGATGATGAAGAGTTAATAGAGTTAGTTGAAATGGAATTAACAGAGCTATTAGAATCATATGAATATAATGATACACCAATTATAAAAGGTTCTGCCCTTGCTGCATTAAATGGTGAAGCCTCAGGTGTTGAATCAGTAATGGAACTGATGGGTACGGTTGATTCTTGGATTGAAACACCAGAAAGAGATGTTGAAAAACCTTTTCTAATGTCAGTTGAAGATGTATTCTCTATTACAGGTAGGGGTACAGTAGCTACAGGTGCCATTGAAACTGGAATAGTCAACACTGGAGATTCTGTTGACATAGTTGGTTTAAGTGAAGAAAAAATGTCTTCAACTGTAACAGGTGTTGAGATGTTCAGAAAAATCTTAGATGAAGGTAGAGCTGGTGAAAATGTTGGTCTTTTATTAAGAGGTATTGAAAAAGATCAAATTAAAAGAGGAATGGTTATTGCCAAGCCAGGTTCAATTACACCACATGCTAAATTTAAAGCTGAAGTTTATATTTTAAAGAAAGAAGAAGGTGGTAGACATACACCATTTCACAACAACTATAGACCTCAGTTTTATTTTAGAACGTTAGATGTTACAGGAACAATAAAACTAGAAGCTGGTAGAGAAATGGTTATGCCTGGTGACAACGTAACAATCGATGTTGAACTAATTACTGGTGTTGCTATGGCTAAGGGTTTAAGATTCGCTATAAGAGAAGGTGGGAGAACTGTTGGAGCAGGACAGGTAACGGAGATCTTAGACTAAGTAATTTTTATTTTTTGTGTGTTAAAAAGGTGCTCTTTAACGGGGTGCCTTTACGCGCATAATACGGGTGTAGCTCAGCTGGTAGAGCACTGGTCTCCAAAACCAGGTGTCGGGAGTTCGAATCTCTCCATCCGTGCAAAGAGTTAATTAAAATGGCAGGAATAAGAACATACGTAGAAGAAATAATAAATGAATTATCCAATAAGGTTTCTTGGCCTACATGGGAAGAGCTTCAAACAAGTTCAGTTATTGTACTTGTTACAAGTATTATTTTAGCCTTAATTATTTGGTTAATGGATTATGCCTTTGGTATTTGGTCTGTGCCTGAAGGAGAGTGGGGTTGGAAAGGTATACTAGGATTTATTTACGAATTAATACAATAATTGAAAGATCAGAAGATGGCTGAGATAGAAAAAAAGTGGTATGTGATTAGAGCAATCAGTGGCAAAGAAAAGAAGGTCAAAGAGTTGCTCGAATTGGAAATAGATAGACATAAGTTAAACGATTATGTCGAACAAGTTCTAATTCCAACCCAAAAAATTTATCAAATCAGAAATGGAAAAAAGGTTTCTAAGGAAAAAAACTACTTTCCAGGTTATGTTTTGATTCATGCTGCCCTAATTGGTGAAGTAGAACACGTGATAAAATCCATGACAAATGTAATTGGATTTCTTGGTGCAACTAAGGGAGGTGATCCTTTACCTATGAGACAAGCAGAAGTAAATCGAATTTTAGGAAAGGTCGATGAATTATCCGTTAGTGATGAGGAAATGGACATTCCATACGTTGTAGGCGAATCGGTTAAAGTAATAGATGGACCTTTCAATAATTTCAATGGTATCATTGAAGATATAAATGAAGAAAAGAAAAAATTAACAGTTATGGTTAAGATATTTGGTAGAAAAACACCTCTAGAACTTAACTATATGCAAGTTGAAAAAGATTAAATAGATTAAAGAAATTGTAAAACGCAATGTTTAACGCTTCCCTTTGTTGTTTTACATGTTTAAAATAAAGTAAAAATGGCTAAAGAAATAAGTGGATTAATTAAACTACAGATAAGAGGTGGTGCCGCAAATCCTTCGCCCCCAGTTGGTCCTGCATTAGGAGCAAAGGGTGTGAATATTATGGAATTTTGCAAGCAATTTAATGCACGTACTCAAGAAAAAGCTGGAAAAGTATTACCATGTGTAATAACTGTCTACACCGATAAGTCATTTGATTTTGTGGTAAAAACCCCTCCTGCTGCTGTACAATTGTTAGAGGCAGCAAAGCTTAAAAAAGGTTCATCTGAATCCAATAAGATTAAAGTAGGGTCTGTAACATGGGATCAAGTGAAAGCTATTGCTGAAGATAAAATGCCTGATTTAAACTGTTTTACAGTAGAATCAGCTATGAAAATGGTAGCAGGAACAGCTAGAAGTATGGGATTAAATGTTAAAGGTAAAGCCCCTTGGAGTAATTAATCTAATTAAAATTAACAACAATGACACTTTCAAAAAATAGAAAGGAAGCCTTATCTAAATACGACAACGAAAAATCTTATTCATTAGAAGATGCTTCAAAGATCGTTAAGGATATATCAAAACTTAAGTTCGACCCAACGGTTGATATTGCGGTAAGACTAGGAGTTGACCCTAGAAAAGCTAACCAAATGGTTAGAGGCACTGTATCTTTACCACATGGAACCGGAAAGGACGTTTCAGTACTAGTTTTGTGTAGCCCTGACAAAGAAAACGAAGCAAAAGAAGCAGGTGCTGATTATGTGGGCTTAGATGAATTCATTGATAAGATCAAAAAGGGTTGGACGGATGTAGATGTAATTATAACAATGCCATCAGTTATGGGTAAAGTTGGAGCTTTAGGTCGAATTTTAGGTCCTAGAGGTTTGATGCCAAACCCAAAAACTGGTACAGTAACAATGAATATCGGTCAAGCAGTGAAGGATGTAAAGGCAGGAAAGATCGATTTCAAAGTAGATAAATATGGTATTGTGCATGCAGCTATTGGTAAGGCATCTTTTGAGTCAAATCAAATTGTTGATAATGCTAAGGAACTTATTGCGGCATTAGTCAAGTTAAAACCATCATCAGCAAAGGGACAATATGTTAAAAGTGTAACGCTTTCAAGCACAATGAGTCCTGGGGTAAAAGTTGAACCCAAAAGTGTTGATGCATAATCATTAAATCGTTTGTTATGACAAAAGAAGAGAAACAATTAATGATTGATGACCTAAGTCAAACTCTGGATAACAACAATGTGATATACATTGCTGATATTTCAGATCTTGATGCTGCTGCAACTAGTGCTCTAAGAAGACAGTGTTTTGCAAAAAACATCAAACTTAGTGTTGTCAAGAATACATTGCTTAAAAAAGCAATGGAAAATGTAAAAGGTAAAGATTTTACTGAGTTATATGAAGTTCTTCCTGGTCCTACAGCAATAATGTTGTCGGATACCGGAAATGTTCCTGCAAAATTGATTAAAGATTTTCGTAAGAAAAACGACAAGCCAATTTTGAAAGGGGCATTTGTAGAAGAATCAATATATATAGGTGACGATGAATTAAAATCGCTTGTGGATATTAAATCTAAGGATGAGCTAATTGGCGAAATCATTGGATTATTACAATCTCCAGCGAAAAATGTACTATCGGCTTTAACATCAGGAAAAAGTACGATTGCGGGTATAGTTAAAACTTTATCAGAAAAAGAACAATAAAAAACTAAAGAAATAAATCTTTCAAAAACAAATAAAATGGCAGATATAAAAGCAATAGCAGAAGAGTTAGTAAACTTAACTGTTAAAGAAGTAAATGAACTAGCTGAAGTTCTTAAAGAAGAATATGGCATCGAGCCGGCAGCAGCAGCAGCAGTAGCAGTAGCAGCTCCAGCAGGTGGCGACGGTGGCGCAGGTGGCGGAGAAGAAAAATCAGAATTTGATGTAATTCTTAAAGCTGCAGGCGGATCAAAACTTCAAGTAGTTAAAGCTGTGAAAGAACTTACTGGATTAGGACTTAAAGAAGCTAAAGAATTAGTTGACGGAGCTCCAAAAGCGGTAAAGGAAGGAGTTGGTAAAGACGAAGCTGAAGGCATCAAAAAAGCTTTAGAAGAAGCTGGTGCTGAAGTTGAGCTGAAGTAATTCAGTTCTGTAATATTTATAGGCCTGGAGAAAACCTTCAGGCCTTAACCTGTTTTTCACTTCTTAATAAAAATAAATAAATTGGCAAAATCAAATAACAACCCTAAGAGAATAAACTTTGCATCTAGCAGCCATCGTTTTTCTTACCCAGATTTTTTAGATATTCAATTAAAATCCTTTCAGGAGTTTTTTCAGTTGGAAACAACTTATGAAAACAGGACCAATGAAGGATTGTTTAAAGTATTTTCTGAAAATTTTCCAATTACTGATACTAGAAACCAATTTGTATTAGAATTTTTGGATTATTTTATTGATCCCCCTAGATATACCATCCCAGAATGTATTGACCGTGGTTTAACCTATGCAGTACCTCTGAAAGCGGTGATGAAACTGTATTGTACAGATCCAGAACATGAAGACTTTGAAACCATAGTTCAAGAAGTTTATTTAGGAACCATTCCTTACATGACCCCAAAGGGATCTTTCATTATAAACGGTGCTGAAAGAGTAGTAGTGTCTCAATTACATCGTTCACCAGGTGTTTTCTTCAGTCAAAGTAGACATGCAAATGGTACAAAATTATATTCAGCAAGAGTAATTCCATTTAAAGGTTCATGGATAGAATTTGCTACAGACATTAATAGTGTAATGTATGCATATATTGACAGAAAGAAAAAACTACCTGTAACTACCTTATTTAGAGCCATAGGATATGAGAGTGATAAGGATATTTTAGAAATATTTGACCTTGCTGATGAAGTAAAAGCGACAAAAGCCAATCTTAAAAAAGTTGTCGGTAGAAAACTTGCTGCTAGAGTTTTAAAATCGTGGGTTGAAGATTTTGTAGACGAAGATACCGGTGAAGTGGTATCAATTGAGAGAAATGAGGTGTTAATTGATAGAGAAACTATCATAGAAGAAGAACACGTAGAAATGATTATAGATGCGGGAGTTAAAACTGTAATCCTTCACAAGGAAAATATAAATTCCGCTGATTTTGCCATCATCTATAATACATTGCAAAAGGATACCTCAAATTCAGAAAAAGAGGCGGTTGAGCATATATACAGACAATTGAGAAATGCAGAACCACCAGATGAAGAGACTGCAAGAGGTGTCATTGACAAATTGTTCTTTTCTGAACAACGATATGATCTTGGCGAAGTTGGTAGATATAGAATTAATAAAAAATTATCATTAGAGGAAGATCAATCACAAAGAGTTTTAACAAAAAATGATATCATTTCTATAGTGAAGTACTTAATTGAGTTAATTAACTCTAAAACTGATGTGGATGATATTGATCACTTAAGTAACAGGAGAGTTAGGACAGTTGGAGAGCAATTATATTCGCAGTTTGGTGTTGGACTTGCACGTATGGCAAGAACCATCAGAGAGAGAATGAATGTACGAGATAATGAAGTTTTCACTCCAATTGATTTGATTAACGCTAAAACACTTTCAAGTGTAATTAACTCATTTTTTGGTACAAACCAACTATCTCAATTTATGGATCAAACCAATCCATTAGCTGAAGTTACTCATAAAAGAAGACTTTCTGCTCTTGGACCCGGTGGATTATCAAGAGAAAGAGCTGGTTTTGAAGTAAGGGATGTTCATTATACTCACTATGGTAGATTATGTACTATCGAAACACCTGAAGGCCCTAATATTGGATTGATTTCTTCTCTTTGCGTTTATGCAAAAGTGAACAGACTTGGATTTATAGAAACTCCTTACCGAGAAGTCAAAAAAGGTAAAGTTGATCTTAAATCAAAACCTATTTATTTAAGTGCAGAAGAAGAAGACAACAAGTATATTGCACAAGCGAATGCGGATATAGATAAAGATGGTAATTTCCAAAACGAAAGAGTCATTTCAAGATTTATGGGTGATTTCCCATTACCTCAAAAAGAAGACATTAATTTGATAGATGTAGGGACTAACCAAATTGCTTCAATTGCAGCATCTTGTATTCCTTTTCTGGAGCATGATGATGCTAACAGAGCATTGATGGGATCCAACATGCAGAGACAAGCAGTTCCCCTATTAAATCCTTCCGCGCCAATAGTTGGTACAGGGATTGAAGAATTAGTGGCTAGAGATTCTAGAGTTTTAATTCATGCAGAAAAGGACGGTGTTGTAGATTATGTAGATTCAAAGGAAGTTCATGTAAAATACAAATACAATGAAGAGGATGAGTTGGTAAGTTTTGACTCTAATATCAAAGTGTATCACTTAACTAAATTCCAGAAGACGAATCAAGGGAGTGCAGTTAACCTTAGACCCATAGTTAAAAAAGGCGAGTCTGTAAAACAAGGTCAAGTTCTTGTAGAAGGATATGGAACAGACCGAGGTGAATTGGCCTTAGGTCAAAACCTAAAAGTGGCTTTCATGCCTTGGAAAGGATATAACTTTGAAGATGCTATCGTAATTTCTGAAAAAGTAGTAAAAGAAGACATTTATACAAGTGTTCATGTGGATGAATACAGCTTAGATGTAAGAGATACGAAAAGAGGTTTAGAAGAGTTAACAGCTGATATACCTAACGTGAGTGAGGAGGCTACCAAAGATTTAGATGAAAATGGAATTATTAGAGTGGGTGCTGAAGTTAAAGAGGGCGATATCCTAATTGGTAAAATAACTCCAAAAGGTGAAAGTGACCCAACTCCTGAAGAAAAATTATTGAGAGCTATTTTTGGAGATAAGGCAGGAGATGTCAAGGATGCTTCTTTAAAAGTTCCACCATCTGTTACGGGTGTTGTAATTGATAAAAAGTTATTCTCTAAAGCAATAAAAGATAGAAAATCAAAAGCCGCGGATAAACCGATAATTGAGCAACTTGATAATGAGATGGACAAGGAGTTAGCAGAATTAAAGTCCATTTTAATTTCTAAGCTTACTCAAATTATTGGTGATGCAAAGTCTCAAGGCGTTACTAACGTTTTCAAGGAACAGGTTATTAAAAAAGGTGTGAAGTTCACAGAAAAGACGCTAAAAAGCATCGATTTTATTCACATTAATTCCAAGAATTGGACAAGCAATGATGACGTCAATGAATTAGTTGATGTTACGCTTCATAATTACAATATTAAGGCAACGGAGCTTATAGGCCAATACAAGCGAAAAAAATTCCAGATTACGGTTGGCGATGAATTACCAGCTGGAATTATTCAGATGGCTAAAGTGTATTTAGCTAAGAAGAGAAAGCTTAAAGTGGGTGATAAAATGGCTGGTAGACACGGTAACAAAGGTATTGTTGCTAAAATTGTAAGGGAAGAAGATATGCCATTTCTTGAAGATGGAACACCAGTTGATATTGTTTTAAATCCGTTAGGTGTACCTTCTAGAATGAACCTAGGTCAAATATATGAAACTGTACTTGGATGGGCTGGTCAGAAATTGGGTATGAAATTTTCAACACCCATTTTTGATGGAGCATCTTTAGACGATATCAATAAGTATACAGATGATGCGGGTGTGCCTAGAAATGGTAGAACCTACTTATTTGACGGTGGTACTGGTGAGAGGTTTGATCAACCTGCAACAGTGGGAATTATCTACATGTTAAAATTAAGTCACATGGTTGATGATAAGATGCATGCTAGGTCAATTGGCCCTTATTCATTGATTACTCAGCAACCCCTTGGAGGTAAGGCTCAATTTGGTGGTCAGCGTTTTGGTGAGATGGAAGTATGGGCGCTTGAAGCTTTTGGTGCATCAAATGTTTTACAGGAAATACTAACCGTTAAATCTGATGATGTTCAAGGTAGAGCAAAAGCATATGAATCCATTGTGAAAGGTAAGAACTTACCAGAACCTGGAATTCCAGAATCATTTAACGTACTGTTAAATGAATTACAAGGATTAGGATTAAATATAGATTTAGATTAATATTCACAACATATAAATAAAAAAAATGGCTTTTAGAAAAGACAACAAATTTAATAGTGATTTTACAAAAATCACCATCAGCTTAGCTTCACCAGAATCTATTTTAGAAAGGTCTCATGGAGAGGTATTAAAACCTGAAACCATTAATTATAGAACACACAAGCCTGAACGCGATGGTTTGTTTTGTGAACGAATTTTTGGTCCAGTAAAAGATTTTGAATGTGCATGCGGAAAATACAAGCGTATTCGATACAAAGGTATTGTTTGTGATCGTTGTGGTGTAGAAGTA